>Ga0209304_1002044_pt1 | contig 11335 bp, 9 predicted proteins | sample COGITO_mtgs_1004_4_FD_184789 | JGI IMG/M metagenome (GOLD analysis project Ga0209304, IMG submission 184789) | Pelagic marine microbial communities from North Sea - COGITO_mtgs_100423 (SPAdes) (version 2) | ecosystem: Environmental > Aquatic > Marine > Epipelagic ...
TTGCTTTGCTCGTCTGATGGCTGCGGCTGAGTGTCGCCGTCACCCAGATTCACTTTCGGCTGCTTATCAATCGGCAGGCCTGCTCGCGCTACCACCTCTTTCCTCAATCTTGCATTGGCGGCCAAAACACCATGATAACTGTGGCGATGCTCTCTCGGTCTTGGTAGTAACATTGACAGGCGATCCAGAAGATTGGCAATTAAAACCCTCCGGCACCGAGGGCTATCGCACCGCCGAAGTCACCCTGTGTGGTGTAGATACCGATCATCTGTCATCAAAAACCATGGAGTGCAAAACCCAGCCGGGCCTGTATTTTGTCGGTGAAGTGATGGACGTAACCGGACATTTAGGTGGCTACAACTTCCAGTGGGCCTGGGCTTCGGGTCACGCTGCGGGTCAGTATGTGTGAACTAATAAGGTAATCAAAAAATATTTATTGGCATATACAGATTTAGTCGTCTAGTCTGAAAATTAAGTCGTGGGTAGTCCTGTATTTTTCTGCGAAGCTAGGAAGCTCTCTTTACGCAGCTAAGAGTCACGAAAATTTTTCCAGTAATGGAAAAGCAATGGATTGGCTTAATAAATGGGACAGACATGGACGTGGCAATAAAATACCTTGCGACAGTATCGCTACTAATAAATATCATCTTTGGCATTCTGTTCTTCGGCTTGAGCCCAGATCAGACGGCGTCTTCCGGTGAGCATCATCCTCAAGCGCTTAATCAGTCAAATGTCCAATTGCAGGATAATCCGAAGTTTCAAGTCGATTTATCTACTGATAAATCACTTCAGGATTACTATCAGAAACTGTTAAGCCAGGGATTTACTGCCGATCAGACCAAGCCATTGGTTTTCACCAGATTAAAAGCTCGATATATCGATAGCATCCAAAAACCTGATGATCAGTTCTGGCGCTACCAGCCTCTGGCTCAGATAAATTATATGGAAGCCATGGCCAAGGGCTATGAATCAATCCGAGGGCAGCTATCAGGCCTCTATGGCACCAAGGTTTCTAGAGATCCATTGTTCAGCGATATGTTTTACCCCATGGCCAATCAGTACCCCTTTTTGAGTTCCTCTGAACAGATTGCCGTACAGAAAATGCAGATTGAAATGCAAAAATATTCAACCCAGTTGCAGGCCGAGGGGAGCAACCCGAGATCAGTTCCCCCAGATCGCGCACCGGCCAATATGCTGGCCAACCTTTTGGGAGACCAGGCAACCAAGGAATATATGCTGCGGACCTCACCGCTGGCCAATAAAATGCGCAAAAGTGGACTATCTTTTACTGAAGATAGTTTTAGAAAAGCCTTTGATTTACTGGCCTCAGTCAAGACGGTTCAGGACCCATCTCTAACCTTTGCAGTACGGGATGACATCAACGAAATATTTGGTATGGACGATGGCTTGGTGTTATGGGCAGCTATAGACCCCGCCTTTGGTCTGGTCAAACAGGTAGCAAGTCAGCATGGTGTTACCCAGGGATTGGCTATGTCGGCTTATGAAATGATACTCGCGGCCAAACAGGACGTTAGCGAGGCGGCGGCACAGCGCAGCTCCAACCCCCAACAAGCTATGCATCAGGTACAAAATCTGATGACTGATTTAAAGAATCAACTCAGCCAAATGGTAGGCGAACCCGCCGCCAATGATTTTATTAATATATTAAACGGGCGCAGGCTCCAAAGTAATAACCGGCGCAGCAACGGGTAAATAAATTACCCACTTTAACTAAAAGGATGATTTAGATAGCAGGAGCCCAGTTATGAAATTTCTAAAAAAGGATTTTTTTACTCACTCGATTAAAGCATCAGTATTTTTTGCCCTATGCCTGTATTTCACTTCGGCGCAGGCACAGTTTCCCATGTTTCCACCAGCGCCTCATGAACTCTATCCTCCCACGGCCCCATCCCATGTGGTTGGCAGTTATTCCGTCGAATGGCAGGATACAACAGGATCCATATGCTGGCTGTCTGAGCGGCTCAATGGAGGTGCATGGGCCACAGTACCCAATAGTTATTCGCCAACCAACATCCTGAGCCTGAGCCGCTCAGTAGGCAACTATGAATACCAGGTAGCCTGTATTGATGACTACGGTGGCAAACTTGGCCCTATAAGCACTGTAGGCGTTGTGACATCCATGCCGAGCCTGGACCCATTGGAGACTCAGAGAGATTACCAGTTTCAGGTGCGCAGTGGTCATTTTGATGGCAACGGCAAATTAGATATCTATATTCAACGCAACTCAGGCGACACCAATAACGGTGTCATTAATAAAACCATACTCACTCAAACTGATGATGGCCATTTTGAGGTAGTGGAGAATCCAACCTCAGGCCAACTGGCCACTGCAGCTGGCTGGCCGGTCAGCACTGGCGTTGCGCCCGTGGCAAATGATTACAATGTAGATGGCCGAGTAGACGTACTGCTAAAGCACCTGGATACAACCATTCCTGGTGTAGATGACCAAATCGCCTATTCCACGGGTATGTTTTTTCAGGGTGCAGCGGAGGCAGTAGCGGCTATAGATTTTGAGTTTGAGAAGTTTTTTCGCGATACCTATAACTGGATTTTAGACCCGAATTATTTTTCTCAAGCTATAACCTCCAATATGCCCGCCTATAATTTTTCGCTGGATATAGGCGTCTACTTTTGCAACTACTGGTATGGATTTCCAGTCTGTCTAAATGTGGGGCATGCCTTATTCGAGCAAACAGTGACCCTGGCCATGCTTGGCCTATCCGGCTATGAAACTATTCAAGCCGCCGAGGAAGGTCTGGCTTCTGCATTGGGTTTTGCCAGCTACGATACTTTTGAGTGTGTTTTGGTCTGTGGTTGGATCGAATTCTATGGCTGGTACAGCAGTACGGTATTCACCTTTTATGATGTTTGGACGCCAACAACAGAAAGCCCTGGGTTTGATGATATTAACTTTAGTAAGCCAGCATCAGAGGCAGAGTCTGCACTGGCTGAAATACTTAATGCAGATATAATTAATGGACATTTTTCCATATTGGAAGATATCTCTGAGAAGCTGTCTGATCAGCTAGGTATCGAGATAAATATTGGTACTCAAGCCGCGAATTGCGAGGATGCGCCTTTAGCCTCTAATTTTGTCATTGCTATTCCTGCGGCACCAGCTTGTGGGGTAGTGCTTTCTGGGATTATCAATACCATTGGTATAATTTTAGTTGATGCTGTGTTTGATCAGGTTGAACAGCCTGAACCAATCTACAGGGCGTATGGAGGGGTCGTAGAAATGGAAGGGCGATCCTGGACTCCACAATTTCCTTTATTGGTTTCCGACTTTAGAGATGCTGCCGGTTTACCTCAAGTGAATGCCTGCACAAAGCTAGTATTTGGGAAATTAGTAAGTAGTTCAGGGATGATAATTCGATCAGCTTTACCGATAATTAATAGCCCGCCTGGTTATTCGGTGAATGGTGGTAGAGTCATCGAATATTTCTTTCCAAGTCCAAGTCAAGTAGAAATTATTGGGGGTCAGGTCAACTATGGGCCAGTCATAAATATTACGCCACCATGTTAGATTGATAGAAATGGATATAGATGAGATTAGTCAGATAATTGAAAATATACCAGCGACCAATCAAGCCGGAAGCTTGGCATTTTTTGGTGGTTGGTTTGGCATGTTGCCTGATAATATCCATAGGCTGACTTCAGTTGATGTTGAAGGCAATGCTCTCGTGATGGGATTTCATAAGGGTGAGCGGCTAGAAATTTGTGATCCATCAGAATTAGAAATCATGGATGACGCATTGATAATTTGGTCCGCATCCTCGATTAACTGGGAATGGAATAGTTATGGTGAAATTCCATCGCCTAATAATCGCTATCACCATAAATTTCAGTCACTGCAGGATAGAGTTTTGCTAAGTACTAACTTTGGACATCCAATGGTTCCATGCAAGGACGAGCCTGCATTTGAGATGGCATGGTATATACATCCTGAAATGAGCCATCGGCCATACCATCGTATGCGAGGGTGCTTGAGGTTGCCATAGGTAGGATTAATAATCGGAACTTTTCTATGCAAAATTTAGCAGACTTGATAGGTAAGATCACGCGAACACACAGGGGTGGTAGCCTAGCCTTTTTCGGTTGCTGGTTTGGCGGTCGCCCTGACGGGATCGCCTTGGTAAGTTCAGTAGAGGCTTTCCACGATGCTCTCATTATCAAATTTAGCGAAGGAGAAGTTCTAGAGCTCTTATCTCCATCGGAGATGGAAGTTTTAGACGATGCCCTTATTATCTGGCAAGTCAAATCTTTAACGTGGAGTTGGAATCTATATGGTGAAATTCCTTCGCCGGAAAATAGGCATTACTACCAGTTCATAGTAGGCAGTACTGTGCAGGCTAGTTCTAGCCGAAATGATTATATGATTCCGAACATAGATGCTCCTGCATTTGAAATGGCATGGTCTGTGCCTCATGAATGCTCTGGCCCAGAATATTATCGTGAGCGGGGCGAAGTAAGGCTACCCAAATAAAAGGAATGATCTAACAGAAAATCATACATGGAGTACGATTATCAAGCGCATTAGTCTGATTGTTTTAGTCACTATTTTTTTAGCCAACTGTTTTGTAGGAGGTGATAAGCCTGTTCCGACTAGCGAATTTAATTAATGCTTCACGATTGCTGAGCTGTCTCCCTATAGTGGTTTTTTTGGCGGGCTGCGGGCCGGTCATATCTCCATATACGTTCATATCTTTAGAGGGTGACTGGCGTGATAGTGTAATGCAACAAGGTAAGCTACCAATTGACCCCGGCACCAATTTTTTTATTGGTGAAATTGATATTGGCTATAGGCATGAAATCGATAATTTCGTTATCTATGCGGAACTGCTACCGACGTCTTTGCCTAGCATTGAGTTTCGTCTGGAGAATTTGCAGGGTATTCCTGAGGAATTATCTATCAATACTAATCATCCCTGTTACTTCAACCAGCGTCTCAGCTATAAAAGAGGTCCAGATGGTAAGTACATACTTCCCATGGAGAGAGATGAGTCGAAAGTTACTTATCAATTTGTAAATATAAATCCGCATTCAGACTGGATAAAGGAAAATAAGCCAGCTTGCTATGGAAAGGAATTAACGACGCCGCTTTTTATAATTCTTGCGTCTGCTGCTAATAGTTTTCATATTAGAATTCCAATAAAAGTGAATAAGCGTGGTTTCTATATTTATTTTGACGGGGTTTGAGAGAGGTACAAAATTTCGAGCGAGATAAGCAAGGCTGTGTGCCAAGAAGTCTTATAGCTTAGAGCGGAGGTAATGCAAGAACACCTCAATAAAAGGAATGAACCTAACCTTAATTTTACATGGAGTACGATTATGAAACGCATTAGTCTGATTGTTTTAGGCACTATTTTTCTAGCCAACTGCGGTGGAGGCGGAGGCGACTCTCCATCAACTCTTACCGGCGTCTTTATCGATAGCCCGGTGATTAATATTGGCTACCGCACTGCCACTCAAAATGGTGACACCAATTCCCGCGGGGAGTTTAAATACTTGGCTGGTGAAACGGTTACGTTCTTTATTGGCGCCTTGGAATTTCCGCCGGTATTGGGAGCTGAGGTGGTGACACCATTGGATATGGCTGATACTGATGATGTGGCTCATCATATTGTTATTAATATTATTCGCTTACTTCAATCTCTAGATAAAGATTTAAATCCCGGCAATGGAATTACTATTACTCAGGCAGCGAAGGATAATGCTTTGGCATTAGATTTTGATATGTCGGTAGCAGCATTTCAATCACAGATTGCTGTTCATCGTACTATCAGTAGTGGAGGTCAGGATTTGCTCTTAGCGGAACTAGTCTCCTCTGCTCAGGCGCTATTGCACTTTGTTCTTAGTTTGGCTCTGACATCTGATTTTACACCACCCGATTTCGAGACCTCTATTGTAGGAACCTGGCGAGGATCTCACCCCGATCGCGACTTTGCGCTCCTTAGTGTTTTTGAAGATGGGAACTATGTATATGCAGAGGTTGGTGATTTAGGTGTTGAAGCCATGTCTGGTATGGAGTGGGGAACAATGAATCTCGACAATACAGGGTTCTCTCAAGTAACCCCAATATTTGATAATAATGGTGCCGTCGGTTTAAGCAGTCTTAGTGTTGATGAACCGCCAAATTGGCTATTTATCCTAGATCCGATTCCGAATGCGGTTTCACAGCGCCCCGCCCCATTAGAGTTATTTCCAGTGGGAGATGGCGCAATTCAATTTAGGAAGATATCCTCTGAAGGTATTTTAGGCACCTGGCTTAGCACCACCACAGAAAATGATCTGCTAATGATTGTCTTCTTTGACGATGGCACTTACTTCCATGGTGAAGTTGATGAAGACGATAACACCGAGATTTCCGGTATGGAGCTAGGCACCTACGAGCATGATGAAGCCAGGGGACTAATGACGGTTACCACGACATTTGATAATAACGGTAGTACAGGGTTAACAGATTTTGTCGGCATAGGAGCACCCAATATTTTTGTCGAGATAGTAGGGGATACGCTAACAGCTACCATTGATGAGGATGGCGATGAGTTGATTGACGAGACTATTGTGTTTCAGCGTCAGCATCTGTAAATCTATCGGCGGTTGGCTTTAGCCTTTCTGCGTCGCGCAGCAGCTTTTTCCAGCCGCTCTTTTTCCCGCTCTTCTTTCTCGGCTTTAAGGACTGCCACCTGCTTCATTTCGGCATCAATCATCTCTGGCGTCTCAAAGCCAAGCGGCCCCAACATACCGGCGCGCAGTTCATTGACAAAGATGGTGGATACCCGCTCTAAATCGACACGGCCACCGGCACGCAAACAGCCGCGCTGGGCGCCAATAATTTCCAGTAGATCGATTTCAGTCTGCGGTAGATCAACAATATTAAAACGCTCTTTAAGTCGCTCTGGGTATTTCTTCAGCAGAAATTCGGCTGCAAAAAAAGCGATATCTTCATAGCTGACCGCAGTAAAAAGGATAGGAATTCCAAAGCTACTATCCCAACTGCCCAGTGGATTTTCAATTTTTGGCCAGAGAATGCCCGGGGTATCCAGCAGCATAATGCCATTGCGCAGATTAATTTTTTGCTGCCCTTTGGTGATAGCTGGCTCATCGCCGGTTTTGGCGATATGACGGCCGGCCAGGCAGTTAATCAGCGACGATTTACCCACATTGGGAATGCCGCTCACCATGGCTAAGGTATTGCCGCCCTCACGCTGGGGGTAGAGCTTATTTATCAGATCAATTATTTTGGCGCTGGGATCATGGTTTTTTAAGTCCAGTGCCATGGTTTTGGTATTGCTCTGTTGCTCAAAATAATCCTGCCACTGCTGGGTGATCGCCGGGTCGGCAAGATCAGTTTTATTGAGCAGCTTGATATAGGGCTTGTCAGTGCACAGACCCTGAATAAAGGGATTGGAGCTACTGAAGGGAATGCGGGCGTCCAGAACCTCAACAACAATATTCACCTGAGGCAGGGCCTCGATCATTTCGTTGCTGGCCTTGCGCATATGGCCTGGATACCACTGAATAGACATGGGGCCTCAGTATCTGAGCTTAAAGTATTGGCGCCATTCTAGCATGGATGGATCAGGGGTTACTCCCCAGGTCTGTAGCTGCGCTGGATTTTTGTTGCGCGCTTCTCGGCGTCAAACAATGGGTCGTGCAGTACTTCGTCCACATAGTCCTGGGCCTGATCGGCATAATGGGGCGAGGTCTCATCCAGTGTGGCGGCACCAAACTGGTGGATACCACGCACCTTTTGCTGGCCTTCGGCGTCCCAGGACAGCATATAGTAGAGGCCATCACCGGCTACATTGGTCAGGTAGCCGTCTTCTTCCATACCCATGCCATAAATGGCGCGCAAGGTGTCAGGGCCACCGGCCACCGGCAGATTAAGGTCACCGCGAATATGTCGACTCACATCGCCCCATGCAGGGTCAAGGCGACCCACCTTGTTCAGCAAACGATCGGTACAGCGGATAAGCTCTTCGCGAATATCTGGCTCCGGCTTGCCTTTTTGCTCGGCCAGCCACTCGCTGCCAATAACACAGGTGCTAAGGGCCGCACCGCGATTTTTCAGGTTGGTATTGCGGTCCCAGCTGGCAATAATCTGCTGGGCGTCTCGATACTTTTGCTCCCCGTCGCTGAGATCAAGCTCCAGTGCCTGATTCAAGAACGCCATGGACCTGGATTTAGTACTAAAGCTTTTATCGTGCTTGATATCAAAAAATTCCTGCTCGGAGATAGTGCCCAATTCAGCAAATAGCTCCAGCCCTCGATCAGCGCGGTTGGTCATGCGCGTAGGGAAGCCATCTTCGATGCGATAGTTTTCTTTAACCGGGTTAGACCCTTCCGCGGTGATATAAAAGGGGCTTTGGTTGGCGCTATGGATAAACCCAGATTCAGGATTAATTATCTGAGGGAGCTTGTCGAAGGGCATATAGTTATCCCAGATCAGGCTGCTGTCATCACCGGGCAGGTAATGGGCCCAGTTATAGCCACTAACACGGTTGGGGGTAAGGCTGTTGTGCACAAACATGGTATTGCCTTCGCGGTCGGCATACACCAGATTAAAGCTGGCAAAGGCATGCATGCGCATGGCGTTGCGCCAGTCTTCAAAATTCTGTGCCTTGTTCATGGCCAGCCATTGCTCTACTTGTCTCATCTCGCCCATGCCCGCATAGCGAACCGCATAGGTGCCATGGTCGGTGCGCAATACTGGGCCATGCACTGATCGCAACGCTTGCTCGGTGGCCGACCAGGGCAGAAAGCCCATCAGTTTGACATCGATAGTAATGTCTCGGGATTCCAGTGTTTTCCATTCACCATCCAGCCTGTAGCGATTGGGGTCACTGGGGTCTATGTCCAGTACATAGATATCCACCAGATCCGGCTTATTGACCGTGGCGCCCCAGCCAAGATTTTCAGTAAAACCCACACCAATGGTCACACTGCTGGGGAATAGCCCGCCCATAATATTCAGGCCTTCGTTGCTCTGCACATGGGCCTCATACCAGGCCACTGGGCCGGTGGTGGGCTGATGGGAATTAATCGCCAGCATGGTAGAGCCGTCGGTGCTGTTATAGGGGGACACAGTCATAGCATTGGAACCAATGGGCAGGCCACCAATGGTGACGCCATGGCTGCGGCTATCAGACTCGGCGACCGCTTCTCCACCCCGGCTTATGGGGTGTTTTCGCTGCTCTTCAAATAGCTCAATAACTGGTGCATCAAAGCCGTAAAACAGCAGATGGCGCAGCATATAGCCAGCAACAATATCTTTGCCATTAATAGGAAACAGACGCTGGTTGGTCTCTTCGGGATGCAGGGCGGCATAGTAGTTAATGCCATCGGCAAAGGCCTCAATATAGGCTCTGGTTTCAGGCTTAAGCTCAGTTTCATAACCAGCATCCAGATCTTCCCAGATACCCAGCCAGTGAATCAAAAAATCGATAGTAGCGGCATCTTTGCCATTAATGGCTGCATTGGTACCACGGTAGAAGGGAATGCTGTCATGGATAATCTGCCAGTTATCTTCCGCCTGAGCATAGGCAAAACCAAAGGCCGCATCCACATCGCGCTCACCAATAATATGGGGCACACCCAGATGGTCTCGTTCGATAACTACATCGTAGTTTTTATTGAGCTGTAGATAGTCCGCAGTATTAAATTTTTCAGCGCAGCCGCTTAATAACAGCAGGGTGGGGATAATGAGTAATAAGCGCATTTAAAGGGCCTTTTAATATTTTTATTATTTGCCCTAGTATACGTAATAGCTAACTCTAAGGATTAGATGCCGCGGTTTCAATTCCTGGTTGTCTGAAGACAATTAAAACCTTGTGCATCCAGCAAACTTAGGATCCAAAAATTGTATCTCAATTTTAGCTACCGGAATGGCGAACAAACGGCCAAATTGTGTTTATCCCCGGCCACCAAAACTTCGGTAATACAGAAGCCAGATAACAGCAGCATTGCTGCGACAAATATCTGACTACGTAACTTGCTCAAAATAACATTCCAATAAATTCTCGGTTTAGTAGGGAACCCAGGCTGGATATTCTGTAGGCATAAGCCAAGAGGTTAGTCACAAGGTGAGAGTGATATGGGTCTCTTGTGATGCTGGGTTCTGAAACCACTTGAACAACCTATTCAATCTCCTCTTCCGCATGCAACACCGTACCCACAGGCGCCGTTGCTGCCTGCAATGTGATCTCGACCTTGTACTCGCTTGGTAGTGCTTCAATGGTCAGTACTCGCCAGATGCTGATGCCTGCCAGCAGTAACAGGCAGGCGGCCAGGAGTAAAAAGAAACTTTGCACACCAAAGATCTGTAGCCAAAAGACCGCAGTGATAGGCCCAGTGATTGACGTCAGTCCGGCGATCAAAACGATGGTGCCGCTGGCGGGTACGATTTCTGCGGGGCGCAGGTGGTCATTGGTCAGTGCGACCACCAGTGAATAGAGGGACAGTGAACAGCCACCAAATAGGAAAATCAGCACATACAGCTTGGTCGATGCCTCGGATTCACGGCTGATTAACAGAGCAAAGGCCACGGCAAATAAACAGGCAACACCCATCACCCAGCGGCGGTCGATCATGTCTGACAGCTTGCCAATGGGATATTGCAAAATCATGCCCCCGGCCATCATGGCGCCCATAAAATTAGCTACCTGATAGACGCTAAAATTAAGTTTAGTGGCGTACACCGCGCCCATGCCAAATAGAATGCTCGACACCCATTGCGAGAGAATAATACCGGTGACACCCATGGGGGTGCGGTACCAGAGATGGCGCATAGTAACCCGCTCGGTCTCTTCGATAGCGGGGGTGGTAATCACAGATAATAGAATCGGCACTGCAGCCACGCTGACCATTACTGAGATCAGAATAAACAGGGTAAATTCTGTGGGGTTGGCCACATTGAGCATAAACTGTCCGGCACAGATGCCAGCCAGCAAAATGGCCGTGTAAATAGACAGTATCTGCCCGCGGTTGGCATTATTGGAGGCTTGATTTAACCAGCTCTCGGACACCACATAGATGGTGGAAAATGCAAACCCGGTGAGCAGGCGCATCAGTGCCCAGGCCCAGGGGTTTACATAGATTGAATGCACCAGAATAGTCACTGATGCCACCGCCGACAGTGCGGCAAAAATACGGATATGCCCAAGGATAGGAATTCCAAAGCTACTATCCCAACTGTTACGCATAAGGATAGACACAGACTAACCCGTTTTCCACACAGAATCGCAGGATTCGAGAGGAGAAAATCCCTCTAAAGGAAAAGATAGGGCTTCAAAACCCTCATGCTCAAAAA
>Ga0209304_1002068_pt1 | contig 11225 bp, 11 predicted proteins | sample COGITO_mtgs_1004_4_FD_184789 | JGI IMG/M metagenome (GOLD analysis project Ga0209304, IMG submission 184789) | Pelagic marine microbial communities from North Sea - COGITO_mtgs_100423 (SPAdes) (version 2) | ecosystem: Environmental > Aquatic > Marine > Epipelagic ...
ATGAAAGTAAAAAGGATTCTGTAGTGGATACTTTTTTTAAATGGTATTTCATTATAGTTGGAGTGTTGTTCTTATTGAATCTGATTTGTAAAATAATTAGATTTATAAAACCTGATGGTGAAGACTGGCAATTGCATTTGGCAGACGATGTGTTGGACTGGTGCCTTGATCTATACCCAATTCGTAAACAAAAACCACTACTGACTTTAGTTGAGGGTGAATCTCATCTTGCGGGAGAGTATTGTTTCTACAATAACACAATTACCATCTACAGGAACAACAATGTAATACGCAGAGAACTAATCAATACCGTCATCCATGAGTATTTCCATTATTATATGATTACCTCAGAATCTAAATCTAAACTCTACCATGATCAATTGGAACAATTCTCATTGGCGCATCACCCGCAGGAAATTCTATGTAATACTATGGGTGAAACTCTCACAAAGGTCTATCTGAAAAATAAATAAAAACGGTCCTTATTTGATAAACATGTCAATATCCCAACCAATCGTGCCGATAAGAATTTAATGAAATACGGGGATAAAAATCAGGGGTTAAAGGGTTCCAATCGAGAATTAGTGATTATTCCTGTAGGTGCTTTATAGTTTTTAACTTGATTATTTTTCACGACAAAAAAGTCCAAATTCATTCAACAGAATCAACTTTTTGGGATCTAATTCATGTTCGGGTAGAATGTTTAATTTTTCAATAAAGAAATCATTTAATAACTTCATGTCCGTTGGATTAACGAATCCACAATTAATCATATAACGATTAAAATATTCGTAGTCCAAATTATCCTTTCCTTTTAGCATCGTCTTTAAGTTTATCAATTACCGACTCCCGGATTAGATCCGAAACCGTTGTTTGTTCATTTATGACGCACTCCATCAAATTTTTTAATTGATTTTCGGTTATTCGAACGATTACACGTTTTGATTTTTTTTCTTTCATAACTCTATTTACATATAAATATCTCGAAAAATAAAATTTGTCAGACAGTTGATGGGTTTTTTTAGAATATAAACTCTGAACTTATTTTCAGCGGAAAATTAGAATACAAATCAACATTTGCCTTGGTTCTGAGAGTACGTGCTCTACCCACCGCCTGAATGAGATCAGATTCAATGTAAGAAAACTGAATCATTCTTAAATTTTCATTATCAAAACAATTGAACTTAAATTCAAATCCATTGTAGATTACCTTTTGATGTGACATAGTTAGATCCGAAGTTTTAAACTCTATACCCAGAACCTTTGCGGTTAAAAAATACACCACATTATTTATATGTGGGGTTCCCACCACCGAAATGTCTTTTCCCTTTAATTCATCGTAACCACTACAGTTTCCAAACCACATATTTGAGGGGTTTGAAAAGTGGTTTTGATACGATTTAAATGTGATTACAGGAGTGTCACCTACTCTATTTACAATATCTTTTGTGTTTTTATTTAAGGAGTTTCTGGAGTAAGATTTAGTGGTGTATTGTATAATCTTTCCTATTTGTTGAACTTCTGATATATCAATAACTTCAAGACGCTCACCAAAAAGACGCTTATATAAATTGATTGGTGCTGTAGCAGAGAGAATAATTATCTTTTTTAATGGTGGGATATCGCGTTTTACAACATAATGAACAATATCTGGTTTATGAGTATCACGAACATAGAATGAACTACTAAAAAAGTCAAAAAGATTTGATTTTAGATTTTCATTAGGTAATTGAGAGACCTCTTTAATTAGTTGATCAAGGTCGAGATTAAAGGTTGGTGTTGAACGAATCTCCATAACGGGGGTATCTATAAGTGACTTGATTACAAGTTCTAATTCTTTACTTTTTACAATTATATTGATAGAAAACAGATCAGATATTTTAAATGACTTGATATCAACTAGCGATTTAAGAGGATCCTCATCGAATACAATGGTATCGTTTGAAAATGATGAATGAATTGCTCTTTTATGAGTGGTGAGAAGTGTTGAAGTTGTTGTATAAGAGTCCCTCACCATATTAATGTATGCGTTGGCATACTTGATATCTTTTATAGAATATTGATCCTCATTTTTGGGGTTAACAATTGAATAAAGAACCTCAATTGATTTTTTAGGGAGACCAATCGAATAATAATAATTCATTTGATTATTAATGGATGAATTCTCAAATACAATAGGGTCAGGAGTAGTCTTGTAATTAACTTTCATTCTCCCTCCAATTTCGTTTTTAAGGTCATTTGTGGGTGCTGCAATAGTAGCATGAATACTTGTTATTATTTCCGTTTTCCCTATTGCTGTAGGGACTCTAAACAGGTAAATACCATCGACTTTATCATCTTTAATTACACGATCAAACTCTTTTTTAAACTTCTCTTCTGCAGCTACTAATGAAATAGGATTTGAAGACTCAATCACTTTTATTTTCCCTCGCTTATCGATTGACTCAGAGATGAAATCTTGAAGATCAGAATCCTCTGAATATGGAGAAAACTCACCGATAGGTTGAGGAGGATATTGAACCTTTTTAAGATAGGTTAAAATGGCAAAGTTATTTGGAGTGTACTCAGTAACCCCCTTTGAATTAAATTTAATCATCATCTTATTCATCAGTTTAAACCCACCATTTACGTAATGAAGATTTCTTGCCAATCCAAATAACTCCATGTGTGATAACCATTTCCCATTTAAAAACTCTCTAAATATTCTAATGTTTTGTGACGACTTGTCAAAATCGACTTTTTGAAGTTCGCCCCTATTATAGTTGTAGGGAGGGGGGGAATTATTACTATTGTTTAATTCTGCTCCAGAATGGTAGTTCTTATAGTTATAATATAGGAGTTCCCATTTTGGTGCAGTTTCTACTATGGTAGAATTAATTTCCATTATTGGTAGCGATCTATTCCGCATACTATCCCCAGCACAAAGAGTTGTTGAACTAATAAAAATTAAATTTGATAAACTAATTGGAAAATAAGACGTAACAGTAGCAGCACTCCCCCCGAAATAATAACGTGCCTGATCCTTGCAACTCTGGTCTGCTTCGGGAAACAACTTTAGAAGTCCGGATGAGATTAACTTGTGGATTTTGGGATTAGTTACAGGATAATCTAAGAAGAGTACTACCCTAAACTTAATTAAAGTTTCAGAAGATGAAAACGTCTCATACCATAACTGTGGTTTGATTTCATAAGAGTGTAGACGAATATATACTTCGTCTATTGATAATTCACCATCATCAAAATCTAATGCAAATATTGATTGACAAGTCCAATTATCATTTGAAGGAGTTCCATTAAATATACCTGGTGACCATGTAAATGAATTAGGAGGTGCAACTGCATTAGATAACTGATCTATTGTTACATCTATGTTTTTGTTGAGTCTCTTATTTATGTGAGAACGGATCGACTTCTCTGGTTTCTCTGTTAAAGCTGTGGGGTCTATGGTAATTGGATATGTTTTGTCTTTCATAATAGAAAACATATCGAAATATTTCGGGATTGTCAAGCCTTATCAAAAAGGTGTGAACTGACACCTTTATTTTACATAAAAATAATCGTTTCAAAAATAAAATAAAATAAGTCTGCATTTTATTTGGTGGAATAAATAATTTATTTATATCTTTGTCATCAAATTATATTAATAATGGAAAACAATTACATACCAATCAAAGAAATATTATCTAATCCTGCGAAGTTTAGCAGAAAATTAGAGAGCGATATTTATTTTGACCACTTGAAAAGTGTTAAGCTGGGTCCACTTATGGATATAAAGTCTCTGGAGAAGAAGACTGTTTTGGATATAGGTAACACTGCTGCTATTCGATCTAAATTTGAAGCTTCAACAGATTGGGGGTTTTTAAAATCTGTAAAAAATCAGATTGAATTGGAGATTTCTAATCTAACATCAAGCTACGAAAAGTTCATGACTACTCCTTCTCAACTAAATCCCCGTGAGATTGGTATAATGATAAATTATTTTAAACTGAGACTTCGTAGACTAAATTTAGTATGTCAACCTGATTTTGGAACTACGATAGGTAAAAAGAAGCAGTTTCTGAAAAAGGAAAATCGAAAAGTGGAATATGAGTATGATATGACTAAAATTTACTGGTTTGATGATACCGGGAAACGAATAAGAAAAATTAATAAGAATTTCGGAAGACGAGATGTAATTGAATTTGAAAAGCAGTTTGGGGATTATCTTATAAATAACGTTGCGGGTCTTGAAATTTTAGATTTCTACACTATGAAGAAATTAATAAACGAACTAAAAATAAATTACATCCCGGATTTATGTGTTAAACATAATGGAGAGATATGGTTTGTGGAATTTAAAAACGTTAAAGGACAATTAATAGCAACTTCTATAATTTTTGAGTTATGGAACCTTTATACACAGACCTATAAATTATAGTTGGTTTTTTTATATCAAAAAAAAGTCAACCAAAATTATGAAAGTAAAATCTACAATATATGAAAACAGAACAAAAAACAATTAGTATTGAGTCGATAATTAAAAATGATTATCACGAAAAAATCTATACACCCGCAGCTGATGGGTATTTAGATAAATCACTTGAAAGATCTGGAGGAAAACCAATCAATAATTTGGTGGTGGTTAAATCTGAAATTCACAAAAGTAAATATGAGCTTGTGTCTGGTGGTACACGATATGATTTCATGGTGAAAAATGGTGTTAAAGATTGTGTAGTAACGCTAATTTATTTGGAAACGAATGATTCTGTGGAAGATGTGGTAGTGGATTTGAACAAACAAAGGATAAAAACAGGTTATGAACTTTATAATGAATTCAAACACTTTTCAAAAAAGTACCCCCCTATAAAAGGAGGGAATATAAATAGAAATGTAGAGATTGGTTTGGAAATGGGTTTTGCCCCAGAAAAGGTGAAAAAATTAGTGATGTTGTATAATCAATTCAACAAAACTGAATTTGAATTTCTAATCCCATGGATTTTACAAAATAAAATTTCTCTTGAAACTGCACACCAATATCGAAAGCTGCTAAAAACTTCAACAAACAACTACGATGTTGATACAATTAAAAAATTAATCGAGAACCATTGTGACTATGGCAGGTTATCAAAGTTAGACAAGGTGATTGATCTTAATAATGATTCCGAGTTCAAGGTTTTTAATTCATTTCTTCAAAAAAACATGAGTGAAGATGAGTATAAAAATATTGTTAGTTCCCACAAAAAAACTAAAGGAAATGTTGACAAATTTATAAATGATAGAATAATAGCACCTAATGTAGATGATCAATTTGTTTCAGAGAATTCTATCCTCTTGAAAGGGAATTCAGGTAATGTTGACCTATCTCCAATAAATCACTTGAAAGGTCTAATAAAGTGTTTCGTCGGTTCATGTGAGTATGGTTATGATACAAAACGACCTGGCAGAGAATGGGAGGCAGAACATGAGGAATTGAAGAACATGTCATCTCAAGAGTTTGCTGCTCATGTAGCTAAAATCTATTACAGATACAAAGACTACTTGTCTGAGGATGGGTCGATTTATGTCATAATAAATGATTACAAAAAGGATAAAGTGTACTCGCTCTTCGTCGAATATTTTGTTATTGAAATGGAAAAATTAGGGTTTAAAATTATCAGTAAAAAAATGTGGGTAAAAACCAATCCATTACCTCATGGTGAAAACGTGAAGGATACTACTGAGTCATTCGAATATATTTATAGATTCTCCTGTAATCCAAAAATAACATTTACCAATAGTCTTAAAATGTATGACGGAGAAGAGATCAGTTATCAGTTAGTGAGTGGTTGTACAAATCACTCGAACAAAGAAACAGGTGTGATAGGTGAGAAATATATACAATCGTCACTTTCAAATATCAGAAACACACTTTCTAACACGTATTGTGAAGACATTATAAGAGGTAACGTTGGAAATCCAGGAGACTACTTTAGACAACTCGAAAATAAAGAAGATAGACACGCATCTACCTCTCCTATTTACCTAACAGGTGTTCTAACACTGGAAGGTTCTCAAAAAGGAGACTACATAATGGATATTTGGAATGGCGTCGGAAATACCATGATGAGCTCACTCTTATTAGGCAGAAAACATATAGGAATCGAAATTGAGGAAAAGTACTTCATTCAATCAATTAAGAAGGCCGTTATGGTCGAAAAATTCAATAAAAATAAGGGAACAAAGGAAATTGAAATAAAACAAGCAACAGCAGCTTAATAGAGCGTGGGCAAATTAATTAGATAAAATTAAAAAAGATGAAAAATATAATATATAACGAAAATTGTAAAAAAACATTTACTAACATAGAGGATAAATATATTGACGGAATAATCACTTCTCCTCCATACAATATCAATATTAAGAGAAGCGACTGTTACTACAACAATGGATATTCAGAATTAGACGGACTAAGTCAAAATGATTATCTGGAAGTAAGAACAAATGAATTTAGGGAATTCTCAAGGATCATCAAAGATGATGGCGTGATTTGTTATAATATTTCGTATTCCAGTGAAAATCCAATACTTCCGACATTGTTAGTAGCTAAAATTCACGAAGAGTTGGATTTAACCGTTGCTGACATTATTTGTTGGAAAAAATCAAACGCTATGCCATTCCAAACTTCACCTACAAAATTGAGTAGGGTGACCGAACTTATTTACATTTTCGTAAAAAAAGATAGATTACACGCGTTTAAAACTAATAAGAAGGTAAGTAAGATTAATGAAAAAACTGGTCAAAAATTTTATAAAAACTATGTGAATTTTATTGAAGCAAAAAATAATGATGGATATAAATGCCAATTAAAAGCGTCGTATTCACAAGATTTATGTAATCAATTGATAAATATTTACTTCCCTGAAGGTAGTTTGATCTATGATCCTTTTTCGGGAATCGGAACAACACAACTAAGCTGTATCGAAAATTATTGTGAATACATAGGAAGTGAAATAATAATTGAACATTATAATATTGCCATTGAAAGGGTGGAAGAAAAAAGAAAAGAATTAGAAGTACAACATCTATTGACAGAATCAAAAATTAAATAATTTATTAAACTAAAACCGTGGACAGGGAGATAATACTGAACATTAAATATTATGAATAAAAATAAAAATAATTCTAATCCAATTTCTGAAGAGGAATTTTTTAATCAACTTTTAAAAGATGCGAGTATTACAACAAAAAACTATTTTAAATTCAGAGCAGAGGTCTGTTCTGATGTTATTGAGTTCCACAGAACGCTCATGCAACCATCTGATTCTTGTTTTATTATTTGGGAGTTTGGATACAGCAGAGACTATTGTCTACCTGACGTCGAATGTATATTAACAACAAGTCTAAGTATAGAACAGGTTAGGAGATTTATGAAATTAAATGAAGATTCACATGTTATGACTGAGACCTTAAATTATGCTGATCAGTATGATGGTGAAAGAAATCAAATAGACTAAAAAAAATCACAATAGTATAAAAGATAAAACCACTAATAATATCACTGAATTTTTCTTTATCACAAATTGAGATGATTCTCATTAAAAATTAAATACCATGGGTGAACAAACCATACAAATATTGAATGTAACAAAAGACGAACTTGTCGATATAATCAAAGAGGGTGTCAAATTGGAATTGAACCGACAACGATCGATTGGAAACCCATTAAAAAGGTTGTCTATTACTGGTGAGGACACCGAATATTTAACCCGAAATGAAGTTTCTAAGGTCTTAAATGTAACAGTCCAAACATTGAATAACTGGAGAAGAGAAGGGGTCTTAAATCCACTAAAAATTGGAGGTAGGGTGTTGTACAGAAAAGAAGATGTGTATAATAATTCACGACTGGTTACGTGAGTTGTTAACTGAATTTATTAAAATATAATAAAACTATAATTTTTTCAAAATACTAAAACCAACAGAAAATATTACATTTTAAATTTTAATGTATTGTTCATTTCTTGTGGACTTTTCCCTGTAAACTTTCTGAAGTTATTATGGAAAGTTTTTTGAGATTTAAAATTAGAATGACTAATTAATGAATTTATAGTTTTGTGTTGTAAATACCCCTCTTCTATTAATGCTAATACATGCATTATTTTATAGTAGTTAAAAAGATCGTTTTTACTATAAATGCAATAATATTTAAAAATATAATTTAAATGATACGCCTTAATATTAATTCCTTTAGAAATAGATTTAAAGTCTAATGGTAGATTATTGTGAAAATCGTAACCTTCTATATAACGTTCAATTTTATTAATAATGTTTATGCTATTTGGAGCTATTTTATTGTGTATTTTTTTATCATACTCTTCAATTTTTTTAAAAGGCTTAGGTTTCCAAATATTTTTAATAGTTATTTCTTCTTTTCTGATTATAAATTTTAATTTTTTAACACCAAAAAATATTTCTGGATTTATAAATAAATAGGTTAAACACACAATCCAAATTATAGATGTAAAGTTATAAAATTCTTTAAGGACAATAGATGTGTTTTTTGTATATCTAAAAAGAAAGAAGTTAGATGCTAAATAAATAACAATAATGACAAATAACATGATAAAGAACCAATATTTTTTCTTTTTTATAGTAAAATACAGTCTTTTTTAATTTTAGAAATAAATAAATTGTAGAAAAAATTAAATATAGAACAGCTTTTACACTTCCATCAATTTCCATCAAAACATTTATTAGAGTAAAGATAGACGCGAATGTAAAGTGAGCTAATTTTTCTTTTAGGGTAATTCTATAATTAAAATATTTTTTTGTAAAAAGATAAAATAAAGGAATAAAAAAAAGGCAAGATAACTGAAGTTCAGTTTATTTTCAATATTTACATTAGACAAAATTAATGAAGTGTAAAAAAATCTTTGAACTGATAATCCAAGTAAAATCATTAAAAAATAATAATTAATAGGTTCTTCATTTTTTTTGAAGAATGAAGTACTACCCCAAATGCAATAAGTGCTAAAAAAGCTACTAAAAAGTTTAACAAATAAAATATCATGCAGTCAAAAATAACAAATTTTCTCTCAAATAATTAAAATAATTTAAAATATAACAGTCACTTTTTTTTTTTTTTAAAATTATTTACTAATTTTGTTCTAGTTTATTAAATTTAAAGTCTATGAAAAAGATAAATTTAGTTGTCTTGTTACTAATGTCTTACATCTCAGTAGGTCAAAATTTAACGGTAATAAGTGGTGGAAGTATCACAATACCCAAAGACACTTATGTTTTTGTTGGCGGTGATTTTACCAACACCGCAGGTACCGTAACTTTACATTCCGATTCGGATGAGTTTTCATCGTTATTGGTAAGTGGTGCTGCATCTGGGGATATTACCTACAACCGCTATGTAAATATCGTAGGTACTGGAGAATGGGATTTAATTGGTGCGCCAGTATCTGGTATGGCATTTAGCACTTTAATTCAAGATCCTAATATTGCAACAAACGGAATTTTTTATGCAGTAGGTTCTTATGATAATACTACAGATACTTGGACAAACGCTACCACAGCAACCACAGGTAATTTAGTATTAGGGCAAGGATACCAGATGGCTACCACAAGTGGAGGCACCCTCTCTTTTACAGGTGCTATTGCCGATGGAGATCAAACTGTAACCATAACCAACAGCGATGCAGAGAATTCAGGAGCAGGAAGGCGTTGGAATTTAATTGCCAATCCATTTGCATCGTATCTTAATGGAAACAGTATTGCAGATGGGACTAATAATTTTTTAACGGTTAATACCGCAGCAATAGATGATAATTTTGAGGCTATCTATGGCTGGAAAGCTGATGGAACAGGATATGAAATTTATAACAATTCAAGTACAGCCACGCACATAGCACCAGGTCAAGGTTTTTTTGTAGCCGCTGCAGGAAGCGGAGGGGATCAAACAATCACTCTTACCAAAGCCATGCAAACAGTTACAGGAGTCGATGATTTTGTTAGATCCTCTGCGAGTTACGAAGTGGTTTTAGACATGTATGATGATGCTATTAAAATGGACGATACTAAATTTTATTTTAAAGAAGGATTGACTTTAGGATTAGACCCAGGGTATGATGCAGGTTCATTCAACCAATCTTCAGGTTTTAGTTCGAGACTTTTAGAACAAGACAATGGTATTGGCATGGGTATTAATGCAATGCCTACAGATGCTATGAGCAATGTAATCGTTCCTCTAACAATAAATCAAGAAGCTGGGATTGCTCTTGAAATTCAAATAGCAAATAGTACGATTCCAGAAGGTATTAATGTGTATTTAGAAGATACCGTAGAAAACACTTTTACACTTCTTACCAACGAGGGTTTTGAGCTCACAGCGCAAACAACCTTAAGTGGTGTGGGAAGGTTTTTCATTCACTTTACTACAAGTACCCTTTCCACAGATACGGTGAGTAGTACCTCATTATTAACCGCCTATAAAGTAAAAGGAAATACCTATATCTCAATAGAGGGATTACAGCAGTTCTCAGAGCCAGCAAATCTTATCCTTTACAATGTATTAGGGATGAAAGTACTCTCAAGAAAGATCCAAAACCCTTCACAAAAAGAGACGTTATCTACGCTTGGTTTGAAGACTGGAGTTTACATCTTAAAAGTACAGGCAGAAAACATTGTTTTTACAAAAAAATTACTCATAGAATAAGCATTCCACATGAAAAAAACAGAAAACACACCTAACGGTACCGATGATATCAGTAGAAAAGAGGCCATAAAGAAAATGGGAAAGTATGCTGCACTTACAGCGATGGGAACATTTATGATTCTTAACCCTAAAAAGGCACAAGCTGTATCTGATGCACCTCCGCCAGGTGAATGGGGATTTAGAAAAAGCAAATAGAAACATTCAACTAAAAAAGAAAAAACAAATTATTAAAAACAAATAAACCAATGAAACACTTTTACACACTTTTAGCATTAGTATTATTGACTGCAACAACGTATGCTCAAATAGGTATTAATAATGAAAATCCAGACCCATCAGCAGCTTTAGATATTACCTCTACCACAAATGGGTTGTTGATACCAAGAATGACTAATGCACAGCGTCAAGCTATTTCTAATCCAGCTGCAGGGTTACAGGTCTTTGTCACAGATTTAGATGGAGGTAGTTTTATGTTTTATGACGGAACAAAATGGGGTACACTATCCTTCACAAAAACTATTCCAGACGCTCCTACAATAGGAACTGC
>Ga0209304_1002083_pt1 | contig 11162 bp, 7 predicted proteins | sample COGITO_mtgs_1004_4_FD_184789 | JGI IMG/M metagenome (GOLD analysis project Ga0209304, IMG submission 184789) | Pelagic marine microbial communities from North Sea - COGITO_mtgs_100423 (SPAdes) (version 2) | ecosystem: Environmental > Aquatic > Marine > Epipelagic ...
ACCGTCACCCCAGCCTTTCTAAGTCATCCCAGCGGAGGCTGGGATCTCACCTTTAAAAAATGGATACTGGCCTTCGCCAGTATGACGGGCTTTGAGATACGTCATCCCAGCCTTTCTACGTCATCCCAGCGGAGGCTGGGATCTCAACCCCCAAACAACAGCGAATGCAACTGCTCAGACCGCTCAACAATCCAATCAGCTTGCCAGTCGGCAATATCCACACCCTGCTCAATATAACCCCAGCCCGCAGCAATATTCCGCGTCCCCGCAGCACGCCCAGCCTCAATATCTCGCAAATGATCACCCACATACAGGCATTCAGCGGGATCCATGGAAATCTCCGAGCAGGCTAACAAAATCGGTTCTGGATGGGGTTTGGTCTGTTGCACATGATCCGGACAGATCACCGTCGCCGCAGCCTCCATCAGTCCCAGCTGAACCATCGCCGACTCTGTATATCGCCAGGGTTTATTGGTGACAACACCCCAGGGAATCTCACGCAAACGGCACTCATCCAATACCAACTGAAGCCCGGAAAACAACGCTGTCTTATCCGCCAGATTAGCAAAGTAAAGCTCTAGAAATTCTTCGCGAAGGGGTTTAAATCGACTGTGATCCGGATCAATACCGAATGCCGCCTGAATTAACCCCACCGAACCATTGGTCACACTGGTGCGAATCGCCGAGTCCGGCAGCGGATCACAATTATGCCGAGCCAACTGAATATTTAGCGCACTGATAAAGTCCGGCGCCGTATCTAGCAGTGTTCCATCTAGATCAAACAGCAATCCTTTGAAATCAAGCATAGTAGAAGTCCGTAAAAAGAATCCGTTAAGCAGGTTTGCGCGCGCAAATCATATAGTTAACGCTGACATCTGATTCCACCAGCTTGTAGGTCTTAGTCAGCGGGTTATAAGTAAGGCCGGTCATCTGGTCGATCTCCAGTCCCGCCTCTCTAATCCACTGGCCAAGTTCAGCTGGGCGAATAAACTTGCTGTATTCGTGTGTGCCCTTGGGCAACATACGCAACACATATTCAACGCCAATCACAGCAAACAGATAGGACTTGGGGTTGCGATTAATCGTTGAGAAAAACAGCGTTCCACCGGGTTTGGTTAGCGCTGCGCAGGCGGCGACAACGGAAGAGGGATCTGGCACGTGCTCGAGCATCTCCAGACAGGTAACCGTATCAAAAGTCTCGCCGTGCTTGTCGGCAAAATCTTCCGCGGTAGATTTCTGATAATCCACCTCTACGCCAGATTCCAACTTGTGAAGATTGCCTACCGCCAGTGGCGCTTCACCCATATCAATACCCGTGACCACTGCGCCGCGCTGTGCCAGAGCTTCGCAGAGAATACCGCCACCACAGCCGACATCGAGAATCTCCTGCTCGGCGACCGGTGCCAGCTTGTCGATCCAGTTGGCGCGCAGGGGATTGATATCGTGCAGCGGTTTGAATTCACTGTTGCGATCCCACCAGCGGCTCGCCAGTTTTTCAAACTTGGCAACTTCATCGGGATCGACGTTTAAATTCGCATTATTTTCGCTGTTAGACATAAGCAATTATTACCAAAAATTATCAGGGTTAGCCGGGTTTTAGTCGGATTTAGTCAGGTTTAATCTGAGTACGCCAATCGTCGGCAGTCTGGATCAGCTCAGCTTCATTCAAGGTCAGCAGCTTGCGCTCTTCCATCAGTGCTCGACCAGCCACCCAGCTGTGAGTCACCTGGCTGCCGGCATTGGTATAGACCAACTGAGATGCCGGATTATACAGCGGTTTCTGGCTGAGCGAATTGATTTCCACGGCAATAATGTCGGCGCTTTTACCCGCCTCCAGGCTGCCGATCTGATCCTGCCAGCCCAAGGCTTTGGCACCATTGATAGTTGCCATACGCAGTGCCGCATGGGCATCCAGTGCAGAGGCATCGCCAGAGACACCTTTGGCCAGCAGCGCCGCGGTTTTTAATTCACCAAACAGATCCAGATCATTATTGCTCGCCGCACCATCGGTACCAATGGCAACATTGATGCCTGCATCCATTAACTCGGCGACAGGGCAGAAGCCGCTGGCCAGTTTCAGATTGGACTCCGGACAGTGCACCACATGGCAATTATGATCCTGAATCAAACGGATATCATCGGCGTCTATTTGCGTCATATGTACCAGCTGAGTCTGCGGCAACAGAATCCCCAGATCATCCAGGCGCTGCATGGGGCGACAGCTGTGCAAGTGCAAAGAATCAGTAATTTCTTTCGCGGTTTCATGGCAGTGAATATGCACCGCCATATCCAGCTCATTGGCATAGGTGGCAATGCGACGCAGAGTCTCGTCACCAACCGTATAGGGCGCATGGGGCGCGCAAGCAATCTTGATCAGCTCATTGTCTTTGTAGGTGTCACGTAATTTAAGGCCCTGATGAATATAGTCGTCAGGGTCCTTGCCGCCAGCGGTTGGGAAATCAAATACCGTAAAGCCAATCTGGCTGCGCATACCGCAGGCGCGAACCTGTTCAGCGGCACTGTCGGTAAAGAAATACATATCGGCAAAACAGGTAGTGCCAGTTTGAATCATCTCGGCCATCGCCAACTTGGTGCCGTCGGCAACAAATTTTTCACTGAGAAAGCGATTTTCCGCCGGCCAGATATGTTCTTCCAACCAGGGTTCTAAAGGTTGATCGTCCGCGTAACCGCGCAGCAGACTCATCGCTGCATGGCCGTGGGCATTGACCAGGCCGGGCATCAGGATATGGTCGTCTAAGTTGACTACCGAGTCCGCCTCGAACCTATTCGCAGCCTCGACCTGAGGGTAGATGCCGACAATCTTTTGCCTGTCGATTGCCAGTGCGCAATTTTCAAAAACACGGTTCTCGGGAACGATCGGAATAATCCATCGGCTATTTATAAGTAAATCGATTTTAGTAGGCTGCATGGTGGCTCCTGAGCAAGTGCTGGGAGTATACCGACTTTTTAATTGGGTTTAAGCTCTGTAGTGAGTTTCAGGGCAATAAAAGCGACCCACAGGGGGATATATGTGGTAATATTTCGGCCTTTGAAAAGGCGGGTTTTAGCACCCATTGGTGCATGCTAAATCCCAGTCGAATTAGGCTCTAATTTAGGGCCAAGTGCGCAAGCAAAATAATAGCAATAAAAACTAGGACGCGACGAAATCTTATGGTTGAAATAGCAAAAGAAATTGTTCCAGTAAACATCGAAGACGAGCTCAAACAGTCATACTTAGCCTATGCGATGAGCGTCATTGTCGGCAGGGCACTGCCAGATGTTAGAGATGGCCTCAAGCCAGTTCACCGTCGCGCACTGTTCGCTATGCATGAGCTGGGCAATGACTGGAACAAAGCCTATAAAAAGTCAGCGCGTGTTGTTGGTGATGTTATCGGTAAGTATCACCCCCATGGTGACTCGGCCGTTTACGAGACCATTGTTCGCATGGCTCAGCCGTTTTCTCTGCGTTATATGCTGGTCGATGGCCAGGGTAACTTCGGTTCGGTCGACGGCGACTCCGCTGCGGCAATGCGATACACCGAAATCCGTATGACCAAAATCGCTCATGCGCTGATTGAAGATCTCGAAAAAGACACTGTCGACTTTGTCCCCAACTATGATGAAACTGAGCAGATTCCGGTGGTTATGCCAACCCGCATACCCAACCTGTTGGTTAACGGCTCCTCCGGTATTGCGGTGGGCATGGCGACTAATATTCCGCCCCACAACCTGACCGAAGTGGTTAAAGGTTGTCTGGCGATGATTGAGAACCCAGAGATTACCGTCGACGAACTGATGGAGTATATCCCCGGGCCAGATTTCCCTACCGGTGCAATTATTAACGGCAGAGCGGGCATTATTGAAGCCTATCGCACTGGCCGTGGTCGCATCCGTATTCGCGCCAAAGCCGATATTGAGGTCAATGAAAAGACCAAGCGCGAAACTATTATCATCACCGAGATTCCCTACCAGCTTAACAAGGCGCGTTTGATTGAGCGTATTGCCGAACTGGTTAAAGAGAAAAAGCTTGAAGGTATCTCCGAGTTGCGCGATGAGTCAGACAAAGACGGCATGCGCATCGTTATTGAAATTAAACGCGCCGATGTCGCTGAAGTAGTTCTCAACAACCTCTTCGCTCAGACCCAATTGCAGAGCGTGTTCGGCATCAACGTGGTGGCACTGGTTGATGGTCAGCCAAAGATTCTCAATCTTCAGCAGTTGATTAATGCCTTCCTTCGCCATCGTCGCGAAGTAGTCACACGCAGAACAATCTATCTGCTGCGCAAAGCCCGCGAGCGTGCCCATACGCTGGAAGGTTTTGCTATTGCACTGTCGAATATTGATGAAATCATCACCCTGATCAAGCAGTCGCCGACCGCAGCTGAAGCGCGTGAAGCGCTGGTTGCCCGTGGCTGGAAGCCGGGAACAGTGACTGGCATGCTTGAGCGCGCTGGCCCTGAAGCTACCCGACCCGACTGGTTGGAAGAGCAATACGGCATGCGTGATGGCAAGTACTACCTGTCTCCTGAGCAGGCCAAAGATATTCTCGAGCTGCGTCTGCACCGCCTAACCGGAATGGAGCAGGACAAAATTCTTGCCGAGTTTGCCATCAAGCTTGAAGAGATTGCCGAGTACCAAGATATTCTGGGTGATCTGGTTCGTCTGATGACTGTAATCCGCGAAGAGCTGGAAGCCGTTGTCGAAGAGTTTGGTGATGAGCGTCGCACAGAAATTATCGAATCACTGCACGACCTCACCGTAGAAGATTTGATTACTGAAGAAGATCGAGTGGTAACCATCTCCAACGGTGGTTATGCCAAGACTCAACCGCTCAGTGACTACCAGGCTCAGCGCCGCGGTGGCATGGGCAAGTCGGCAACAGCCGTCAAAGACGAAGATTTTGTCGAGCACCTGCTGGTTGCCAGCACTCACGCCACGATTCTCTGTTTCACTAACTTGGGCAAAGTTTACTGGCTCAAGGTTTATCAGATTCCAGTGGCTGGTCGCAACTCGCGAGGGCGACCAGTGGTAAACCTGCTGCCCCTTGGTGAAGGTGAGCGCATTAGTTCAATCCTGCCGGTAGAAGAATATAGCGCCGACAAGTTTGTGATTATGGCAACCGCCAATGGCACCGTGAAAAAGACCTCACTGGAGCAATACTCGCGACCACGCAGTGTAGGTTTGCGCGCAGTGGATCTGGTTGAAGGTGATCACTTGGTGGGCACAGCAATTATTGATAACGATAGCGACATTATGCTGCTCAGCTCCGAGGGCAAGGCCGTGCGCTTTGCCAGCACCGATGCTCGCGCCATGGGTCGTGTCTCTAAAGGTGTTCGCGGAATGCGTCTGCCAGAAGAGCATAAAGTGATCTCTATGGTTGTTCCTGAAGAAGGTGGCTTCCTGCTGACCGTTTGTGAAAATGGCTACGGTAAGCGTACCAAAGTCACCGAATTCCCGACCAAGGGTCGCGGTGGTAAAGGTATGATCGCGATTCAGGCCAGTGAGCGAAATGGCCCGTTGGTTGGTTCCACTCAGCTGTTTTCCGGTGATGAGATTATGCTTATCTCCGATCAGGGCACCATGGTGAGAACCCGCGGTGATGAAGTGTCTGTGGTTGGCCGCAACACTCAGGGCGTACGAATTATTCGTCTCAAAGACACCGAGAACCTGGTGCGCTTGGCACGTATAGCCGAGCCGGATGAGGAAGAGGAATATATTGAAGATGACGCTGTTGAAGGCGAAGTGGTTGAGACTGCTGCGGCTAGTGAAGAGCCATCAGCCAGTGAAGAGCCGTCAGCTGATAAAGACGCCTCAGAAGATTAAGGTTTAAGTAATGACTGAAAAGAATCCACTTCTCAATCTGAGAAACGAAATTGATGCTCTTGATCGGCAGATCATGGAAAACATCAGCGCCCGTGCGCGCTGTGCGCAGGATGTTGCCGAGATAAAGAAAAAGCTCGGTGACACCGCCTACTACAAACCCGAGCGTGAAGCTCAGGTGTTGCGCGCAGTGATGGAAAAAAACACCGGACCTCTCGACAATGAAGAGATGGCGCGTCTATTTCGTCAGATCATGTCTGCCTGCCTGGCCCTCGAGCAACCGATCAAGGTCGCCTTTCTTGGACCAGAGGGAACCTTCACTCAAGAAGCCGCCATCAAGCACTTTGGCGCCTCGGCAAACACCGTACCCAAAGCGGCCATTGATGAAGTTTTTCGCGATGTTCTCGCCGGTTCCTGCAACTACGGCGTAGTCCCAGTAGAGAATTCAACCGAAGGCGTCGTCAGTCATACCCTCGATAGCTTTATGGATTCATCGGTCAAGATCTGTGGTGAAGTTGAATTGCGTATTCATCAGCACTTTATGATCGGACCCAGCACCAACAAAGATAATATTACCCGCGTCTATTCCCACGCCCAGTCCCTGGCTCAGTGCCGCAAGTGGCTAGATTCCAACTACCCGAATATTGAACGAGTGGCCGTTAGCAGCAATGCCGAAGCCGCACGACGGGTAAAAGGGGAGTGGAACTCCGCAGCGATTGCTGGCGATATGTCCTGCGATCTCTACGAGCTGGATAAGCTCTGGGAGAATATTGAAGATCGCCCGGATAACTCAACGCGCTTCCTGATTATTGGTCGTGAAGTCGTTGGCCCCAGCGGCAACGACAAAACCTCCATCGTGGTGTCGGTGAACAACAAACCCGGCGCGCTGCACGATCTGATCGAGCCATTCCGCAAACACGATCTAGATATGACCCGTCTCGAGTCGCGACCCTCGCGCAGCAGCAAGTGGTCCTATGTCTTTTTTATCGATTTTGCTGGCCATCAGGATGATCCGATTGCCGCCAAAGTGCTCAAAGAACTCACTGAAGATGTCGCTGAACTGAAGATTCTCGGCTCCTATCCTCAGGCGGTGCTGTAACTACTATCTAGTCTAGTATCTAGTCTATTATTTAGCGGATAACCTGTTTTATTCAAGGTGAAGTATTAATGATGGAAAATTCTCACACAGCTGACAACCAAATCAATCGACTGGTTGTTATCGGACTGGGCCTAATCGGTTCCAGCCTTGCCGTAGCCGCTCGTAATGCCGGGCTGGCTCGCGAAGTAGTGGGAATCTCTAGACGTGCATCAACATTGGATCTGGCGCTGGAAATGGGCGTCATTGATCGCGCCGAAGAGAGCCTGGCCAGCATTGCTCCCCAGCTCGGTGCTGGCGACATAGTCGTCATAGGCGTGCCGACCCTCACCGTTCCATCCATTCTCGAAGACTGCCACAAACTGCTCTCGCCACAGGTAACCATCACCGATGTCGCCAGTGTAAAGGGCAGTGTCGTTGATGCCGCAGCAGCTATTTATGGCTCATTGCCACCGCAACTAGTGCCCGGACATCCGATTGCCGGCTCAGAAAAAAGTGGTGTTACCGCCGCCAAAAGCGACCTGTTCGTTGACCATCGGGTTATTTTAACGCCCCATGCCAACAGCACAGAGCCGCATATCCAGCTGGTTGAAAAGCTTTGGCTGGGTGTTGGTGCCGTAGTCTCCTCCATGGATATTAAAGAGCACGATGAAGTACTGGCAGCCACCAGCCATCTGCCGCATTTTCTCGCCTACTCGCTCGTTGATACCCTGGCCAATATGCGCGATAACCGCGAAATCTTTCGCTATGCCGCCGGCGGTTTCCGCGACTTTACGCGAATAGCCGCAAGCGACCCGATAATGTGGCGCGATATTGCCCTCGCCAATCGCGAGGCAATTCTCACCGTACTCGACCAGATTATGAGCGACTTTACCCAGTTGCGCAGCGCCATTGACAGTGGTGATCAAACCTATTTAATGGACGTATTTACCCGCGCACGCGATGCGCGAAATCATTTTGGAAAATTAATCGAAAGCAAGGCACTACAACAACCTATGTCAGAGAAAATAATAAATTACACAGTCTCTCCCGGGGGAGAAGCACGCGGTGATATCCGCGTACCAGGCGACAAATCAATGTCACACCGTTCAATTATGCTCGGCTCTATCGCCGAGGGTATGACCGAAGTAACCGGATTCCTTGAAGGGGAAGACAGCCTTGCCACGTTGCAGGCATTCCGCGATATGGGAGTGGTTATTGAAGGCCCAGAGCAGGGCCGCGTCGTCATTAACGGTGTTGGACTGCACGGACTTAAAGCCCCGCAAAAGCCCCTTTATTTGGGCAATTCTGGCACCTCCATGCGCCTCTTAAGTGGCCTGTTGGCAGGTCAGAACTTTGATGTTGAGTTGACCGGTGATGAATCGCTGTCCGGTCGCCCCATGGCGCGTGTTGCCGACCCCCTAGCCGAAATGGGTGCGGTTATCGAAACTGCCCCCGGTGGCAGACCACCGATGCGCATAAAAGGTGGCAACAAACTTAAAGCCATTGATTATGTTCTACCCATGGCCAGTGCCCAGGTTAAATCCTGCGTTCTCTTAGCCGGACTCTACGCTGAAGGCACAACCTCCACCGTCGAGCCAGCACCGACACGCGACCACAGTGAACGTATGCTGCGTGGCTTTGGCTACGATGTCACCAGCGAGGGCAGTAAAGCCTCTCTAAGTGGCGGCGGTTCCTTGAGCGCAACACGAATTGATGTGCCTGCAGATATATCTTCCTCGGCATTCTTTATGGTTGCCGCAGCAATTACCCCCGGCTCCGATATCACCCTGCGTCATGTCGGCGTCAACCCAACGCGTGTTGGTGTGATCAATATCCTTCGCCAGATGGGCACCAGCATAGAGCTGTCAAACCAGCGCGAAGTCGGCGGTGAGCCAGTAGCCGATATACGTGTCCGTTACGCTGAATTAAACGGCATAGTAATCCCTGAAGATCAGGTGCCGTTGGCGATTGATGAATTCCCAGTACTCTTTATAGCTGCAGCCTGCGCCAAGGGCGAAACCGTATTAACCGGTGCCGAAGAACTGCGTGTTAAAGAGAGTGACCGAATCCAAAGCATGGCCGATGGCCTGGTAACTCTGGGTGTCGATGCCCAGTCAACGCCTGACGGCATTCGTATTCAAGGCGGCAAGATCGGCGGCGGTGAAGTTCACAGCCACGACGATCACCGTATTGCCATGGCCTTTGCGATTGCCGGCTTGCGTGCAGAAAATCAAATACTGATACACGACTGTAACAATGTTGCGACATCATTCCCTGACTTTGTCGGGTTAGCCGCTGCAGTAGGGCTAACGATCAACATGGATACAGCGGAGTAAAGAATGTCTGCGCAAAATAACGTAGCCGTAATCACCATTGACGGCCCAAGCGGTGCTGGAAAAGGCACTATCAGTCGTATAGTCGCCAAAAAGTTAGACTTTCACTATCTCGATAGTGGCGCTCTCTATCGTCTGCTTGGTCTTGCCAGTAAACGCCACAATGTGAAGCTGACCAGTATCAAATGCCTGGCAACATTGGCAGAGCATATGGATGTCAATTTTAAAACCTCAAGAGATGGTAGTTTTAGCACTCATCTTGAAGGTGAAGACGTCACCCGTGAGCTGCGCACCGAAGAAGCGGGTTTGTTAGCTTCAAAAGTCGCTGGATTTCCAGAGGTTCGCGCGGCACTGCTCAAACGTCAGCGCTCCTTTGCCTGCGCTCCCGGTCTAGTCGCAGACGGCCGTGATATGGGCACTGCAGTATTCCCCAATGCACCGGTTAAACTCTATCTTACCGCCAGTGCGGAAGAACGAGGGTCACGACGTTACAAAGAGTTGCTAGAAAAGGGTGAAAATGTTAGTCTGCCCGCCCTCGTAGAGCAGGTACGCTCTCGAGATGAAAGAGATATGAACCGAGCGGCCTCTCCCTTGCGATCTGCAGAAGACGCAATAGAGATAGATACCTCGGGAATGTCGATTCAAGAAGTAACGGATAGAGTGCTAAACCTGCTTGCAGTAAAAGGTTTTTTTCCTCACCCGTAAGGGAGTTTTTTAACTCAATGGGCATCGCAGCAATCGCCAGCTTATATTGCTGTAGGCCTTTATTTTAACTGACCCGCGTAAACTGGCCACGCGGAAAAAAGAGAGCGACGCTAGCAGTTCTTCTGTCGTATCTCTGTCAAATATCAGGTGTTTTTCCATGAGCGAAAATTTCGCAGATCTATTTGAAGAAAGTCTCAAGACCGTTGAGATGAATCCCGGCGCCATCATCACCGGCGTAGTTATCGATATCGATAAAGACTGGGTAACCGTACACGCAGGACTGAAGTCAGAAGGCGTCATTCCAGCAGAACAATTTTTTAACGATAAAGGCGAACTAGAAGTTGCTGTAGGCGACGAAGTTCAGGTAGCCCTCGAAGCTGTTGAAGACGGATTCGGTGCAACCAAGCTTTCTCGTGAAAAAGCCCGCCGCGCAGAATCCTGGATCGAACTTGAAGCAGCTCACAAAGCTGACGAAGTCGTTATCGGTGTTATCAGCGGTAAGGTTAAAGGTGGCTTCACAGTTGATGTTCGCGGCTTACGCGCGTTCCTACCAGGTTCACTGGTAGATGTTCGCCCACTGCGCGAAATCACCCACCTCGAAAACATTGAACTAGAATTCAAAGTTATCAAATTAGATCCTAAGCGCAACAACGTTGTTGTAAGCCGTCGTGCCGTTATGGAGAGTGCAAACTCTGTAGAACGTGAAGAGCTGCTGGCTAACCTCGAAGAGGGCGCATCACTCAAAGGTGTTATTAAGAACCTTACTGATTACGGCGCGTTCGTTGATCTGGGTGGCATCGATGGTCTGTTGCACATCACTGACATGTCTTGGAAGCGTATCAAGCATCCATCAGAGATGATCAATGTTGGCGACGAGATTGACGTTAAAGTACTTAAGTTTGATCGCGAGCGTAACCGTGTATCACTGGGTATGAAGCAGATGGGCGAAGATCCTTGGGGCGACATCAAAGGTCGTTATCCTGAAGGCGCACGTGCTAAAGCCAAGATCACCAATCTTACTGACTACGGTTGTTTTGCCGAGTTGGAAGACGGTGTTGAAGGTCTGGTACACGTTTCTGAAATGGATTGGACTAACAAGAACGTACATCCTTCTAAGATTGTCCAGTTGGGCGACGAAGTTGAAGTTATGGTTCTGGATATCGACGAAGAACGTCGTCGTATCTCACTGGGTATCAAACAGTGTCACACCAACCCATGGGACGACT
>Ga0209304_1002103_pt1 | contig 11111 bp, 8 predicted proteins | sample COGITO_mtgs_1004_4_FD_184789 | JGI IMG/M metagenome (GOLD analysis project Ga0209304, IMG submission 184789) | Pelagic marine microbial communities from North Sea - COGITO_mtgs_100423 (SPAdes) (version 2) | ecosystem: Environmental > Aquatic > Marine > Epipelagic ...
ATATATATCTAATGTTTATTTGCGCCTCAGGCGCGACTTCTTAACTTTTCCAGGAAATTTCTTTTTGAGAATATTCTCATCGTAGTGCGTCAAAGGGTGTCGTATATACTTCGGAACATCGACGAAAGGATTGCGCAAAAACCAAAAGCCCAATATATCAAAGATGTCTACCACTGTGACCATGACGATTTGTGACGATGTCTCGTGCCCCAACCAAGTGACTGGCGTCCACTCCCACTCTGATTTCAACGTATTTGGCATCGCACCTGGCTGGGTGGCCAACTGTCCTGCTTGTATGGCCAATGCCGCCCCACACGCCCACGTGACCGTCTCTGCTGGTACCACCCATCCACCACACCATCCCATCACACCACCACACCACCACCCCTCCTCTATAGCAGCGCAACACCCGCCTCCGCCTCCGCTGGTGGAGCCTGCCATGCCAGCGCTGGAATCACCTGTTCTCCCCATCCCATTCCCTTCCTTGTCTGATATTGACACTGATGAAGAGACTGAAGATGAATCACTCCCACCCACACAACCTTACCAACCTCTCCCACTCCAACCCCTATTCCCCGACCTTGGTGACTACCCCATCATCAGAAACCCTCGCCTTGGCGACCTCCCCATCATCAGAAGCCCTCGCCTTGGTGATCGCACCCTCCCCATCATCATCCCTGACTCACCTGTGATGGCTCCCCGCCGCCTCTCGTTTGTTGATGCCATTGCAGAGGCAGAGACTGAGTCTGAGAGTGATGGACCTGATCTGCCCATCCGCCGCCGCCGCAGGGTGGTTGATTATCTTGGACCCGCTCTCCCCCGCCGCCTCCGCCGTCGTGTGGGCGCCCATGTTCATGGTGTTTGGGTTGATACGTTTATTCTCGATCCTAATTAAATTCTCTTTACTTACTCTTGACCCACTAGGACCAATTAAATTGAATTAAATGGCATTCACAATTAAAGAGATTAGGAGCGTTAGGGTGGGACCATTTGCCCTGTTTGACTTTGGGGGCACTGTGCTGTTAGGGGTGGGTCTCAGTAGATACACCGGCACGTCATTTGTCATGAGTGTGTTGGCTATGTTCATGGCCGGTCACTTGGCGCACAGAGCAACTGGTACTGTCACGGTATTGTCTCGATAATAAATTGTTATATAGTAATTATCTACCATGGACTGGACACCACTTGGACTTGGTGTGTGTCGTATTATCCTAGACTATATACCTATATGTGATGGGTGTGGGACGAAGGTCTCATTTGATGGATTGACTCACTCAGTGTCCATATACTACACTCACACCCTATTCTGTTCTATATCATGCATCATGGACCATCCAATGGCGAGGAATTCAAGAGTCGGTCAGATTATAATGAAAAACATAAAGACTCGTGTCAAGGGGGTCGCAAAACGAGAGGCAAGGCATAGAGGTGGTATCGCACAGCCCTCTCGTCTGTCTCCAGGCACGCTTCTAATGGGCCCTCGTGCGTAGACCTGATGAATGCCGGGTGGGCACCGTCACACCCCACAGGACAGTGTGGTCGCATACGGGCGACGGTGGCCACATGGTCTATCCTCTCCTCTTTCTGGTCGATTGACATACCACCATCCAACACGACATCCATCAGGGTCTGGTGGTGTGACGGCGGTAGATCAGGTGGTTGTGGTGGGTCGTCACATCCATCACCCCCCAGCATAGGGAACTTGTGAAGGCCCATGCTGGTGGCGAACCGGAGATGTTGCTTTTTGAGATTAGACACGAGCCTCCACTCCCTACTGGTGGGAGACAGTCGTCGTCTGGTGAGCAGTAGATGTCGTTTGAGTGTCCCCACGAAGCTTTGAATAGACTCCCTCTCCCATGTAACAACCTTGTGTTTCTCACACCACTCGGTATAGCGATCGTGTGCTTGTTCGATTGTCAGGTCACGTGCTTCAGCTGTCCACCGCTCCTTGCTAGTAGTCTGTAGCCAAGTCAATATGAAGCGAGTGGCGGACGACACACTGCGAAACTTTTGATCGACCGTGCATTCGGTAACAGGGATATTGGCTCTTGGGTTCCATCGATCGGGTAAATTCCAAATGAAATAGTGAAGGTATGCGACAAGGTAGGGGGAGACAGACATGACAGTGTCAAAATAAGCCTTAGCCTCGTCAGTCTGGATGCCGCTGTATCTCGATGATGGATAGAAACAGGCATACCTCCTCTCCTTCTCTTCGATAGGGAGGACGTGTCGGTTCTTGTTGCTGATGACGAGTAGGTTGTGGCGGGACTCCAGGACCATCATAGGGTGGTACAGAGGGCGTACGTTGATTGTAGGGGCCGTCACCAGGTTCTTCAGTAATCCCTGGTCCTTCTTGGTGCCTCCGTATGTACACTCCTCTGATACAACCAGTACCTTGGTCATGAGATGGGCGTTGAACGTGCCAGTCAATTCGTCAGATCGCGTCAACGTGCATGCGTACGATGGTCCCATGATAGAGGAGTATAGATCGGCTACTATGGACTTGCCCGCCCCGTGGTCAGCCATCAAAAGACAGGCCGTGCCAGTCTTCGCCTTGTTCAGTAGTATACACGTCAACCAGTTCATTATCCATCCAAAATTCTCCTTGTTGCCATTACCGATGATATGGAACATGTGGTCCACCCATGGCTTGACTTGTGTTAGTACATCGTCGTCAGACAGACCCCTCTTCGCCACATAAGCCTTTGCTAGTCTTTCGTTGATAGCATAACCAGTCCACACGTTGAACTCTCCCTCACCAACCATGTCGGGGTCGGGTTGGAATGTTAGCTTATGGTATACCACCTTGTCGGGGTGAGAGAGCCACACATCCACCAGTTGGCCGTTAGTGAACGATAGTTTACCCTTCGCACTGAGCTTTGGCACTTTTACGGGGTACTGACCAACTGCTTGCATAAAATTCGACTTGTCGCGGGTAATCCATTCAAATCCGACGATTTTGCGATCGCATGGGTCCATGCCAGGGCGGTGTTTCAGGTGTGTAATCTTTTTTCTTTTTTCAGCATACAACACCTTGCTCTCGTTGACTTGTACCCAATGATCGACAACGAGTGAGCACAGAGAGGCGAGGTATTCAACCACAATTGGTTCAACTGATTGGTCTGATTCCAGCTCTTCGACGTCATCCATCAACTCGGTGAACAGATTGTCAGACGCCCGCCTTACCAAGACTGGCGATAGGAAGGATGGTTCTGCATCGGCACTGATTGGCTTTGTGGGGGCTGGGTCCATCAAAAACGATTTGCATTTCTTGGAGAAGCACTTGAAGATAACCCTCTTCCCACGGACGACGATACGAGCATTGTTGCTGTCGTGGCTCGTGCCGGTGGCACACGTGTGCTTCCCTTCGAACTGTACGTAAAAACGCGTGGTGCCTGCTGACTCCCCACTCGGTGTAATGACGAACTTGCCAGTGCATATAGAAACCAAATTCTTAGCGAGTGCACTCAGTAGGGTGGGGTGCTTAGACGCGTCAAATGATACATCGGTGTGAACCGGGGCAGGAACAGGTGCGCGAACAGGGGGCATGGGGGGGCACTGGATGAACTCAGTCGCAGAGAATGTATCAGGTGTGTGAGCCATTGACATCAGCAATAGTCGAAGTTGGATGGTCATCTGGACAACGGGTGTGCCATTCAGGCTCACGGGTACCATGGTGGGCTTGCCTGGCTTGTGTTGATATGGTAGCTTTAGTAGTGCGTTGTGGTGGTAAATAGAAGGGTCTACGATATGCTTGAACTTCCCCTTTTCAACCCAACAAACCACCTTAGCGTCGGGATCCCCTGCTTCATACGCCGCCTCCACCATCTTGTTGTAATGGGAAATCACATTTCTGCAATGTGTCACGTCCTTGAACACTCCTTTGGTAGAAGTGGCATGAACAGATAGCTTGTCTGGATCAAGAGACTGGGAAATGAGCCAATCTGTGGTCTGTAGGTCGTAGTCGCACACATCTAGCAACACACGCTGTATAAACGCGAGGACGGTTATCACGGCCTTGCCTATAGCGGGTCTGTCGGGTCTGGTGTCATCCAGGTCAAGATGGAGGCGACAGGCGTGACCCTCTCTGAATATGGTGGCAAATCTGTGAAAATCCGGTGTAGCTGTACCAATCCTGGCCAATAGATGCTCCACGTTGGTGTCCACGAAGTAGGGTCCATTACCCAAGCCAGGGGAGAACATAGCTGTGTAGTACACTGGTATGTTTTGTGGTAGGTCACGGGCCGCGAGCTCAGCGCACGTGCGGCGGGTTCGACCCTCTCTGGGTACAAGGTATGGATGGGTATGTTTTGTTGCCGTTGGGTGGCATCTCAGGCAGCACCCCACTTCCAATGACTTGCCACAATTAGCACAATGCATTTTTTGGTCGGTTTCACGCACTTTTCGTTGGTGGTCATAGTAGGAAAACATCACACTTTAGGTACCTGAAGTTTTCAGAAACCCCAAAAGACCACTCTCCTACCCTTTATAAAAAAAAAAAAAAAAAAATATATATATAGGTGTAGAGCCGCTGGGCCCAACGGGTTTGGGGTTTTATGCAAACTTCGACACCAGACTGAAGTTTTCACACTTCTACAAAAGACCCGAAGTTTCCATACTTCTACTCGACTTGAAGTTTCGTCGTAGTGCAACGGGTTATTAACCACAAAAGCTAACATGCCCAAAAGACAAAGAGCTGGAGATACTTCAATGGACAAGTACGATGCCTTACCAAACGACGTGTTGCGGCATATCTACAAATTCTTCAACAAGTGCGCCTTCTGTGGTGAAATTGTACCACTAGACGACCCCGACAACGTCAACTGGGCTGACGCTTGGTTCTGCTGCACTGACTGTCTATTCGTTGGTTTAATGGAAGGCAAATTTTCCTATGCGTACTACACATTTCAATTAACAAACGTTTGACTCAATCAATTTAAAGTTAATTCAATATAATTCAAAAAACAAGTCGCATTTTATTCTTCTTAGACAGCGCGGGCCCCATGTAGTCAGGCTCGGATACGACCCTAGCTTGGTCCAATCTCCATGCTAGCGTAGCAGAGTCTCTGCATAGCCATAAACCAGTGCAGACAATAGTACCCACAACCCATGTTTTAGGGGGTAGGGTCTCTGTGGAGATCTCACTCACATCTTCGTCTGTGTCCATGGCGCTGTCACCCCACGCCTGTGGAAACAACGTCGATCTGTCGTCCCATACTTTGACTGTGATGCGAGGGTCGTACAACTGGCCATCCTTGCTCTCTCGCTTCCTGGTGATACCGTTGTATTTCTGCCACATGAGCTGGTTGGGTACCCTACTCTTTTTCAGCTGGGGTACCCACTCGTCTCTGCGGCTGATCAGGTTGTCTAGCGTGTGTTTGTCCAGCATGCGACACGTCTTGTAGAAATCGTTGACTGTATCCAGGTGCTTGCGGTGGTAGAAATCAAGCTCCATCACCTTGCTGTCACCCCTCTTGTTTTTGTACACATTTAATCCAAATGTACAGCACATTTTGGGGGTCTGGAAGGTCAACGGCTTCCCGTCGTATGTCACATTCACCTTGTACCCAAATGCCATCTTGCGCGGCTCAGAATAATCAAGGCGTTTAAAATCCATCTCGCTTATGCTGGGGGGTGGCCCTGTGTTGTATAAAAACTTTGACGAGACAGGAGGAAGTATTGTCTCCGGGTGGTAACGCTCGTACTTGCCATGGTCATCAGATTGTTGCTGTGATTCGTCTGGTACGAAAGGCTCCATAGGCGCCATGCCGCTCACTGCCCTGGTAAGTGCGATGGGCATCATATTAATTGCTCAGATTGAGTTTTGCGCTATTGTACCGAAGTAACTGAAACCCCAAAACCCACCATGCCCCCCCGCCCAACACTTATATATATATATATATATATATTTTTTTATAAAAGGGTAGAAGAGTGGTCTTTGGGGGTTTCTAAAACTTCAACACGTGTAGTTGTGTTAATATACTTCGCGTGGATTTGCGACCATCGACCAAAAATAAAGTTTGTCAAAATGCTCAAGTACCAGACTACCCTGGGAGACCGCCTCAGAAAAATCATCGATGTGCTATCCCCTATACTAGTGGATGGCAACTTGACATTCGACAAGACCGGGCTCACGATCAATGGACAAACCGATTCCCTCGCAGTCAAATTGGAGCTACCGACTAACGGGGCGGAGTTTTTCCAGTGTTGGTCAGACAAGGCGGTTAGCATCGGCCTAGACTTTCGCACTCTTAGTGGCTGGCTAAAGGCTGTCAACAAAGGAGATATCATTTCGTTTGAAGTAACCAAGGAAGTTCTGGACGGCGCGACACCCATGTTGACATACAAGCACTGGAATGATACCATGAACCATGAGGTCCGCTTGCCCATTCTGGACATAGACGAGTGTAAGTTTCAACACAAGGCAGAAAAGGTGTTCGATAGCATTCTATCTCTCGATTCTGGTGTGTTTGACGAATTCGTCAAAAGGCATGGTGTGGGGGGCGACAAGATTCGGATTCATAGCGAGCACAACGACAGTGGGTGGTACCTGGTATTACACTCCTATGGTACAACACCTGGTGAAACCACCAAATTTTGCTACGAACCAAATTTTACTATGAATTACAACTCCCGTCACAAGGCGTGTGACAAGAAAGCTGTTTTCAAGATCAAGACAATGCGAGGCGTCTGCAAGGCGTACACAATCGGGGGCTCTGTGAACATTCACCTCAATCCAGACGGGCCTATTGTCCTCGTCTATCCTTTGGGTCAAATGGGGTCACTTGAGTTCAGGGTGAGACCGGAGCCCCCCGCAGAAACACCCTCTGTTGAACTACCAATCAAGAAGAAACGACCCAAGCCAGTACTATCACCCAAGAAAAAGCGCAAGAAGAGAAGGAAAACGGTGCAGTCCTTTACGCTGGACCCAGCCGAGCCCAGTTCTCGATTGGAACTCCCTCCGGTAACCCTAGCTCAAGTGTGTGGCTTATGTGGACTGCACGTGTTTGCAGACCAAGGCGTGGGATTCAACGCTAAAGACCCCTACGGGCTCTACCATCCAGATTGTATCATGAAATAAAAAATTGAATTTTAATTGAAATCGAATTTAATTTATATATTAATCCATTTTCTTCTTTTTATTAACACCGGCCACCCTTTCGTTTGTTTTGTTTTTCCTTTTTTTCGGTGAGATAGGCTGTTTTTCCTTTTGGTCGTCAGGTTGCACCGCCGTCCTTTGTTTTTTAGACGCGATACCCGTGTTTCTGGCAGAGGTGCGCCTCTTTGCTGCCGTGGTGCTCCTAGTCGATCTGGCGGGTTTCGTTTGTTCCAATCGGCGCTTTTTCGTTGATCTGGTACTTTGAATCCTTTCTCTGTTCCGGGTTAGGGCTTCTAGCTGTTTTGAATTCACCTCCTCTCTGGTTTTTGTGTCGGTGCACGAGGTCTTGTAGTCTCTGCCGTATGATTTGTCGTCTTCTGGATCATCCTTGTCGTCGCCGTAGCACACCAGTAGTTCTTCACCGGGTGATATCATTTTTATCGTTTTGACACACACTCTGTGTGGGGCAGACAGGTTGCTTTTCAGTGCTGGGTTCTTCTTACCATTTTTCAACTGCTCTTGAAAAATGCAATTCCATTCCTCTTCTGGGCTTGGTTCGTTTATCAGACCAGCTTGTGAAATCAGATGGTCTCCCACCGTGAGAGGGTTGCATGTTATCAAACCTTGGACGCTACCCCCTTTACTAGTCGCTATGGGTGATGCCATGACGTACTGGTCGTTGTCTGGGAAATCGTCCGCTGCCTGTCCCAAATAAACAAGTTCGTTGATGTACCGATTTGCTGGGATTGCCAATGCGTCGCTTTTTAGGAAAAGGCCGTATCGAGTTTTTTTGGCGTTTACAAGCTTTTGTTCAAATCTATCGTCTTTGCTGATTAGCATATGCACTCGTTTTCCTGATGGTAAGACACCGCGCTCAACAACCCTGTAGTCGCCGTTGCTCGTCATAGTATTGACGAATCTCTGGTAGTAGGTGTTTATGTGCTGTATGTCGCCTAGCACAGGCGATTTTCCTTCCATGGGCGGAGCGGTTGGTGGGGTGGCGGGTGATTGTTGTGATTCATCGTCACTAGACAGTTGCTGAGTTGGAGTCGGGGGTGGGTCGTCGCTTTCGAGGTCTGATTGGTCTTCTATGGGCGGTGGTGATTGTTCCTCTTCATCATCCTCTTCGTCATCCTCTTCGTCATCCCCTTCTATGGTTGGTGTTGGTGGTGGCGTCGGTGACTGCCTCCCAGCGTTTATGCTTAATATACCGACCACAGCGTCGGTCACAATCTGTTGTATTTCGTTTTGTGAAAGACTTGATGATGACGATGATGATTTCTCCGGGCGGTCATACGGCCCCGGTCGACTCCGTTTTTCATCTTCTTTGGATTCACCGGCTTCTTCGCGGGGTTGTGTCAAAACCCCCAACGCTCTCATTTGGTCTCTGGTATGTTCCAAGATTTCGCTGGCTTGGATTGGTTGACGGTCTGGGCGGTCGTATGGTCGTTGGCGTCGAGAGACCGGCTCGGCAGCTTGTTCTTCCGATACCTCATCATCGCTAAACTGGGGCGATGTGGGTGATGGTGGATCGGACCACTCATCTGTGGGTGGGGGTTGGGTCGGTGCAGTGGTCGGTCTCTGGGCACCAACGGCATCGTACGCCGATGCGGCAAACTGTGGCCCGGTCGGCCTGATAGCATCACTCGCTGCGGTTAGACTTCGGGATGACTCAATTCGTTGCAACCTTGCAGCCCTTTTTGCCACTATATCTCGCAACCGAAGCGCTCTTTCAGTTGGAACAATTAACTCTTCTGGTGGTGGGCTTACTTCGTGTACCTCATCTTCTTGGGAGGGCGGGGTTGGGGTTGTCTCTGTGAACAATCTCCTCTTTTTACCCATCCTCTCGTGGATTGACGGGCGTCTAGATCTACGTCGAGGTTGTGGCGACTCTTTACGTTCTTCGTCGGGCGGTGTTTCTTCAGGTGGTGGCCCGAGTGGTTCGTATCCCTCATGTGGAGCTGGGGATTCGAGTCGTCCGTATTCCGCAGATGGAGCTGGGAGGTCGAGTGGTTCTATTGATCCCTCATCATCGTCGCTTCGGAATGAGGGCTGTGCACCCCCGAGTTCACTTTCGTTTACCCAATCATCCGGTGGTTCTAGTGAATACCTCTGAGTCGGCGTCGCTGGTGGTTCTAGTGAATACCTCTGAGTCGGCGTCGCTGGTGGTTCTAGTGAATACATCTGAGTCGGCGTCGCGCTTTCGATGCCGTCCGAGTCAACTTCACTCGCGTCCAATCCAAGGATTTGACTACCGTCTCCGTAATCATCATCGTCACCCGACAACTCCAGCTCCTTGCGGGTAATCTTGTCAAGCCTACTGGCCCCCGCGCGGAAGCGGTCTAATAATTCACGCTGTTCATTCGGTCTAGACGGATGATGTTTCATGTCCTGTTTTTCTTCTGCTGATTGCTCGTCCCGCCGTCGTTTTTCCGCGGTCGCTCGTTCCGCTCGTTCCACTCGTCCCGCTCGTTCCGCTCGTTCCGCTCGTTCCCTGATCGCTCGTTCCCTGATCGCTCGATTTAGATCGCGTCGTTGTGCCCTTTGTGCCCTAGTCAATGGGGCTTTAACAGCTTGTCGGTTCTTCGAATTATTGGCAGCTAATCTCGAATCTCTCATACCCAGATCAAGCATTTGCTCGTTTCGCGACTTTTCGAATTTCGATCGGGTACGCGGTCCGGCGCGTGCCCGGATGATGTTGTTTAATTCCTCTCGAAGTCGTTGTTCCCTTTTTTCGTGCCGTTCTTCCATGAACTCTCTCTTTCTTTTCTCGCGCCTTTGTGCTCTGGATTCATCTGGTCGCCTTCGTCTCCTCGCACTCCTCTCTCGGGTCTGTTTGAGTTCTTCTTTCATGTCCAGTGCACCGGGGTCACCTGTGTCGATGTCTTCAGAATAGCCATCGTCGATATGATCTTCGGGGTATGTGGTTTCCGTCAGATCTGCTGTCTTCTCCTCGCGCCTATTGCTTGGGTATTCAAGGAGTAATTGTGGGGTGGTTCTCCTGGCTCCTCTGATCAGCTCTTTCAACATCCTTCTTCGCTTTCTCCCCCGTCTCCAATCGATTTCATCTTGTGTGAGAGGGTCTTCTACGCCCTCACCAACTTCCTCGATTGTAGTCGGCTCTCTACCCCTCTTGCGCCTGTGGTTTGTGTTGAGATCTGTTGGCGTGTCAGGCCCTGTAATCGCGAGACGATCGCCACTGCGTCGTCTCCGTCTTTCGTATGGACGGTATCGACCTCCCCTCTGCCGCAATGGGTTTGTACCACCTTTCCAGTTGTATCGACGAGAACTCCCACCTCGACGGCCACCCCGCCCCCCGCCTCTGTATGGTACAAGACCACGTTCGCCGGTGGGTTGAGCTCCCTGGGGTCGAAGATCAGTGGGTTGGTTTCCCTGTGGTCGGGGACCGATGGGTTGAACTCCCTGGGGACCGATGGGTTGAACTCCCTGGGGTCGAAGACCAGTGGGTTGGTTTCCCTGTCGAAGACCAGTGGGTTGGTTTCCCTGTCGAAGACCAGTGGGTTGGTTTCCCTGTCGAAGACCAGTGGGTTGGTTTCCCTGTGATCGGGGACCGATGGGTTGAACTCCCTGGGGACCGAGGGGTTGAACTCCCTGGGGTCGAAGACCAGTGGGTTGAACTCCCTGTCGAAGACCAGTGGGTTGGTTTCCCTGTGATCGGGGACCGATGGGTTGAACTCCCTGGGGACCGATGGGTTGAACTCCCTGTCGAAGACCAGTGGGTTGGTTTCCCTGTGATCGGGGACCGATGGATTGAACTCCCTGGGGACCGATGGGTTGAACTCCCTGTCGAAGACCAGTGGGTTGGTTTCCCTGTGATCGGGGACCGATGGGTCGAAGACCAGTGGGTTGGTTTCCCTGTGATCGGGGACCGATGGGTTGAACTCCCTGGGGTCGAAGACCAGTGGGTTGAACTCCCTGTCGAAGACCAGTGGGTTGGTTTCCCTGTGATCGGGGACCGATGGGTTGAACTCCCTGGGGACCGAGGGGTTGA
>Ga0209304_1002105_pt1 | contig 11100 bp, 8 predicted proteins | sample COGITO_mtgs_1004_4_FD_184789 | JGI IMG/M metagenome (GOLD analysis project Ga0209304, IMG submission 184789) | Pelagic marine microbial communities from North Sea - COGITO_mtgs_100423 (SPAdes) (version 2) | ecosystem: Environmental > Aquatic > Marine > Epipelagic ...
TATGTTGTTTTATGGCAAAAAAGTAAAACGGTTATCTCGTGCTAGCCAAGATTCGATTGCCAATGTAGGCAGCTATGCCGGTGAAATTATCCAGAATATTAAAGCGGTACAAAGCTATACACAAGAGCAGCAAGAGAAGAAGGTGTTTGGCTCTCATGTTGAAGAGGCTTTTGGCATAGCGAAAAGTCGCGTGACACAGCGTGCGTTTTTGATGTCTGCCGTTATTTTGATGGTGTTTTCCGCGCTATCGGTTATGTTGTGGGTAGGCGGTAGCGATGTGATTAATGGGTCAATGACGGCCGGTGATCTCGCGGCCTTTATCTTTTATGCTCTCATGGTGGCTATGGGTGTGGCAACGGTGTCAGAAGTGTTTGGTGATTTACAACGTGCGGCCGGTGCAACCGAGCGCTTGGTTGAGCTACTACAAGTTAAAAGTCTTATCGCCGAGCCTTTAATAGCGGCAGATGCAAAATCCTTACCGGCTGAGCTAGCCTTTAAACAGGTGAGTTTTAATTACCCTTCAAGACCCGATGAGCCCGCCTTAAAAGAGTTCTCTTTAGTGTTGCCTGAAGGTCAATGTGTTGCCTTAGTAGGGCCGTCTGGCGCAGGAAAATCAACCGTGTTTGAGTTGATACAACGGTTTTATGACCCTCAGTTTGGCTTGGTAACGCTAGGCAATAAAAATATTCGTGAGTTAAGCCCGCAGGCGCTTCGTCAGCAGTTAGCAGTGGTGGCTCAGCAGCCAACATTATTTACCACTGATGTTGCCACCAATATTCGTTACGGTAGACCCGGCGCCACAGACGAAGAGGTAATAGAGGCAGCTAAAGCGGCTTATGCACATGAGTTTATTACTCAGCTGCCAAATGGTTATAATAGTTTTCTAGGTGAGCAGGGCGTGCGTTTATCGGGCGGGCAAAAGCAGCGTATCGCTATTGCACGTGCCATATTAAAAGATCCACGTATTTTAATGTTAGATGAAGCAACCAGCGCGCTAGATACCGAAAGCGAGTTTAAAGTTCAAAAAGCGTTAGAGCGACTAATGGAAAATCGAACCACGTTAATTATTGCTCATCGCTTGTCTACTATTTTGCATGCAGATACTATTGCGGTGATAGATCATGGAAATTTAGTCGCACAAGGCTCTCATGAGAGCTTGTTAAAAGAGTCTGCTTTATACGCTAAATTAGCCAGCTATCAGTTTAAAGAGCAATCGGCTTAATCGTTTTTATTGTTGTTAATATTGTTATAAACGAGTTTGGATATCGAGGGTTTAATGGATACTTTATATTGGCACGATTACGAAACATGGGGCATTAACCCTGCCGAAGATATGCCCTCACAGTTTGCGGGTATTCGTACTGATAGTGACTTTAATATTATTGGCGAGCCATTGAATATTTTATGCCGCCCGGCATTGGATGTTATACCTCATGCTGAGGCTTGCTTGGTTACCGGCATGACACCGCAGCAAGTTGATAAGCAAGGCGTAAGTGAGCGTGATTTTTTTGCGGCTATTCACGCTGAGTTGGCCCAGCCTAATACCTGTAGTGTCGGTTATAACAGTTTGCGCTTTGATGATGAAGTAACGCGCTATGGCTTGTACCGAAACTTTTATGATCCCTATGGCCGTGAATGGCAAAATGGCAATACGCGCTGGGATATTATTGATATGTTGCGCCTTTGTTATGCAGTTAGGCCAGAAGGTATTAACTGGCCGCAGCGTGATGATGGCGCAGTGAGTTTTCGCTTAGAGCAATTAACCGAGGCTAACGGTTTGTCGCACGAGGCGGCCCATGATGCGCTCTCAGATGTCTATGCGACTATTGCTGTGGCTAAACTGATTAAAGATACACATCCGCAGTTATTTGATCATGTTTTTTCTTTGCGTCAAAAGCAGAAGGCACAAGAGGCGTTGGCTTTAGGTAGCGATAAGCCTGTACTGCATATTTCGTCGCGGTTTGGCTCTGAGTTTTGCTGCGGTTCATTAGTATTGCCGATTGCACAGCACCCTAAAAACAAAAATGAAATTATTTGTGTTGATTTACGTTATTCGCCTAAGCCGTTGTTTGATTTAGACGTGCAACAAATTGCCGATTTATTATTTACTCGAGTGGCAGATTTACCCGCAGGTATTGACCGTATTCCGCTTAAGTCAATTCATATCAACCGCTGTCCTATCGTGCTAACGCCTAAGTTAGTGGATGATAAAGTAGCCGAACGTCTATCGTTAGATTGGCCGACTTGTGAGGCTCATAGAGAGCAATTGCTCGCTTTTTCTGGTTTGGCTAAAAAACTGCAAGCAGTTGCTACTGCGAATAAATTTGATAATAGTGATCGGGACGCTGAGGCGTTGTTGTATGACGGGTTTATTCCTAATAGAGATAAACCTTTGATGCAAAAAATTCCTGATGCAGATGCCTCAATGTTGGCGGATAGCGTTTTTCCCTTTTCAGATGCTCGGCTCCCTGATTTATTATTTCGTTATAGAGCGCGTAATTTCCCCGATAGTTTGTCGGCGGATGAGCGCGAAGAGTGGCTGCAGTTTTGTCGCGATAAATGTTTGTCGGTCGATTCGAGTCGTTTAGATAAGTTGAGTCGATTGGATAAAGAGCTAGATAATATTGAATCGCTTTTAGCTAGCAAGCCAGAAAGCAGTGATGTGCTTAATGGCTTAGCGGATTTCCTTAAGCAGAAAAAGCAGTTGTTGACGAGTGCTTAAATGGCATCTAGAGCTTAACTATTGAGTTCTAAGCAATAGAGTTCTAAGCAATAGAGTTCTAAGCAATAGAGTTCTAAGCAATAGCTAGGCGATGGCCGTGCTGCTTTAGCCAATTTTCAGCATGGTTTCTTTGCGGGTAAACCTCATCGACTAAATTCCAAAATTGTTTGGAGTGATTGGCATGTCGTAAATGGCAAACTTCATGGGCAATAATGTAATCAACAACAAACTGTGGTGCTAACATCAATAGTGGGTTGTACTGTATGTTGCCTTCACTCGTGCAGTGGCCCCATTTACTCGTTGTGCGTCTATAGGTGATTTTATTTAGCTTATCTAAATCCATTTCTTTGGCCAGCGTTTGTGTCGCTTCTGACATATAGCTTTCGGCTTGTGTCTTTATCCATTTTAAGAAAATCTGCGTGGCTTTCTCTTCTTGTAATTGTTCTGCCGATAAACCTGCTTCATCTAAGTTGTTCGGTGGAATATCAATCCATAAAATTGAGTCGTCAATAGTGATGTTGGCGCGTTTAACGACGTTACCGCTGAGACGCGAGTGGTTGCCAATACGAATGGAGAGTGTGTTACTTAATAAAGGCAGGATCGCGCCATCAGTAATACGGTAGATATCTTGCAATTGAAGTTTTTGCAAAGAGACCTGTTTGGTAATCCAAGAACGCTTTTCTTCAAGGCAGTTGTTAATCCAGTAATTGGGTGCTTTGAGCGGTGCTCGAACCTCGACTATGCCACGGCGAACAGAGATACCTAGGGTGCGCCGGCGTGTTCGAATAAGCTTGAAGTTGAGTGTTTTCTCAAGACTATTATGCAGTGTTGCTTCAGTCATAATCGTTATGATTTATAGTCTTTGTTTATGGGTGATGAGTTATTACAACCGTTGTTAGTGGGCGCTCTATGAACAGGCACTTTCTCAATAGGCACTTTATGAACCTGCAACTGAACTGTTTCTACCTGTTCACCAAGGGTAATAACGTGACCTTTATAGCGTTCATCACCCGTTGAGGTGAATTCAAATTGATAGTTACGCCAAATATGGAGGCGATTATCACGTCCACGTTTAAGCCATACACGATGAATGCCCACGCTTTGATCCAGTAATTGCACACTCAATTCATCGGAGTGTAACCTTGCCGCTTTTAAGGCGATTTCTCTGACATGAAGCTCAGAGAAGAAATACATAGCTACAGCTAGGCAGGCTAATAAGATAAAAATATGCGATAGAGTAAAGGTCATGACTGGCTCATTGATCAAAACGGGCTAATGGCTTAAAACGGGCTAATGGCTTAAAACGGGCTAATGGCTTAAAACAGGCTAATGGCTTAAATCATGCTAATGGCTTCTCCAAGCTGTTTTAGCGAGAAGAGAAGTATCTAAGTTGAACGCATTTATAGTGTATTTAAGCTGGCTATGAACAGCAAGTGTTGATTGAAATGTTAATGATGGACCGTTAAATATACCCAACAGAAAAAAAGGGACGCTGGCCTAAACTGGTTTATCATTGGAGCACTCACTATAGAGACATTATAGAGGATGAAGTAATGGCTAACGATATTCTAACCACGCTAGACGACGGCGTACTAACGGTTTCATTCAACCGCCCAAATAAGAAGAATTCGGTGACTGCCGCCATGTATGCGGCTCTAACGAGCGCTATTCATCGTGCTGAACGTGAGGCGGATATAAAATTACTGCTCTTTACGGGCGTTGGCGAAGTGTTTAGCGCGGGTAATGATATTGGCGACTTTCTCGAAAATCCTGCTAACGGAGAAGAATCGGCTGTCGTTCAGTTTTTACTGGCTTTGTCTGCCACCGATATGCCTATGATGGCGGCGGTGAATGGCCAGGCCATTGGTGTTGGTACGACCATGCTCATGTATTGTGATAAGGTCTATGCCGTTGAAACAGCTACGTTTAGTACGCCTTTTATCAATTTAGCTGTTGTGCCAGAAGCGGGCTCATCATTATTGATGCCGAAATATCTTGGTTATCAATTGGCAAGCAGAATGCTCATTTTTGGTGAGGCGATTGATGCCAGCGAAGCAAAGGCCTGCGGTTTAGTGAGTGTGTTGTGCGAATACGATGATTTAATGCCATTAGTGATGCAAGATGCGAAGCGTGTGGCGGGTTTATCAAAAAAAGCGATGCGAAATGTTAAGCAGTTAATTAAGCGTGATGAAGAAGCGATTGAAGACAGAGTGAGGTTTGAAATGCAAAAATTCGGAGCGGCACTTCGATCGCCAGAAGCGAGAGAGGCTATGACGGCTTTCTTAGAAAAGCGGCCTGCTGATTTTTCAGCTATTGATGAAAACCCATCGACTCATGAAACCCCAACGACTCATGAAACCCCAACGACTCATGAAACATCAACTGCTCATGATTAAATTTTTAATGTTTATTTTGGTTGGAGATTTCTCGTGAGTGATCAGCGCGACGATATTCGCTTTGCATCGATGGAAAGTGGCGCTGCGTTACTGCTTAAAACGGCAGAGCGATTATTTGCTGAGCATGGCTTAGAGGCGGTTTCTACGCGAATGATTGCTCGAGAAGCTGGGCAGAAAAACCCTTCGGCGCTGCAATACCATTTTGGAAATCGAGATGGTTTAATCGAGGCCATTTTAAATTATCGTTTAACACCTATTAACCAAGAGCGTTTAAGGCGTTTAGATGCATTGCAGCATCGTGGTGATGTAGTCACGGTCAAAAGACTGACAGAGGTTTTTGTTGAGCCCTTTGCCGAAGAGCTACTTAAGCCTATTGAAGATACGAGTTACGTATCGTTGTTAGCGCAGCTTTATGCTTATCAGCCGGGTCGTGATTTGTTTCAAAAAAACCGTGAAAGAAACCGTGCAATGTTTGAGATTACTTCGTTGATGATTAAAGCATTAAGACCGTTGCCATTAGCGGTAGTGCATTTGCGATTACAGTTAATGGGCCGTCAGTCGATGACAGCGATTGCCGAGTGGGATGAGGCGCGAAGAAATCAATCGATAGACTTAGATGCGAAATCATTGCGTTGGCGCACAGATAATTTAATCGACTTTATTGTTGGCGGTTTACAAGCTCAAACATCTACGCGCTATTGAGCCTTTTTTTATTTGAGATGATTGTTTTAAGATTGTTTTTTAACCATTGTTTTTAGAATGACCATTGTTTTTAGAATGACTATTGTTTTTAGAATAGCCATTATCTACTTATTATTTGGAGTACTTTTTGAAAATAGCATTGTTGTTAACGGGTAACGAATTAATGACCGGTGATACGGTTGATTCTAACTCCGCTATGATTGCTCAATCACTTGCTGTGCAGGGCTTTGATGTCGCGCATAAAGTGACAGTAGGTGATGATATTGACTTAATTATTGCCGAGCTCGATAAATTGGCTGCGTTATATCCCGCCATTATTATTAATGGTGGCTTAGGCCCTACGGTTGATGACCTTACTTCAGAGGCGCTGTCTTTACTGACAGGCGAGCCGTTAGTTGAAAACCCACAAGCCTTAGCCCATGTGAATGAATGGTGTGAGCGGCGGGGTGTTCCTGCTAATGCTGCAAATCTTAAACAAACGATGCTGCCGGCTAGTGCCTGCGTATTAGCTAACCCGGTGGGTAGTGCCGTCGGCATTGCTCTGCAGTATCGAGATTGTTTGTTGCTATGCACGCCAGGTGTGCCGCCAGAATTAGCGGCTATGTTAGAGGGTTCTGTATTGTCAGCTTTACAGTTAGGTTTTCCCGATGCCTCTGCACGTTTGGTTCGCCGCTTAAAATTATTTGGTATGGGGGAGTCGTCACTGCAGCAGATTATTGCGGATCAATGCCCCCACTGGCCAACAGAAGTCGTTGTTGGTTTTCGTGCCGGCGTGCCGCTGTTAGAGCTTAAATTAGAAATAGAAGATGAAGCCCATTTACCGCTGCGTGATCAATGCGAAGCAGAGTTAAGACAAGTGGTGGGTGATTTTATTGTCGGTGAAAATGATGACACATTAGGCGCTATTGTTATTGCCTTATTGCAGCAGCAGAATAAACAACTCACGCTGGCTGAGTCTTGTACTGGCGGTATGATAGCTTCAAATATTACGGCCATAAGTGGGGCTTCATCGGTATTTGGTGCCGGTTTTGTTTCTTATTCTAATGCGGTTAAAACGAATGTTCTCGGTGTTGATGCAGCATTAATTGAGCAGTATGGTGCTGTGAGCGAGCCAGTTGTGAGAGCAATGGCCGAGGGAGCCTTAAAATGTTCTGAGGCCAATTGTGTTATTGCAGTGTCAGGTGTTGCGGGGCCGGATGGCGGAACAGACGATAAGCCTGTTGGTTCAGTATGGGTAGCATGGGGTGGGGTAGGTGCTATTAATGCTCACCTTTTCCATTATCCTGTTGGTCGTAAAATGTTTCAAACCATCGTGAGTGCGCTGGCACTCGATTTACTGCGACGCTACCTTTTAGGCTCAACGGAAGTGCCTAATTATTATCAGCGTAAACGTTTAAAATCAGAGTCTAACGTTTAAGGCAAGCGTCTAACGTTTAGGGCAAACGACTAATGTTTAAGGCAAGCGTCTAACGTTTAGGGCAAGCGACTAGCGTTTAAGACAAGCGTTTAGCTATTATTTAATCGTTAACGCAACAGGGTTAATAAATTCACTTGCGATGCCGGCAGTATCAACGGTAGCAATTGAAAAGTAATATTCGCCAATCGGTAAGGCAGTTATTTCATAGTCATTGACGAGTTGATTGCTGCTGTTAGTTGCGGCCACTGAAACAGTACTTTCATTATTGCTGCCTTCACTTGTCGAAGAATAATAAATTTCATAATGATCGATTTCATTAACGGACAATGGGCTGCCATCAGTACGTGTGGTGGGTGTTCCCCAATTCAATGCCACATCACGTAACACGGGTTCGCCACCACCATCATTAGGTCTTGATGCAATATCAATGCTCGCGATAATTGATGCGCTTAAATCAGTTGTATCGACGCACTCGGCGGTTAGGCTGTGGCTGCCGGCAGATATAGCATTCAGTTCGCTATCATTAAAGCCCGAGTTGCTGCCATATTGATAAGGAGCGACGCTGTCTCTTCGAACAAATTCTCCGTCAATCGTTAAGTCACAATAGGCAATATTGTTGTCTTCGTCACTGGCGATAAGTTCTACGCTAAGGTTATCGCCCTCGATGGCTGCTGTTTGTAAGGTCGCAGACGTAAAGATGACGGTTGGTGTTGCTGGGTCATTATTGGGTGGCGTTGGCTTAGGGTTTTCTTCGCTGTACAGTGAAGCCAAAGGTATTGCTATTTCAGGCGTATCTAGTGAAACCGTAGGTAATTCAGGTGTGAGTGTTGCTGCTTCTTCAGCCAGTAGTTCATTTATTTGGCTAATATTCTTATCGCTATTTGGAACCTCAAGTAACGCGGGGTTCTGGGTTAAGACAGCAGCAATATCATCGATAGTGTTTAACGCTGCAATAGGGTTGCTGCCATTCTGTTTATCAAAGCTACCATCAGCAAAGTCAGAGGCTAAGGCTGCAACTAGGCTCACACCGCTTGCGGTTGAACCATCATCAATTATTTCATCTTTTAAGGTACTAACAATAGCGGCAAAAACTTCATTGGCAGTTCTTATAGCCAGCGTATCTTCAGCGTCTGTATCGGCATTGATTAGCGGCGAGGTGGTAAATAAATCAATTTCTGCTGTTAATAAACCTAGGCCAAGTGTTGCTTTAATATTAGTGGATGTTGTTTCTAATGCTGCCATGAGTTCGCTGATACTAACGCTGCCATTATTGTTTCCTGATAAGCCTACGGTTAATGGGTCGGCGTTGTTTTCAAGACTGTCGGCAATCTGTCTGGCATGCTCAATAGCAAAGGTGCTTAGCGGTGTTGCGTAAACGGCTGTGCCAGCGAGTAATTGTTGGCTTGTAATAAGGGTGCTCAATGATTCGATGACGGGCATTTCGCCATTAACTTCTGTGCCGTCGGTGTATTCAATTAAGAAAGGACCGTTGCTCGAAAGATTTTCGGGAATAGCCAGTTGTAAGTTAGCACTGGTATTGGAGCTACCACGGGCGACTATTTCACCTTTAATATCCACTTGTGAGGGATCAATTTGATAGGCAGTAACATTGGCATTAATTAAAGGTCCTTTGACGCCGGCACCATTAACCGCAATGGCGGTTTCTATATCAGTATCAGTATCGATACCGCTGGCATCAGCATTTTTGCTGTCTGAGCCTCCGCAGCCCATTAAGCTAATCATTAAAAGGGTGGCAGCACCTATTCTAAAGGGTCTCAGGATGCTGTTACTAGTGCTATCCATAGTTGTGAACAGGGTTGAATTCATAGCTTTAAACATAATTCTATACATCGCGTTATGCAGCAGAGTTAAGATGGGCCAAATGTTTTTTGATGGCCTTATCAGCAATGAAGCTAGTGTATGTCGAGGAAGTTTTGAGTGGCATAGCGTGCTGTTAAAACGGTGAACTGAGTGACGTTTGCTAGTCTGTTTTGAGTGCAGTATCACTATTTTCCGTCAATATTTGTCTTCAATATCAGGTGAATAGCTGGCCAGTAAAATCTATAGTGTGCGCTAGTCGTTTTAATTGGCTGGCATGGTTCGTTTATTTGATCCGCCAGCTTGATACATTGAAGAAACCCAAGAGGCCAGCGCTATGCCAGATCAAGAAAATATGACCGATATGCATGGTCAGACAGCTCAATTAGCTTGGAGCGAATTGGCGCGCTTTTTTGCAGCGGGTAAAGTGCTGTTTATTGCGGAGGAACTCAATTTAGTTGAGGTTGCCGCTGCAGTATCAGCTGATGATACTGAGCAAGTGAGTAAATGGCTTGAACTGCAACAGCTATCGTCGGTCAATGATCAGCAAGCAGCCGATTGGCAGCAAAGTGACCAACTTATGTGGGCCGTCGTTACCGCGCCATGGGTGCTTATACAATTAGTGAACGCTTAATGGTTTTTGTATTCAAAGGCTGGCAATGTTTTTTATATTACGTAGAAAATTTTTATCTGCATTGCAGTTAGGCTAATGCCACCATGAGTGCAAGATGTGAGTGCAAGAAATGAGTGCAAGTTGTGAGTACAAAAAGTGAGAGCAAGAGAAGAGAGCAAGATTTTTGAATTAAAAAAAAGGCGTCCAATTGGACGCCCTTTGAAGAGGTTATGTAGACCTGGAGTTAATAGCGATAATCAAAAACAACTACATTCACTATTAACTTAACATTAGCAGTAAAGGGGTAAAGCGCCAGTTTAGTGCGTTGGAATGTGGATTAGTTACTTATTTGTTTTAAGTAAGCGGTTATAAAGCGTTAGATTTGATTGTTTTATATTCTGGTTGTGTATGTTTTGTTCGGCGCTTATCTAAATCGTTAGGTTTATGTGGCGCCTATTAATAGATGTTTATAGTGATAAATGACGATTTTTTGTGCTTAAAAAAAATCTTATTACTGTTATCTTCTTTTGGTTGTTTTATTTTTTATTATTGAGATGTTTATCATTTGTCATGATTTTATTTCGCTATTTAATTAAAGAGGTTTCGCAGGCGACAGCTGCAGTAACAGTTATTTTGTTATTGATTGTCACCAGTGGCCGATTAGCTAAATACCTCGCGCAATCGAGTAGCGGTCACTTGTCTTCGGATGTTGTGTTCTGGGTTATTTTTTTTCGCATTCCCGATTTTCTGCCGTTAATTCTGCCGCTAGGTTTTTTTATAGGTGTTTTGTTGGCCTATGGCCGTCTGTATGTCGATAATGAAATGATCGTGATGAATGCCTGTGGTACAGGTAAGAAACGCTTAGTGACCATTACGGCTATTCCTGCCGTACTAATGAGTATGTTGGTTGCCTATCTCACTTTGTTTGGTGCTCCAGCCAGTTTAAATAAAGTGCAGTCTATTTTGCAGAACCCTGCAAACACAAATAGCCTTGCGATATTACAAGAAGGCAAGTTCCAAGAAACCAGCGACGGCCAGCGAGTTATTTACGCTGAGAAATTTGATTCAGATAGCGATGCCGTTAATGATGTTTGGATGGTGGAGCATCGCCGTGATGGAAGTGTGGTTGTTATTCGTGCCGATTCAGGAGAAATTACGGAAAATGCTAATTTAGAGGGCCAGTATCTCACGCTAACAAATGGTGCGGTTTACGATGGTTTTGTGGGCAAGCGTGATTATCAAATTACGGAATTTACATCCTATGCTCAAAAAGTCGTTGAGCGCAGACGTGTTGAAAAACTTCAGCTAGAAGGTGATGCTAAAACCACGCGCGCATTATTTATGTCAGACGAGCCGGGTGATATTGCTGCCTTGCATTGGCGATTTTCTTTACCCGTGGTTGTGCTCGTTGTGGCTTTGTTAGCGTTGGCTT
>Ga0209304_1002107_pt1 | contig 11094 bp, 8 predicted proteins | sample COGITO_mtgs_1004_4_FD_184789 | JGI IMG/M metagenome (GOLD analysis project Ga0209304, IMG submission 184789) | Pelagic marine microbial communities from North Sea - COGITO_mtgs_100423 (SPAdes) (version 2) | ecosystem: Environmental > Aquatic > Marine > Epipelagic ...
AGTTTCAATTAATACTGAAGGAATGTCTGGTGTTTTTAATACCGCAAAGCCCGCATGCTCAACCGTATTTTTATGCAGCTTCGTCACATCTTTCATTTCACGTAAAATTTCTTTACCGACTAAAACACTGTGGTCCAATTTAGCCGTCATACTTAAATCCAACAACACGGTTGCTAACATATTGTCTTTGTCTGATAACGCCACACCACCAATTAAATCTGTGCTGTTTTCTGACGCCGCTAAAAATCGCGCCGAGGCACTCGATGCGCCACGCTGCGACAAAGTATAAACCGAGCCACCACTTACTGATTTATCGGTAAAGGCATCGGCATGTATTGAGATAAAAAGATCGGCCTGTTTTTTTCTAGCAATAGAACGACGCTTACTTAAACCCACATAGTAATCACCGTCACGCACCAACTCGCCACGATAACCAGGCTTTTGATCTAATAATCTTTTAACCTCACGCGCAATCAACATAACGACCACTTTCTCTTGCGCCTTACGCGGACCTAAGGCGCCAGGATCTTCACCACCATGACCTGCATCAATGGCAATAATAATATCGCGCTTGCCATTATTATTGGCGGCGGTTTTAACGATCGTAGGTTTAGCTTCTCGATCATATAAGTCGATTACGAGTCGATTACCATATTGCTGATTAGCGGCGAGTAAAAATGGCTTTGGCTTTACTGCCACACTAAGATCAAACACCAAACGTAAATCTTGTTTATTGCGTTTCGCTACACGAATTTTTTTAACCGGGCTTCGACTAAAATCTAAGTCGTTTAACTTCGCTTTGAATTTAGCACCTTGAATATCGACAACGACTCGATCAGGATTTTTTAAGGTGAAATAGTTAAACGTTGCTGTATCCGATAAATCTAATACAACACGGGTATGATCGGGCGCGCGCCACAAGCGAACACCATCAATGTCGGCAGCAGAGAGCAGAGGCGACACTAGCAATGTCAGTAGCGCCAATATCATTACCCATCGAGCAGCAATCACCGACGCGATTGAAGGGCGCACTAAAGATAAGTGAATGCGGCTATTGATTGTCATCAACGCTAGTACCATTAATAGGTCCGTTAATAGGTTCGTTTATTTTTAGCGAATGCTGATTCGCTTGTAAGCTGAGTAGCACTTGATCACCTACGGGTGATGCTGACTCACATTGTAACTGTCTTCCTATTGATATTTCAGGCGTTGCAGACATTTTAGATGTCACATCCATATCACTCAAGGTTAACGTGATATCGGCAGACGGGATAAAATCACCACCACGCGCAGGCCACTCAATAAGACAAAGTGAAGACTCAGAAAAATAATCATCTAAGCCTAAAAACTCTAACTCAGCAGGGTCTGCTAAGCGATAAAGATCAAAATGGTAAACCTGCCTTAGCTTACCATTGGCGCCCTTAATTTCATAAGGCTCAACCAATGTATAGGTAGGACTTTTTACAGCACCGACATGACCAAGCGCCTGAATAATGCCCCGACTCATGGTTGTTTTTCCAGCACCTAAATCACCGAGTAAATAGATGCATAAATTCTGCAAGCCACTCGCCTTACTGATTGCTGCATCCAACACATGAGTGATAGCCGCTGCTAGCTCTCGGCCTAAAGCGACAGTAGCTGTTTCATCGGCTAATGAGTAGCTTATGTGAGTGGCGTGTTCCATTTTTTCGTTATCATCGCTCTATTAATAAAAATAATGAGTTCTCAATCAAAACTAAGATCAAAGCACTTAAGTTCAAATTCTGAATAATTATATCGCATCGCGCATCGCGGCCATAAAAAAGTTATTATAAGAGGCAAACGCTATTAACAACCACTCAGCCCACGAGTTATTTGTGTGAAAGATAAGTCTAATTCTGCATCCTCAGCCTCTACCTTCTCTGAGAATGAACTCGTTACACTGGCCGAAAATATTAAACGCTGGGGGCGCGAGCTGGGCTTTCAACAAGTCGGTATTACCGATACCGAACCCGGAGAGCACAGCGAACATCTTCGCCGCTGGCTCGATAAAAACCTACACGGCGAAATGGCCTATATGGCCGACCGAGAAGCGTTTCGGCGTGACCCCACCACCCTGCATGAAAATACTCTTCGCGTCATTAGCTTACGAATGGACTATTTGCCGCCCGATGTTGAAACGGTAAAACTTCTAGACCACCCACGTACCGCCTATTTGTCGCGCTATGCTCTGGGTCGTGACTACCATAAGCTGATTCGTAAACGCATTAAACAGCTCTCCGATAAGATTATTGAACATGCCGGAGACCGCTCGCAGCGCCCCTTTGTAGACAGCGCTCCCGTGCTAGAACGCGCCTTTGCTGAAAAAGCTGGCCTTGGCTGGATAGGTAAAAACGCCATGCTTATTAACTCCAGCATGGGATCATGGTTTTTTCTTGGCGAGCTATTCACAGATTTGCCGTTACCGATAGATCCGCCACAAACCACTAAACACTGCGGCAGCTGTACTGCCTGCCTCGATATTTGTCCAACAAATGCCTTTATTGGACCTTATGAGTTGGATGCCAGAAAATGTATTTCTTACCTAACGATTGAGCTTAAAGGCAGCATTCCTGAGCCATTGCGGGGCCTTATCGGCAATAGAGTATTTGGCTGTGATGATTGTCAGTTAATTTGCCCATGGAATAAATTTGCCAAACCGACCGATGAAAAGGACTTTAGCCCTCGTCATGGTTTAGATAATGCCAGCATGGTTGATTTGTTTTTATGGACAGAGGATGAGTTCGATACCAAAACGCAGGGCTCACCTATTCGCCGTATTGGCTATGAGCGCTGGTTACGCAACCTTGCCGTCGGTATTGGCAATGGCGAGAACAGCCAAAAGGCGAAAACAGCACTTCAAAACAGACTAGAACACTCGCCACTGGTCGATGAACATATTCAGTGGGCGCTCAACCGTTTAGGCCATTCTGCCTAACAACTGCGTCATGCTGGGACACTTGACGCCAAAACAGTCAAAATAGCTGTTATTACCGCTTAAATAGTGCCATTTTCTACCAAAAGCAACACTATTTAATCATTGCAAAAGCTGTACAATGCGCATCCTTTTGACACCGCTACTCACTTTAACAGCCTCCCGAATTTCCACTTTCGTGTTTTGGCTGCTCAGTAATTGGACCTACGCTATCCTCTTTTTTGGACGCTGTCGCCCTACTATCTGGACAACAGTAGCCACTGTCGGCAGATCCCAGAAGCAGACACATCCAATAAATTGGTAATCCCAATCGATTGGTCGACCCAATTAAGTAGGCGTATCCCATGCAAAAAGAACCAGAGCAAACCACCCAAACTGAACCAGAAGTAGAGCAAGTGACTTTTAGTGACCTTGGCCTTCCTGACGCATTATTGCGATCATTGAAGCAACTTGGCTACGAAACACCGTCACCGATTCAAGCAAAAGCGATTCCAACCGTGCTTGAAGGCAAAAATATTATTGGCCAAGCACAAACCGGCACTGGTAAAACCGCCGCATTTGCGTTGCCAATTTTGGCTAAAATCGACTTAAAGCAAACCTCACCACAAGCGTTAGTTTTAGCGCCAACACGAGAGCTTGCCATTCAAGTAGCTGAAGCGTTTCAAGTATACGCCCGCTATATGAAAGACTTTCATGTACTGCCTATTTACGGTGGTGCAGATATGCGCGGTCAATTGCGCTCACTAAGCCGTGGTGCACATGTTGTTGTTGGTACACCTGGTCGATTACTTGATCATTTACGTCGTAAAAGCCTAAAGCTCGACCAACTAAAAACGGTTGTATTAGATGAAGCCGATGAAATGCTTCGCATGGGCTTTATCGATGATGTCGATACTATTCTTGCAGAAACACCTGATACTCGGCAGACGGCTTTATTCTCAGCCACTATGCCCGACCGTATTCGCCAAATTGCAAAACGTCATGTTGGCGACCCCGTTTTAATTAAAATTGCTGCTAAAACAGCGACGGTTGATACGATTGATCAATCGTTTGTAATTGTTAGTCAAGGCGACAAACTCGATGCATTAACTCGCTATCTTGAAACTCAAGAAACCGAAGGCATTATTATATTTGTGCGCACCCGTGAGGCGACTGTGACTGTGGCTGAAAAGCTCAGTGCACGTGGCTACAGCGCCGGCGCGATAAATGGCGACATTAGTCAGCCGATGCGTGAAAAAACAATTTCTCGCCTTAAGAAAGGCTCATTGGATTTATTAGTGGCGACCGATGTTGCTGCTCGCGGTATTGATGTTGAGCGCGTCAGTCACGTTATTAACTATGATATTCCTTATGATAGTGAAGCCTATGTTCACCGTATTGGTCGAACTGGCCGTGCTGGTCGCTTAGGTAAAGCGTTATTGTTTGTTCAACCTCGCGAACGTCGCTTGTTAGGTATTATCGAAAAAGATACCAAGCAAAAATTAAAAGCGTGGGAAAAACCGACAGCTCAGCAATTAGCTGACCAACGTAAAACAAAACTTGCTGAAGATTTAGCGGCTCGCATTGACAACAAAGTACCCGATATCTATCACAAAATGGTTATCGATTTATGTGCGTCACTAGAGCAGCCTGCTGAACAAATTGCAGCCGCTTTATTAAGTGAGAAGTTTCCGCTTGAGCAAATTGCACCACCACCAGAAAGCAAAAAGCCACGTCGCGAACGTGATGACAGCCGTGGTGAGCGAAGTAATGGTCGTGAGCGCAATAGCAGACGCGATTCTAATGATAGAGACTCGGGCGGCAGAGATGGCGGCCGTGAAAGATCACCGCGTCGTGATCGCGATCGCGGTGACAAAAACGCTATACCCTTTGAGCAATATCGCATAGAAGCTGGCCGTGATCATGGCGCTCAGGCAAAAGATATTGTTGGTGCATTAGCTAACGAAGCCGGATTAAATCGTGATCATATTGGTCGTATCGAATTGAATGGCGACCACAGTATTGTAGGCTTACCGCCAGGCATGCCTAAAGATATTTATCAGCTTCTTCAAAAAGTACGCGTTAAAGGTCAGCCAATGCAGCTGAGCCGCACGGGTGTTGCTGAAGGCGCTCGTGATGCCGAGCCTAGAAAAAAACCTAGCGATAGAAAGCCGCGAAGTGAATCTTCAAGAGGCGGTAATGATGAGCGCAGCGATAAAAAACCTAGACATAAAAAGTCAGATTTTGATGGCGATAAGCGTAAAGCAAAAAAACCTACTAAACCAAAGTCAGAAACCGAAGGCTAAGGAGACAATAAATAATGCTTAAGAGTAATGAATATTTTGATGGTAATGTAAAGTCGATTGGCTTTCAAAGCGCAACCCTACCGGCTTCGGTAGGCGTTATGGCTATTGGCGAATACCAATTCGACACTAGCCAGTTTGAAACTATGACAGTAATTAGCGGTGCACTTACCGTTAAGTTACCAAACAGTGAAAGCTGGAGTACGTACAATGCAGGTGATGCATTTACTGTCGATGCGAATGAAGTGTTTGATCTTAAAGTTGAAGTAGCTACTGCTTATTTGTGTACCTACGGAAAATAAGATCGCTTTAGCATTTACAGCTTAAGCGTCTAAAGTATCTATAGCACCTAAAGCACCTAAAGCACCTAAAGCACCTAAAGCATCAAAAGCATCAAAAGAAATAGCGGATAGAAGAAAAGCACTTTTATTGTTTTAACATTTATTTTGTCAGAGACAGAATAAAACAGTAAAAGTGCTAACGCCGTAATGGCTGCTGAATATCATCTGCCGACGTGAACAATGATTTCTCTTTCACTAGCGGTGAAGTTATCGATAAATCTGCTTTACAAAGCGCCGCACTGTTACTGGTTTTTGCAGGCAGTTCTCGCACATAGCACTCAACGCTTTTCTTGTAGTCGCCTTGGCTAGCATAAATTGCCGCAAGCTCAGAAAATATCCCCTCTACTAATTCTAAATCTAAACTCCCTTCTAAATACTGTTGCGCTTTTTGCTGCAAGCCATGATTCAAACAAATACGCGCTAGCGTTAATCTTAATGTCGAACTATCGGGTTGTGACTTCAACAACTGTTCTGCAAAGGCTAACTGTTTAGCAAGCGGCTCAGCAACAGCAAAGCCATAAAGCCCTGCGAGTCTTTCATCGTATGCGCGCTGCAACTGCGTCCGTAACAACCGCTCAGCCTGTTCATATTGCTTACCCGCAATTAATTGCTCAGCATAACAAGCAACTAGTAGTGCATCTTGTTTAGCATTACTAGGCAGACCTTTCCAACAACTTAGCAAGCCATTCATATCATGGCTGGCCACTGCACGTATTAATTTAGCGCTACACGCCTCACGCTCCAAATTCTTTACATCACTGGCCGACAACGCATTGTACTTTTGCAATGAAGGCAGCAAGCTTAATAAACTATCCCAATCATTTAATTGTCGATAGACTTTCATTAATGAAGCAAGCACAACAGGATGATGATTAGCTATTTTTTTCGCACGCAACAAGGTTGCCAATGCCTGCTCATACTGACCGTTATGAATTTGCAGTTCTGCCTGCGTTAAACCAATAGCCACATCGGCACCTTGCGTAGAAAGCTCAGCCTTCTTTAAAAAATCATCGACCGACTTTGCATCACCAACGGCTGAGCTGGCACGCGCAGCAAATAAATAATTAATGAGCGGGGTCGAAGAGTTGTCGGCAGACTTCGCCAATGTTTTTCTCGCCACATCCCAGCGGCCCTCTACAAAAGCAATAAGCCCTTGCGTGGTTCTATTAAGACCACGTTGACGTCGATGATTTTTTGCCCATGCCAACACACCCTGGCGTGTACTAAACACCATACGCAGAATGCTCACCAAAAAATAAAGCGCAATAAATGCGAATACGTTAAGAGCCGCAGCGACAATAAAAGCCATTTCAATCGTGGTATCGCCCACTGCAATCAGCACATAGCCACCCCCCGTTTCGAGTGTTGAAAATAATGCTGCGGTAATTGCCAATACAATTAAGACAAAAATAAATAGGCGCCTCATAAAGCCGCCTCAATATTCTCTAAAGAGGATTCTGACTCTGGCTTGAGCTCCAGCTCTGGCTTAAGCTCTCCCTCAACCTCTGCATTTTTTGTAACACCTAAAATTTCAACTTGGCGTTGTTCAGATAAAAATTGTTTTACTGCTAATAAAGAATTAGCAATATCTGGCAACGCAACATCGACTGCGATTGTTTGCAGTTGCTGTATATCGGCAATGACCGATTGAATGGCATCGGTGTCGCTCGCAAAATAATCTTGCAACCAACGTTCAGCACGATTAAGGCTGTCGCTATACACAGCTTGACGACCGTCTAACAAGGCGAGTTGTGATTGGTTAATCATTAACTGTAAATTACCACGCAAATAGTATTGCTGATCAGGCGGTAGTAACGGCTTAACATCTGAGTTGCGCTGATTAATGACGACTAAACTTTTTAATTCCTGCCAAGTAGCACTGCCAATGGCGTTAATTTTTCGTTGCCATACAGAAACCGTCGAATCATCCACACTGGCTGTCTCGACCTTATCGACAGACTCAAACGCGGGCATAGTAATTAAAGGCAGCTTATCTAATTGCTGTGTTAATGCTGATAAACGTAAAAATACGCCATCCAAATCTTGCTGGCCCACTAATAATAGTGCCGCACGATCTTCAGCAATGGCTTTGCGAATATCAAAAAACCTAGGATCAGCGAGCGTTAATAATATTTGATCGGCCGTCGCTAATAAATTCAAGGCCGTCGCACTGTCTTTTGATATTAAAATACGCTGGTTGGCTAGACGTAATAAATACTCTACTTCGGCTAATCGCCAATCATCAGTAGTGGTTGATGTTAATGACCGTAAGCGCCTGCCATGTGAATCAATAATAAGATTCGCATCTTGCAATGCTGACGATAATTGCTCGCGCTGCTGATCTCGAAGCATGAGCGCTGTTAGGGATTCATTTTGCACACTTTGAAGTGACTGCTGAAGTTTTTGAGTTTGTTTATAATAACGATTTGAATCAGCGGCGAGTGATTGCAACTGCTCTGCTTGTTGAAATGACACCCAAGCAATATATGCCGCAGCTAACACAGCAAGCAAAGCAACCATTAATGCAATACCAGAGAGCGCAGAACCTTTTTTATTTACACGCTGACTAGGTGTGGTTTTCGATGCAGAGACTTTGTTCTCATCTTCAATAATTATCGCATCTTCAACCTTATCATTTTCCACGCTGCTTTTATTCGCAGAGGCTGCTTTATCATTACTATTGTCTTTATTCGTCATATACGTTTCCGACTGTAGCTTTTATTTAGTCACTTAAATTGAATTACTTTTATTTCAAGAACCACACACTTTTATTTCAAAAACCACTTACTTTTATTTCAAGAACCACTTACTTTTGATAGCTGCTGAGTAATCACTTGTAAAAACCCTTCTGCACTTGCATTCACCGCGATCAATATATTTTTAAAACCATAGTGCTCAGCTAAAACTTTAATGCGCTCAGAGGGCACAATTATTGGCACATTTTCTACCGCAGCCTGTAATCGATCTCTCTGTATGTGACGATAAAAATTCTCTAATGTTTCACCACTCGCAAATAAAATTGCTGTTAAATTATCACCCAAAGCCTGTTCAAAATTTTCGCTACTGTAACTAGGATGTTGCCGCTTATACATTTCACAATAATCAACGCTAGCGCCTCGTGATGTTAAATTATCGGCTAATAACTCACGACCACCTTCACCTCGAAATATTGTAATGTTTTTTTCATTAACATCTCGCCGACTCAATTCCGCGAGTAATTTTTCGCTGCTATAAGCCGATAAATTGGCCGGTAAACTGCTCGATAAATTGGCCGATAAACTGCTCGCTAATTTTTTCTCTGCTGAATCATGATTTTCAGCATTGCTCTCTAACAACCAGCCTAAATCTTGAATCGCTTTTGCCGTTGCACCACCAATAGGAATACAGGGCAATGACGCAGGCCATGCAAGATCGTATCGCTCTAAAAATTCAGCCGTATATTTAACAGCGTTACTGCTAATAAATATCACAAAGTCTTGCTTACCTAATTGCTGCAATTGTTTTTTTATAGGTTCAATTTTGGCCGCTTCGGTTACCGCCTCTAAATTTAGCAGCGGTAAACAGCTTGCAGTAATACCTGCATCTGCCAGCACATCGACTAAGCGATCGGACTGCCCGGCCGGACGTGTGACTAAAACACGCAATTTAGAATTACTGATTGTCATAAGCCTGATCAAGCAAAGCACGCGCGCCACGCGCTAATAAGCGGTCGGCAATGGTTTCACCTAGCTGCTCAGCTTGAATCACTCTCTGCATATTATTATCAATATCGCTATCACCATTAAGCGTGAAGGCTATCTGATGCTGCTCAATTAATAATTCGGAGCCATCGATTGCACCCACTCGGCCTTCTAGTGTTAATGAGTTATCAGGGCCTAACTCTGCGAAACCAGCAATCGGTACCTGACAGCCGCCTTGTAATCGACAGTTCATCGCACGCTCGGCCAATACACAGAGCGCACTATCAAAGTGGTGTAACGGCTGCAGCAATGCCTGTGTTTCGGCGTCGTTACTGCGTAACTCAATAGATAATGCACCTTGGGCAACAGCGGGCAATAAATGTTGCGGCTTAATTGAGTAGCTAATGCGGTCGGCAAACCCTAAACGGCGTAAACCTGCGGCAGCGAGAATAATCGCATCGTATTTACCTGCGTCTAGTTTGGCTAAACGAGTGTTTACATTACCGCGTAATGATTCGCATTTTATATCGGGTCGTAGTTGCTGTAGCTGGCATTGTCTTCGTAAACTTGAGGTGCCAACAATGGCGCCAACGGGCAAATCATCTAATGAGGTGATTTTAGGTGCACTGCCATCAAGCGCTAAAGGTAAAACTAAGGCATCCAGCGGGTCTTCTCGCTCGCAAATCACTCCTAGGGTTAACCCATCGGGCAAGGCCATCGGCACGTCTTTTGTTGAGTGAACGGCTATATCTGCGCGACCATCTAGCAAGGCGGTCTCTAATTCTTTTACAAACAAGCCTTTACCACCCACTTTAGCTAATGGCGCATCCAATATTTTATCGCCCAGCGTAGACATGGGTAATAACTCAACGGTTATATGCGGATGTAATTGCAATAAGGCATCGCGAATGGTTTCAGCCTGCCATAAGGCAAGTGGGCTTTTTCGCGTGGCAATGGTTATGGTTTTTGGCGAGCTATCGGTCATGAGGTATCCAATGTAGGCTGCGGCTTATCAATGCAATAAAATGGCTGCTAATCAATTACCTCTATAATAAGCAAAACGTCAGGAAATGTCGTTTTTAAAACGGTAAGAAAGGAACACTCTACACAGGAGAATAGCGTTTTATGGAATGTGCTTAGGTTTAGAGCGTTTAAATGATGTGGTTTTTAAGTAAATAGCTATCAAGTACATTCGCTATGAAATCGAGTTAATCCATAAAAACACATACGGCTCTAATCGATGATTAATGCTCCTTAATTAACCGTCTTACTTCAGGCAAATGTCGACGACTCACCACCGGAGTAATATCACTGCCCTCCAAGCGCACAATAGATTGCGCGCTAATATCTTCACATTTCTCTAAACCACGAATATAGCGAACGGCGACCAGCGCATTGCGATGCACGCGAAGAAACTGCTTGCCAAAGCGGCCTTCCAACTCTTTTAAACTCAAATCTAAAAGCACTTCTCTATTATGTGTGTAAGCACTAACGTACTTTTTATCGGCTATTAATGCTCGTATCTCACTTACTGCTAGTAGTTCATGCCCACTTCTTGTTCGCACCGACAAGCACTCCTCAGATAACCGCTGCCCGATAGGCTCAGGGACTAAATTGGCTAGCTGTGAGCGATTAACCAACTGCGCCTTGGCCAAATTATCAGCCAACTGCAAGCGTGATACCGGCTTTAACAAGTAGCCTACGGCTTGGGCATCAAAGGCGGCTAAAGCATGCTCATCATAGGCTGTACAAAAGATAACCGCCGGCGGCTGATCTTGCTCACTCAGCTGCGCTGCTGCTGCCAAACCATCCATCTCTGGCATGCGGATATCAAGCAA
>Ga0209304_1002114_pt1 | contig 11082 bp, 10 predicted proteins | sample COGITO_mtgs_1004_4_FD_184789 | JGI IMG/M metagenome (GOLD analysis project Ga0209304, IMG submission 184789) | Pelagic marine microbial communities from North Sea - COGITO_mtgs_100423 (SPAdes) (version 2) | ecosystem: Environmental > Aquatic > Marine > Epipelagic ...
AAGAAATTGCAAAGGCTAATCCAAAGGACATTGGACTCCCTAACCAACTTTTAAAAATAAACATTAACCCGATCAAACTCATCAATACGATGTGCCCTGCTTGCATGTTGGCATACAGTCGAATTAACAAGGAAAATGGTTTGATGAAAATCCCTAAAACTTCAATCGGGATTAAGATTATATACAAAGGAATTTTAGCGTACCACTTCATGGTACTTCCTAACGGATCAAAAATATGAAGCCAGTAGTCTTTTGTTCCTGTTAAATTAGTCAATAAAAACGTTATTAGCGCTAAACACAAAGTAACTGCAATATTACCGGTAACGTTAATTCCTAGGGGAGTTAATCCCAACATGTTTAAAAACCATACAAAGAAAAATACCGTCAATAAAAAACTCATATACTTGCGGTGTTTTTTTTCTCCAATGTTTGGGATTGCAATGTCATCTCGAATGTAAAGCACAATAGGCTCGAAAAAACGTCCCGCTCCCGATGCTATTCCTCCGTTCTTGGCATAAGAGTCTGCAAGGTTCTTAAATAAGAAAAACATCAGTAGAAAAGTAAACATAATACTCACTACTCCCTTTGTAATAGAAAAATCTAAAGGAGCTATGTTGGTTGCGTGATGATCTTCGTCGTAGGTAATCGTTCCAGCGGTATCCGTTTTGTATATCTTGTTGTGGCTTATTGCGTAGTGGTTTCCGTCGACCTCAGCAACGGTTTCTCCATGGTGGAATTTAGAAGAGGAAAATATTTTTAAGCCATTGTCCCAAAGGATGATAGGGAGAGGAGCTCCAAAATAAACGTGTTCCCCTGCTTCGTTTGTATAAGAAAACAAACTGAAATCATACGAATCTTGCAAGTGATGCATGATGTATTCTTTGATCTCCTTTTTTTGAATTTCCTTGGCAGAAAGATTTTCTTGATTCTGTTCGTTTTCCTTTGCGAATAGGCCCCCAGCAAAGAGTAATGCTATTAAAAATAAACTTTTTTTCTTAAGTAAAATCAAGGTTGTAGTTCTGCTCATTGTTTCTAGAAATGCGATGCAAATGTAATGCTTTACATTAAAAAGAGAAACTCTTACCTCTTATATTTTATTTAATTTTTGAACTAAAATTCCGGTTTCCAAAGACAAGCCTACAAAATAGGGAATAAAAAAGGTTAGAACTTCCATTTTTTCAACGACACCATCGGCTTTATAAGCCGGATCAAAAAGTACAAAAAATAAAATAAACTTGAATAAACTGATGCCCATAAACAAAAAGCTTACCCGGTCTTTATTCTTTTCAAAAATGCTTAAAAGTAGCCAAACGATCGAGGCTGCTAAAACAAAATTCGACACATAGCTCAGAGGCAATTGATGTTCCCAAAGTGGGAGGTCCAAAAGATATAAAATACTTAAATGCAAAAACAACGTAATTCCATATACAAGGACAAAAAGAAATAAAAGGTTGAGCTTCAAGAGTCGTTTAGGTTTTTCGATTGGTTTTGAATAAGGACCAGAATGATCAGAATTCCAAAAGCAGAAAGTACCAAAGCCCAAAAATTACTTTGGGTGTTGAAATACCCGTCTAACCATTGACCGCCTTTCACAGCAATATAAACCACCAAAGCAATTTGAATCGCCAGTGAGGAAAAAATAAGCCACCGATTAGGCTGTTTTTTCAATGCCTTTGTTGATTGATTTGACATCTGAAGAAGAACGCATAGAACACTTCGCGTTAAATATTGCTCCCGATTCTACGATGAGTTTTCCAATTACAGCTTCTCCTTCAAGTTGACTAGAGGCCTTCAAATTAAGGCTTTCTTTAACTTCAAGTTTTCCGTTGAATTTCCCTTCGATGTCTGCAAAAGAACAGATAATAACACCATTGATGACACCGTCTTTACCAATGACAACTTTCCCCGAAGTTTTTATCGATCCTTCTAAAGTTCCGTCAATTCGAAAATCTGCTTCTGAAACAATATCTCCAGTAATGATGGTGCTTTTTTCAATTCGATTGGGTTGTCCGTTGATTTCGTTATTTTTCATAATCTGTGTTTTTTTGTGTTGTATTCCAGCTTTTAAACAATTGAATCTCTTTGTATTGGGATGACAAAACTACAAATTTATTTGAAATTGCAGTTGAAAGTTCTGTGGGAGTTTCGCCCTGGGGTATCACTTCGAGGGTTGGCTGTTGCCTTAAATCATTAACTACAAGAAAAATATAGTCTCGATCATAAACCTCTAAAGACAGGTTTCCATGGGGTATTTTGCCCGCTTCTAATGTCTGAGTAACTAGAGCAGTAAGTTGTTGAATCTGTTCTTGATTTTCTTTTAAAACAGGGAAAATCCATTTATAATTCAAATATACTTTAGGAGGATCTTCTGCTTGTTCTGTTGCAGCTGTATACCCCAGTGTTTGTTTTGCCTGAGCAGCGGCCTCCGAATTTGGATAAAGGTCTATCAGGCTTTGTAGTTCTTTTTTCCAGGCTTCGATTCCGTCCAAACGTCCCGTTGAATTGGCCATCAAATGAGCCACCTTAGAAACCATGGGTGTGCCGCTAAAAATCACAAGAAGATCGTCTCCTTGCGCTAAGACCTCTTCGTACTGCTGGTTTAAAAACAAGGCGTACAGGGCTTCGTATCGAATCGAAGGGGTCTCATTGGGAAGTAACTGAAAGTTTTCTGGATCTTTTATAATCCGTGCAAATCGAGATTCTGGGTGTTTTTGTGTGATTTTATCTTCGTACACCAGCGCTTGCTTCGAGTCTTTTAGCGTATTCATTTTATACAAATGATACCAAGCATTTAGTTCTTGGTTTTCAGAAGGACTATTGACAAGGAGACTCTTGAGGCGTTCGCTAGCTAGGTCGAAATTTTTAAATTTTTCTTTGTATAAAATTCCCACTTCTAAATAGGCTTGATTTCTTAAAACAGACAGGCTGTCTAAGAGCGTTTGATCGGTCGGAAGAAGATCGACATAGGCTTGTGCATTTTCTTTTACAATGGGTGTATTGTCATTGGTGCTGTTGGTTTCTCCTTCCTCAGAAACAAAAGCACCATTCAAAGATTCCAGACGGTTCCAATTATCCGCATTGGGTCGATTTCCAAAATCAGAAGCGAAAGCTTGTTTCCCAAGTATAACTAAATTCTCGTTGTAAAAATAAAACTGCTTTCCGTTCGAACGGTTCAACACATTGAACAGCGGTTTCTTTTCTAATTCTATTTTCGCTAATTCTTTTGCTCTTTTAGAATCAATCGCTTTTTGATAAAATGCCAGTTGCTCTTCTGGAATCATGGCAGTAAGGGTAAGAATACTATCCGTTTCACGTATGGTTTTTTCAAAACCTATTACCTCTTGCAGCCCTTCTCGTTCTTGTAAAACAATTGTCTTTTGCCTACTTTCTTGTGGGAATTGACTCAAGAGACTATCCAAATAAGCCCCCGTATCTACATAGCTTCCTCGGACAAAAGCATTGTCTGCTAAATCGCGGTAATTTTGTCGCCGTGTGGGTGGGTCAATTCCAGGGGCTTTTAATGATTTATTGTAAAATTGTTTTGCCAAACTGTCCCGCCCCTTAGAAAGGTGATATTGGGCCATTTGACGGTATATTAAGTGGGTGAAATTTTCATTTTCAAAAGCAGCACTCAATTTTTCAAGGGCTTTTTCTGAGCTTTCCCCGCTGCGTTCTGCCTGTATTCGGAGGGTGTTCAGCTTTGCGTGCATCCAATATAACCGAGGGGCTTTTCGTTTTAAATCGACAATGGAATTGAATGCTAATTGCGCAGAGTCTTTTTGATTCAACTGATCAAAAAGTTGTGCTTCAATAAAACGATAACGGGTTTGAATGATTCTTTTTGGTTCAAATGCAGCGGCTCTTTGGATGTACTTTAGCCCAGAATCAATTGCTTGTGTATTCAAGAATGCTTGAGCCAAAGTTGCGTTGACAGCAGTAAAGAGTTTATTTTTTTTCGGAATATTATTTGCTAAAGGCTTTAGGTTAGACACCGCCAATTCGTCATTTCCAAGACGAAGATTTGTTTTTTCTCTCCAAAGTTTGCCTTCATAAAAAATGTCCGCATCGGAATTCAATCCCAAAAGAAAATTGAAGGCCTCCAGTGCAGGTAAAAAACGACGATCGTAATACCGCGCTTTTCCTAGGAGTAAATAGGCTTTGTGAATTTGATCATTCTTTTGTTGTCCATTGAAACTCATGGTGTGTTTCTGAATGGCTTTTACAGCTTTTTCTTCTGCTCGAATAAAACTGGGGATAGAGGCCGTTGCGTTTTCATCCTCCCCGTCAAGGGTAATCAATTCTACAGGAAGTGTGGTTAAAAAATTATCCTGAGCTTGACTAGCAAGAATCGCTGAACCGATGTCTAATGCTTCTTCTCCATTAAACAAAACGTTGAATTTAGTATTCAGGCTATGGTATTCTCTATTCAAAAAACGATCTTTTTGTGTAGAGCAACTCCCAATCCCAAATAGGACAATGCAAAAAATACTAAATTTTAATCCGGTTTTCAATTGTAATTTGATCTATACTAGTAACTTAAATTATAAGGTTTTAGTATATCCCTAGGCAGAAAAATAGTCTTCTAATTCTTGGAGTGTTTTGGCTGTGGTTTCCTTATCCATGATTACAGCTCCGCGTTCGAGTAAAACAATGCGGTTACAAACATCCGTGACGTGGTTTAGATCATGGCTCGAAATCAACAACGTAAGTTCTCTTTTTTCTGTTTCTGCCTTAATGAGTTGCTTCAATCGAATTTGAGTAGTCGGGTCGAGATTAGCGAAGGGTTCATCCAAAATAACCACTTTAGGATTACCAATAAAGGTTGCAATAAGCCCAACCTTCTTTTGGTTTCCTTTTGAAAAGTCCCGTAAATATTTTTTCTGATTTAAAATTTCATCATTAAAAAAATCAACATAGGTTTCTAAAAAAAGATCCACAGCAGCTTTATCAATTCCTCTTAATTCACCCACAAAGTAAAAATATTCTTCAGGGGTAAGGTAACCAATCAAAAAAGAGTCGTCGATGAATGCGGATGTAAACGTTTTCCATTCTTCGCTTTGAGCAACAGCTATGTCATTCGAAATGATCTCGCCCGTTGATGTTTTTATTAAATCTAAAAGGATGCTAAAAAAAGTGGTTTTCCCAGCACCGTTATTTCCAACAAGTCCAAAACATTGACCTTTTGGGATTTCGAGTTGCTCAATGTTTAAAACGGTAGTTTCACCGTACGATTTTGTAAGAGAAGTCGCTGTAATCATATGTTTATTTTTGGCTAAAGGCATTTAACATTTCGTGTTTTTCTTTTGCAAAGAGTTTCACCATTTGGGCTAAAATTTGGTTTTTAAAAACAATCCCTAAAACCCCACTAGCGGCTAACGTTAGGTAGCCTGCGGTTTCATTAAAGAAGGATGCTGGAATGATGTAAAGCAAAACGGGAAGAACCATTTTAGGGATGATCATCAAAAATAGTTTCCCTGAAAATGCTTGGGTGTTTTCAAAGGCTTTTGCCTTTACGTTGAGTTTTAATGGTTGTTTATTCAGTAAGCCTCCATATAATGTAATCCAGGTTCCAAGGCCAACATTAAAGGCTGCCCCGGAGAGGATGAGGAGATAAATTTTGATTCCAAAATACAAATAGGGTAAGGAGAGTACCGTAGAAACAACAATAGCAAATGTCATGAGACGCCATTTGGAATCTAAGTATTTTTTATAGGATAGGTTTTGGCTCATCAAAAAGGCATAATATTCGCTGTCCCAAGCTGGAACATAGCTCCCATAGGTAAGTAAAAACCCCCCTGAAATAAAAATAGAAGCGAATACCAACATTGCTTCGGGTTGGTTGTCTTGGGTGAAAAAGAATAATCCATAAAAGAGGAAAAGGAAAGACATCAAAACAATGTTTCGAGGTCGTACATTCCGTATAATAAGCCGAAGGTCATTTTTTAGAAAAAGGGCGTGACTCCCAAAAACATCCAAAAAGTCATAACGGCCAGCATTTGCAACTTCTTTTTTTGCTGCAAGAGAACCTTCTAAGTTGAGGTTGTTTTTTAAAAAATTAAAGGTTATTTGATACAGTAAAACAAAGATCCCAAGCGGAACTAAAACCCACAAAGGCTGCGTTATTAATGCATCAAAAAAGTACCCCACCGCGCGTAGGATTTCGATGTCCAAATAGCTTTCTCCAAGGTAGAGGAGGATTAGTAAAACCACAAAGCCGGCTAAGGCTAAATTGTTTTTATTGGCTAAAAAAGAAATGAAGTTTAGACAGAGAGAAAATGCCGTAACGGCTACCCACCAAGCAATAACCTGATCGAGAGCGTAATCGTCTTTGAACATGGAAATACTAATCGGCAAGTAAAGTAAAACAGGAATTGCATTGTATACAGACAACATGGAGCGGAACAATACGTTGTGAATGATTCGTTTTTTGGGGATCGAAAGCAATAAGAACGATTTGATTTCTGTTACGGGAAGCTGCTGTAAAAAATACCGAATGATCAGTTCAAAAATAAAAATCAGCACCAAAACACTGTTGATGATGGAAATAGGGTCGCGTTCGGGAAACTGGTCACTCAAAATAGGGTAGACGGCAATCCCTAAAAATAAAAGAGACCCTCCAAAATATAGAATGACAAAGCCCATCAGAATTTTGATGGCTAATTTGGCTTCCAATTGGGGGGCACGGAGGAGTTGTTTACGACTGAGCTGAAACAAAGATGTCGGCATGTGGGTGGTCTTTTACTTATTTGTATAATAAATATAAATAATGTTACAAATTGACGTGGAGTTCTTGAGGTTTTTTATTTTTGTAAAAAAACAATGGCTGCATTTCATACACTCAAAATCAACAGCATCAAGACCCTTACGAATGAAGCGTCCAGTATTGGTTTTGAAATTCCATCTTCTTTACAAGACCTGTTTCAATACCGCTCTGGTCAATACATCAACCTAAAGGCGTCTATTGAAGGAGAAGAAGTGCGAAGGTCCTATTCCTTGTGTTCGGCACCATCAGAGGGAACTTTAGAGGTTGGAATTAAACGCATCCCCAAAGGCCTCTTTTCGACCTATGCAACTCAAGGTCTTCAGGTCGGTGACAGCCTTGAAGTAAGTGAACCAGAAGGTCGGTTTGTTTACAATACCGAAGCTAAAAATGTTACTGCTTTTGCAGCAGGGAGTGGAATTACACCCATCTTTTCGATTCTAAAATCAGCTCTAGAAGCGGGAAACGATTCGCACTTTACCTTAGTGTATGGAAATAAAACACCCAAAGAAACCCTCTTTTATACCGAGTTAAAAAATCTAGAAGCAGCACATCCTAGTCAATTAAAAATCCTTTGGATCTTCAGTCAAGCAAATGAAGAAGGAAGTCGCTTTGGGCGAATCGACTCCAGTATTGTAAACTATGCCCTCAAAAATACCGGGCAACTTTCTACGGCATTTTACCTCTGCGGACCCGAAGCTATGATTATGGAAGTAAAAGATACTCTTTTGAAAAATTCCATTGAAGATGCTCAGGTATATTTTGAGCTTTTTACGGCTTCAAAAGCTACTGAAGTTGCAGCACCATCAGACGGTGCTTTAGGAGAAGTTACTATAGAAATTATTGCAGATGATGCTACCAACACCGTAAAAGCAGCGGCTAGTAATACCCTCTTGGATACGGCATTGAATGAAAAGATTGATGTGCCTTATTCCTGTCAAGGGGGCGTTTGTTGTAGTTGTATTGCTAGGATAACCGAAGGTTCTGCCGTCATGGCAAACAATCAGATTTTGACCGACGAAGAGGTCTCAGAAGGTTTAGTCCTTACTTGCCAGGCAGTGCCAACCTCAGCAAAAGTAGTAGTTAATTACGACGAGGCATAAACCACAATTTATTTGTCGTTTCGAAGTTGGTTGTAGGTTTCAAATAGTTTTTGTGCGGCAGTAGTAATACTCCAGTGGTCTACAATAGTCTGCCGTGCTGTTTTGGGATCTATTTTTTCAGGCGTTTGAATCACCTCTTCTAGAATCGTTCGCAGTGCTGTGATCGATCCTTTGGGATACAAAAATCCGTCGACTCCATGGGTAATTACCTCAGAATGTATTCCAACCTGTTCGGTTGCAACAGTAGTACTCCCACAGGCCATCGCTTCTATACAGACCAATGAGAACCCTTCGGAATAGGAAGCGACAACAACAGCTGTACTCTCTTGGTAGTAGTGTTCTATTTGGTTGGTTTGAGATACAAATTGAATTTGATTTTCGACTTGAGCAGCCGCCGCTATTGCTCGAATTTCATCAGCGTAAGCTGGTCGATCAATGGTGCCGATGAATTGAATTTCCCAATTTGGATTTTGTGAAAGAAGTGGAGCAATTGCCTCCATCACATCCCGTTGCCCTTTGGCTTTTCGGATTCTTCCAACGACACTGATTTTTCTTGGGTTGGTTGCCCTCTTTTTGATATCATACGTTAGCCAATCGGGATCTACACCGTGCCCAATAACCGTACTTTTTAAATTTAAATTTTGAGCCATTGTTTCGCTTAAACTGATGCATTGATCTGCCTTAGACATCAAAAAATTAGTTAAGCCAGAAGGGGTAGACTCTGCGTGTCGTGTTCGCAATAAAAGGAAGCTTGCTCCCAAAAGACGGAGAAATAAAGCCAAGAGCATTTCATTGTTTCTGTGGGTATGTACGATGGTTTTCTTGTCAGAATACAGAAGCCGTAAAAGCTTAAAAAAGGATATTTTGTATTTAGAAATTCCGTAGCCAAAGACCTTTGTTTCTTCCAATACATTCAAGGGTTCTACTATGGTCTCAACACTACGGGTAACGCCTGTGGTTTTAAAATGAAAATGAAAATGAATGATCATAAGCGTTCGAATTAATTGAAAATGGAAAGAATTTGATCTTGAAAGATAATCCCCAAGCAGCAAACAAAAAAGAGTTCAACTGGCCATTTTTGAGTAAAACTTTCAAAATACTGTGTTGACAGAACCGCAATTATCATCAGCACAGAAACCCATGAAATTAAATTTCCTTCGCCACCAAACACCGTAATAGCCAGAGCAGAAACCAAGAGTAAAATCATACTATAAATATTGTCCTTGGTTTTATAGCTGTTGCGTAATAATCCTTTTAAATATTGGAATACAACGACCATGGAAGTAAGTAATACGAAAAAAAAGCCCGAGTTATCTTCAAGTTCTTTGCCCCATAAGAAGGAAAAATTCAATGGTGCAAAATCAGTAGTTTCCCAGGAAGGAAAGGAAGGAATCAAAACAAGCAGCATCATCCAAAGCAGGGCTACACAAAAAGCAGGAAGAAAGAATAGAACTGTGTTTTTATAATTCAATTGTCCTTTAAAAGCGAGGACTGAGAATAGGGTTAGAGGAAAACAGAGAAAATCTACTTTAAATAAAACAGCAAACACAAGCCAAAAACCTGCATTAAAAACCCCTTTTCTGGAATGAGCACTTCCATCTACTTGTATGATTTGTAAAAAACTAAACCAAAAAAACAGCGCGGCAAGCCAAAGCCAAATATCCCATTTATCGATTGGTAAAATCCAAAAGAATAAAGCAAAGACAAGGAGGTGATAGCTCCCTTTTCTAAATAACATTTGCCTTCTTACGGTCCAGTCTACAGACAAAAGGCTAATAACCGCAAGGACACTGATTACAATGGTTCTAAAAATATTCCCTCCGCTAGGGTTTTGTTCTTCTATGATATTATGGTGCCAAAACACGGCAGCAAGGAGTACTGAAAAAGCAATTAAATAACTCCAAAAAGAGGTTGTCCCAAAGACTCTTGTAAACATGGATATACTATTGGATCATATATTAATGGCCTTAAAGCTGTGCTTAAGGGTTCACGATATAAAGGTAAAACAATGTTCTTAACAGCTCGTATTTATTCCTGTAAATTCAAAATCTACATGCAAAGTAGGCTCTGTTTTAAATGCTCTTGATTTATATGGCTTATCTTTGAACACTAATTAATTCCATATGTTAGACCTTACGGTTGTAATTGTAAACTATCGTTGCTGGGATATGCTTTCTAAATGTCTTGAAAGTTTAGACAAGCAGTCGCTCCCCATAAAGAAGGTTGTAGTCGCAGATAATTTTTCAAACGACGGTGTTCTACCCTCTTTTAAAGAAAAGTTTGCTTGGGTGCACTGGGCAGAAGAGGAAATCAATGGGGGTTTCTCCTACGGGTGTAATGCAGGCGCACGCTTGGCAGATACCGAATGGATACTATTCCTAAACCCAGATACTGAAATTCCAGCAAATTGCTTTGAAGGTTTAATCGCGCATTGCGAACAACAACCCGACTATAAACTGATCTCAATCAAACAAATCGATAGTAACGGTTTGGATTGCTATCCTTATGGAATTTTCCCCAACGCTTTTAATGTCCTTGGTCCTCTTCGAAGTTTGGAGCGTAACCTTTTTAAACGCGCTCAATCAAAATCAGTGATGAGTTCGGCTTCTGTAGGTTATCCCGATTGGATTTCAGGTGCTTTTGTTCTTATGCGCCTAGAAGATTATAAAAAATTAGGCTCTTGGGACGAATTCTTTTGGATGTATTACGAAGACATCGACCTCAGCAAAAGAGCAGGACAATTGGGAATGAAACGTGTACTCCTAAACAATTGGCATTGTATTCACAACCACGGTGGAGCTTCCAGAAGAAACATCAGTACTACGATTCTTACCAAATCTGAAGTTATTATTTCTTCGCATAAATACATTCAAAAGCACTTGAACGGTGGAGCAAAACTACTTGCCCACTGCCTTATTTTTACGACTAATTTTTTAGAATTAGGACTGCTTTCTCTGTTTTCAAAAGTAAAACGAGGCATGTTTAAAAAACTCCTCGGCTATTGGTTCGGAGCGAAGGCCTAGACAAGTGTAATCTTTTTTAGACTAAATCAATCAAAAGCCTTGGATTCCCCTTTGCTTTTTATAAATTTGCAACGAAATCTATATACTGATCCAATGAAAGAATTATTTGAAGCAATTGCGTGGTTATTTGAGAAGGTCTTGTTCTTACCGCATGACATCCTAAGAGAACTCGAATTAAGCAACTGGTGGTTGGCAA
>Ga0209304_1002117_pt1 | contig 11065 bp, 9 predicted proteins | sample COGITO_mtgs_1004_4_FD_184789 | JGI IMG/M metagenome (GOLD analysis project Ga0209304, IMG submission 184789) | Pelagic marine microbial communities from North Sea - COGITO_mtgs_100423 (SPAdes) (version 2) | ecosystem: Environmental > Aquatic > Marine > Epipelagic ...
CTACAAAAACAATGCGCTCTGCTAATCCCTTATGCTTAAATAGTTTATATAAGTCGCTAAAGCCATAAACCCATGGCAAAGATACATGGTCTGCAAAGCTTGGAGGAGCAGCACCTGTTCCACCTTAACCACCGTCAACAGTAATAAAATCTGGGCCTTTCCCTGTTTTTATCATGATATCTGCTAATTCTTCCCATTGTTCTAGTTTACCAATAGCAGCTTTTATACCCACAGGTAAGCCTGTAGCTTCAGCTATTTTTTCAATGAAATCATACATTTCTAGTACATTAGAAAAGGCTTTGTGATTTGGAGGAGAGAGTACATCTTTACCAACTTCAACACCTCTAATGTCAGCTAATTCTTTAGTTATTTTTGCACCTGGTAAAACACCACCTTTCCCAGGTTTAGCGCCTTGTGATAGTTTTATTTCAATAGCTCGAATAAAAGGATTGTTATTAACGAGCTCTATCAATTTTTCCATAGAAAATCCGCCATCTTCAGCACGAACACCAAAATAACCTGTTCCGAAATGAAACACGACATCGCCTCCATTACTGTGATACGGTGATAAACCACCTTCTCCAGTATTATGATAGGCTCCGGCAATTTTCACTCCTTTGTTTAACGACTCTACCGCTTTCGCAGAAAGTGAGCCAAAACTCATAGCAGAGACGTTTATTACTGATGCTGGTCTATAAGGTTTTTTCCTTTTATTAAATTCACCCATGACTTTAGCACAGGGTAAAAATGTTTGATCAATTTTATTAGGATGATTTTCAGGCAGTTTATAAGGCATCATGGCATTATTTATAAAAATATGTTGATGCTCATAGATATCTCTATCCGTTCCAAAACCTTCATAATTGTTTTCTTTTTTCGCTGAAGCATAAATCCAACCGCGTTCGATGCGATTAAAAGGTAATTCTTCTCTGTTGTTTGCTACAAAATATTGACGCATTTCCGGACCAATACTTTCAAGCCAATAGCGTAAATGTCCAACAATAGGAAAGTTGTGGCTTATTGTATGATTCTTTTGAAAAAATATATCGCGTATAGCTACAAGAACTAAGAAAAGTAAAATCCATGCCCACCAAGCTATGTTTGATAAAAAATCTAATATTGAATCCATGTTAATTATTTAAAAAATCAAAAGTTATTTGTGTGAATGCTTTAACTCCTAAAAGTAGTCCGCTCTCATCAATTAAGAAATCTGGTGTATGGTGAAGCGGCGGTTTATTATTATTTTTAGGTTTTCCACCCAAATAAAAATAAAAACCAGGTATTTTTTCTTGATAAAATGAAAAATCTTCACCAATTGTTTCAGCCTTTATTTGTGTGACGTTATCTTTTCCAGCTGCAAGCTCTAAAGAAGGTAGCATTTTAGATACTAATTCATGATTATTATAGGTTACTGCTGTAAAATTTTCAAAGATAATACTAGCTTCACCACCATAGGCTTTAGCAATCGTTTCAGTCATGTCTTGCATACGTTTCATAATATGCATTTTCATTTTAGGATCTAAAGTTCTTACCGTACCTATAAGTTCAGCACTTTCAGGAATAATATTGAAGCGAACACCACTAGTAATTTTTCCAACACTAATTACTGCAGCTTCGTTAATAAGTTCCGATTCACGACTGATAATAGTTTGTAGGCCGTCAATAATTTTTGCTGAAATAAGGATAGGGTCAACACCTAACCAAGGTTCAGACCCATGAGTTTGCTTGCCTTTTACATTAATGGTAAAGCGCTCTACAGCGGCCATAGCACCACCAGGTTTGTAATGAATTTGTCCTACATCAACACCAGAACGAATATGCAAACCAAAAATAGCATCTACTTTTGGATTTTCTAGAACACCTTCTTTTATCATGAGTTTAGATCCGCCTTCTTCTCCGGGTGGAGGACCTTCTTCTGCAGGTTGAAAAATAAATTTAACAGTACCATTAATCTTATCTTTATTTTTTGAAAGAATTTCGGCTACACCCATAAGAATAGCAGTATGTGCATCATGTCCGCAAGCATGAGCAACACCTGTTTTAGTTCCTAGAAACTCAGTTTCAACAATAGATTTGAATGGTAAATCATTACGTTCAGTCACAGGAAGCGCGTCAATATCAGCTCTTAACGCAATCACTTTTTCTGATGAATTTCCTTTTAAAATGGCAACCACGCCTGTATGGGCCACATGAGTTTGTACTTCTAAACCGAGTGATTTTAAATGTTTAGCAATTTTTTCTGAAGTTTTAAACTCTCTATTAGATAACTCAGGATTTTGATGAAAATCACGGCGCCATTTAATAACTTTCTGTTCAATTTCAATGTACTGTTTTTTTAAATCATTCTGAGAAAAAGCAAAAGAAATAAATAAGAAAAGCAATAGATTAAAGAGGGTTTTCATAAAAAAATAAATTTTTGAAGTTAAAGATATTCAAATTTTACTAAAGGATGGTGTAACGGTAAATTGTTTATAATTATTAATAATTCAAGTATAAAAAAAGCATAACATTGGTTAATTTCACGGGATAAAATTGAAGATGATTTGGAAAAGTATTTAAGCCAGTTAAATGATGCACAATTAGAGCCTACAATTCAAGTTGATGGTCCCATGATTGTTATTGCTGGCGCAGGTTCTGGTAAAACACGTGTACTTACATACCGTATAGCTTATATGATGAGTAAAGGTATTGATCCCTTTAATATCTTATCGCTTACGTTTACTAATAAGGCGGCGAAAGAAATGAAAGCGCGTATAGCTAGTATTGTAGGTGCTAGTGAAGCTAAGAATTTATGGATGGGAACGTTTCACTCCGTATTTGCTAAAATTTTGCGTATTGAAGCAGATAGGATAGGCTACCCGAGTAATTTCACCATTTATGACACACAAGATTCTGATAGATTAATTGCTTCAATTATTAAAGAATTGAATCTTGATAAGGATATTTATAAATACAAGCAGGTACGCTCAAGAATTTCGTCTTATAAAAATAGTTTGATTACGGTGCGCGCTTATTTTCAAAACCCCGAACTTAAGGAAGCTGATGCTATGGCCCGTCGTCCGCGAATGGGTGATATTTATAAAGAATATGTTGAGCGTTGTTTTAAGGCTGGCGCAATGGATTTTGATGATTTACTTTTAAAAACCAATGAGTTATTGACACGTTTTCCTGAAGTTCTGGCTAAATACCAAAACCGCTTTAGGTATATTTTGGTTGATGAGTATCAAGATACCAACCATTCGCAGTATTTAATTGTGAGAGCCTTATCAGATAAATTTCAAAATATTTGTGTTGTGGGTGATGATGCCCAAAGTATTTATGCGTTCCGTGGTGCAAATATTAATAATATTTTGAATTTCCAGAAGGATTATGATGATGTTAAAGTCTTTCGATTGGAGCAAAATTACAGGTCTACAAAAAACATTGTAAATGCAGCAAATTCTATCATTGATAAAAACGAAACAAAACTTGATAAAATAGTTTGGACAGCTAATGATGAAGGTGCAAAAATAAAAGTAAACCGTTCGTTAACTGATGGTGATGAAGGGCGGTTTGTGGCGAGTACGATTTGGGAAAATAAAATGCAAGATCAGTTAATGAATAGTGATTTTGCTATTTTGTATAGAACCAATGCGCAATCACGTTCCATTGAAGATGCTTTGCGAAAGCGAGATATTCCTTATAGAATTTATGGAGGTTTATCGTTTTATCAACGGAAAGAAATTAAAGATGTATTGTCTTATTTGCGTTTAATTATTAATCCTGCTGATGAGGAAGCTCTTAAACGAATTATTAATTTCCCACCCCGTGGCATCGGGCAAACTACAGTTGATAAATTAATTGTATCAGCAAATGGTTATGGACGAACCATTTTTGAGGTGATGAAAAACATTGAAAAAACCGATGTTAAGATTAACTCTGGTACTAAAATCAAACTTCAAAATTTTGTTACGCTTATAGAAAGTTTTCAAGTATTAAATCAAACTGCCGATGTTTTTGAGTTGGCAGAACATGTTACTAGAACTACAGGTATAATTAAAGAATTCAATAAAGATGGCACGCCAGAAGGTGTTGTTAAAATGGAAAATATTGAAGAGCTTTTAAATGGTATGAAAGACTTTGTTGAAGGTCAAAAAGAAATTGCTGATACCACTGGTAATTTAGCTGAGTTTCTAGAAGATGTGGCATTGGCAACAGATATTGATGGCGATAAAGGTGATCCAGACCATGTAGCTTTAATGACGATACATTTAGCAAAAGGATTAGAATTTCCAACTGTGTTTGTTGTTGGACTTGAAGAAGATTTATTTCCTAGTGCGATGAGTATGAATACCCGAAGTGAACTAGAGGAGGAGCGACGCCTATTTTATGTGGCCTTAACCCGTGCTGAGAAGCAAGCATATCTAACTTATGCATTATCAAGATACCGCTGGGGTAAACTGATTGATTCTGAACCTAGCCGTTTTATTGAAGAGATAGACGAGCAGTATTTAGATATTGTGACACCAATTGAAGAACGTCGATTTAACCCAATGCTTTCTGCTGAAATTTTTGGCGATGTTGAACCAAATAAAATCAGATACAAACCAGCAAAACAACCTGTATTTAAAAAAGGAAATAATATTAAGAAAGAACCTGAAAAATTTAAAGTAACAACGCCCAAAAACTTAAAACCTGTTGCAAAAACTAATGGAAATACTAATTTATTTGATAGTAAGTTAGTTGTTGGTAATATTGTAAAGCATATTCGGTTTGGTACAGGTGAAGTGATGAAGATAGAAGGTGCTGGCGCAGATATTAAGGCTGAGATTAATTTTCAGCATGGAGGTGCTAAAAAATTATTACTACGTTTTGCTAAGTTGGAGGTAATTGGATAAATTAATTATAAGTTAGAAAACCATGGCTGAATTTTTAAGAATATATGAGGAAAACCCCAATACTAAAGAAATTAGCAAGGTGGTTAAAGTCTTAAAAAAAGGAGGACTTATCATTTATCCCACCGATACTGTTTATGGATTAGGATGTGATATTACAAACTTAAAAGCCTTAGAAAAAGTAGCAAGAATTAAAGGCATTAAGTTAGAAAAGGCTAACTTTTCTTTTGTATGTAGTGATTTGAGTAATTTGAGTGATTACGTGAAGCAAATTGACACATCTGTTTTTAAAATATTAAAAAGGGCTTTACCTGGTCCTTATACATTTATCTTACCTGGTTCAAAATCATTGCCAAATCCATTTAAAAAAAGAAAAACCGTTGGTATTAGAGTGCCAAATAATAATATTGCTTTAGAAATTGTAAAGCAACTTGGAAACCCAATTATATCGACATCTATCCATGATGAAGATGAAGTTTTAGAATACACTACAGATCCCGAATTAATTTTAGAAAAGTGGGATAATTTGGTAGATTTAGTTATTGATGGTGGGTATGGTGGTAATGAAGCATCTACGGTTATTGATTTATCTGAAGATGAACCTGTGGTTGTGAGAGTCGGTAAAGGCGATTTGAAAATATTTTAGTTTTTTTAAACTAATATTTACATTTAATCATATAATGTTTTTTTGAAGTAGAATAAATAAAATAGTCTATGAATATATCAGAAATAAGTAGTGATATTCCTTTATTTGCTAATGATACCATAATTTTTGGTGTGTTGTGTGTAACACTTGCACTCATATTTTACACATCGAGTTTACCTCGCTTTTCAAAATTTTATAGAATTATTCCAGCGCTTTTACTATGCTATTTTATACCTTCAGTATTAAGTTCAGTTGGTTTAATTGCAGATAAATGGCTCGATGTTTCTGCAACTATAAAACATTTGCAATCCTTATATGGTGATCTAGATGGCATAACAAATCTAAATACTTTAAAGGATTATATTATTACGCATAATATAGAAGAATCAGTGTATTCAAAGTTTATAGGTGGTAGTAAATTATATTACGTGTCTTCTAGATTTTTATTACCTGCATCATTGGTTCTTTTAACTATGAGTATTGATTTAAAAGGCGTTTTTAAATTGGGCAATAAAGCTTTAATCATGTTTTTGACTGCTACTGTTGGTGTCATGATTGGCGGCCCTTTAGCTATTGTGTTTTTTAATTATGTGGCACCAGAGATTTTAATTGAGGTTGAAGGCACAGCGTTATGGAAAGGGTTATCTACCGTTGCTGGAAGTTGGATAGGTGGAGGAGCAAATCAATTAGCGATGAAAGAGCAATGGGAAGTTAGCGATAGTCTTTTTAGTATTATGGCTGTAGTAGATGTTTTAGTTGCCGAAGTTTGGATGGCGTTTTTATTATTAGGCGTTGCTAAATCTGATAAAATAGACAAATATTTTAAGGCTGATAATTCATCAATTACCGAGTTGAAGAATAAGATGGAGAAGTTTAGTTTAGAAACGGCTAGAGTACCTTCTTTTAACGATTTAATAATTCTTTTAGGTATTGGTTTTGGAGTGACTTCAATTGGCCATTTAGTTGGCGATAACTTAAGCGTCTGGATCAAAGAAAATGCACCTGTACTTGTTGATTTTGGATTAGGAAGTTCATTTTTCTGGTTAATTATTATGGCTACAACAGTCGGTATTATCCTCTCGTTTACCAAATTAAAAAGTTATGAAGGGGCAGGAGCAAGTAAAATAGGAACTGTTTTTATTTACATTTTAGTAGCTTCTATAGGTATGAAAATGAATTTAAATGCCATTGTAGATAATATAAGTTTGTTTGCTATTGGTTTTGTTTGGATGATTATTCATGTAGGCTTATTGTTTGTGGTTGCTAAAATAATTAGAGCACCATATTTCTTTTTGGCAGTAGGCTCGAAGGCTAATATTGGAGGAGCTGCCTCTGCACCTGTTGTTGCTGGTGCGTTTCATCCTTCGTTAGCTCCTGTTGGTGTTTTGTTGGCCGTTTTGGGCTATGCGTTAGGCACATATGCAGCATTTGCTTGTGCTCTGATGATGAAGTGGGTGAGCTAATTTTAAATAGAAAGTTGTTAGCTTTATTTTTGGAGATATTCGTTTAAAGTTTTGTATATAAAAATTAACGGATTTCACTCACTAACTTTTCGGTTTATTACTGACCTTTAGGGTATTATTTATTGCTTGTTTAGGCACTAAAATCACTATCTTTTATATACGTTGTTATAAACAGTTGCCTCCAATTTTTCTAATGTTTTAGAGTTAGATGGTCTTATTTCATCTGGACTAATTACTCTACCTTCTTTATCTAAAAATATAAACCTAGGCAGTGCACCAATATCATAAAATTTAACAAAATCCGAATTTGAGCCAGAGTAAAGTTGCACGCCTTTAATTGAATTTTTGGTAATATACTTTTCCCATTTATCATATTCGCGATCAGTACTAATAGAAATAATTTGAAGTTCATTATTATAAGAAAAGTGTTCCTCTAACTGTTTTAGAAAAGTATGTTCTACTTTACAGGGTTTACACCAAGTTGCCCAAACATCAATGTACACATATTTTCCTTTGAAATCTTTTAATGTTTTAACATTGTTTTTTATGTCTTTGAAAAAGAAATTATTTCCAATTTTATTAACTATTGATGTTTTATATAGGTATTTAATATTTTTCTGTTTAAGAATATCAGAGAATTCATCAAATTTTAATTTTACATAAGAGCTTAAGCTATCAACTACGTTTAGAGATATCCCTTTTTTATTAATTAATTCGCCTTTTTCATGAATGAGTATTTCAAGCTCCTCTTGTTTTATTCCATTGCGAACCATTTCAGATAACAGGTTTTGATATTTTTTAGAATAGGCTAAGAAATTATTAGATAACTTAAAGTTGCCTGAATAATCTATAGACTCGAAAAGTTCCTTCTCATCTATAAATAGAGTTATTTCGCTATTTGGGGAAATTACTAACTCTCCTAATTCTCCCTGTTTACCATCTAAAAATGAATAAATTTGATAAAATTTATTTTCTAGAATTTTCATAGTGTCAATAACTCTATTTGATTCCTTAAATCGAAGAATAGACTTTATCTCCCACGATTTATCTTTATCATATATAATAAGGCTATCTAATAATTGCTGATTAGTTACATTAACTTCTATTACAGAAATAGGATTTTTTATTTCTTCCTTGCAACTGGAAATTAAAGTAGATACCATAAATATAATTATTGATGGCTTTATCATTTTATTTAGCATTGTTTATCATGTGTTCGAGTATAGTTTGTGCGCAATAGAGTAGAGTTTACAAAGTTCGCTCTTTGTGTGTTTGCCGATTGTAAGTTCGGCTAAAATTTTTAATTTAAAAGCTTCACTGTAACGTCTAATTAATTTGTCATTTCTGTACATAATATTTACAATTATGTAGCCTTATTTCAGGACATGTCAATATTATGGGCAACGGTTTTTTGTATGGTTAGTTGCGTGTTCCAGCATCTAATTTAGCAAATAAATCACAGATAGAAAATTCCAGCGGAATTTTCTAAGTAGGCAATTGCCCAAGCAATTAATTATAAACGTTGTTGGTAATTGTATTAACTTTTTTCCTTTTTATGTAGGTGTATAATAGGCTAATAATACCAATTGAAATTACCAAATGCTTTAATGTATGTCCGCTCAATATTTTTAATGTGCTCTGGGTTTGGTAATCGAAGTGCTCAAAAAATTTAGCAATAACATAAGCAATTAGGAGCATCCAATAGCCAATAGTTAAATTATATTTTGATTTATAGAATAGGAGTATTATTAGTATTGCTAGAATTGGATAAAATTGAACTAAAAGGTAAATTTTAAGATCGTTAAAAATAATCCAATATATTACAGATATCAGGCCAATAAGGAGTGCAGGGAATAGTGTTTTTAAGCCAATTTTTAAGTCAATAAATTCACTGATAATAATTGAGAAAAGAGACATAAATGCTATCGTCATAGGTAGCCTATCCCAAACTAAAGTATTATTGTTTGGATTTAAATGATAATAACCAGAACCCAATGAGACGAGAGAGATGCCTAAAAAAAACGTTATGTATTGAATCTTTGTTTCTGATAAAGTCGCGGTTGTGTGCAAACCTAACACTCCAATTATTAAAAAAGGAATATTAGAAACAACATTCCAAAAATTAGGGATATTAAAGATTGTGTTAGAATCGCAAAAATTATGGTATTCTTTATTCTGCTCTATTGGAGATAAAATGAATATTCCAGCAATGGCAATAATCGTAATTGAGAATAATATTACATATCCAACTTTTTCTTTTTTCATTTTTTATTTAGTCAAAGATTGTGAATAATTGCTACTGGTCAGTATCAGAATGGTAGCCGACTGCATTGTACTTTTCTATTAAGTTACATGAAAGTTTATGTGGGCTACAACTTTTGTATTTACTACTGTCTAGGCTATTATTTTTACACATTGTTATATGGCGTTTTTATTATTAATTAGAGTTTAACTCCCAACTAGATATCTGCTATAATTTGGCAATATTCTTTTTATAAACAGCGTTATAATTAAGGAAACAAAAAAGACAAGAGATGAAACCATACAATATATTATAAATGAATTTGAGGTGAACGAAAAATCTAATTTCCATTTTAATATTCCAGTAAACCAAATTACAATTCCATGTGTAAAAAACACACCAAAGCTGTTTGCTGCAATTATTTCTAAAAATCTAAGTTTATAGTTTTCAAATCGATTTAAAAAAATCATAAAAAAGAGACACAAAAGAATTTTTTGAATAATCATCAAATCAATTCCGCCAAAAGTAAATGGGTCTTTATGATAGTTTCCGAATTCCCCAATATATGCTTGAAATATTGCAAGAGAAAGAGCAATACTTAAAATATAAAATTCCTTTCCTTTAATTTTGGAATACAGAATATTTTTATTTTCTGAAGATATTATACCAAACAAATAAATAGGCGAAAAGTAAAAAACATTTTGAAAAACTGAAAACATATTATATTCTATTCCTTCTAATGATTTGTGAATAAAAACTGAACAAATTAGTAGAAAAAGAGTTATCACTATCGAGGTTTTTAGCTGGAGTTTTATGAATCGAACAAAAAGTGGTGACATTGCAAAAACTATCATAATGAAAGGAATATACCAATAGCCAGCAAAACTTTTATCAACCCCAGTAAGATAATGACGAAATATAGGAAAGGCTAATAATTCATCATATCGAAGTGAAAGAGTATTTGATGATAAAATACCACTGATGCAAATCTTGATAAGTAAATAAACTATCGGAATTGTTGACAAAATAAGATATGGAACTAAAACATATTTAGTCTTTTTTATCATAAATTCTTTAAATTTAAAATTTTTATAAAAAATATGATGAAATAAAAAACCAGAAATAAATACAAAAAATGAAGTCCCTCCTTGAGTAAAGTTTTGAATTGTATAGCCTAATATTGAATTATATTTAAAATCAACTAAATACATACAATGTCCAAAGACAATAAATATAATCGAAATACCTCTAAAATAGTTTATTGAGTTTATGTACACATATTAATTTTAATACAATTTTCAAATGCCATATAATGCCTGTATATAGTTTTTGGTAACTATATATCTGTTATGTGTGCTCTAAGATAAATAAAAATCTTTATTGTTTAACATCACGTGTGTTTATGCTTGTTTTATTAAGAAAAACGAATTATTATTCGGTGATAAACGTATATTAAACCCTTAATGTTCGTTTAATATTTAATGAAAAGAATAGATTGGATTACTCACTACCATCAACATTTATTTTACGTTAATACCATACAATTCCGAATGTTGCATAATATGTTGAGGGGTGTAATTTTCGTCGCTTTCAGGTATTGTTGGTTAAGTATATGAATCAGTTTAATGATTTACATACAGCGTTAAACGAAGTTTACAGATTTTTTAAAAGTCAAGTAATAAACTGAAACGATAATTCATATATTTAAGTGGGTTAGCAAGGCCTAATTAAGGGTTTGAGTGAATTATTGAGACCACCGCCACAGAAGTAAGTTAGTCCTTGGATATTTATATGCCTGAGTTTAATTATTTATAAATTGAAATCAAGGAATAAAACTTTC
>Ga0209304_1002134_pt1 | contig 10996 bp, 9 predicted proteins | sample COGITO_mtgs_1004_4_FD_184789 | JGI IMG/M metagenome (GOLD analysis project Ga0209304, IMG submission 184789) | Pelagic marine microbial communities from North Sea - COGITO_mtgs_100423 (SPAdes) (version 2) | ecosystem: Environmental > Aquatic > Marine > Epipelagic ...
TTAATCACTGCGTTTATTGCTGCTGCAGTCATTAATTTATTTCAAGATTCCATTGATAAAGTGGTTGCGCTAGCCATACTCATGCCCATTGTTGCCAGCATGGGTGGCGTTGCCGGCACGCAGACATTAACGATTGTGGTACGCGGCCTCGCTATTGGCCATATCAAAGCTCACAACCAACGCTGGCTTATTATTCGTGAACTTGCCGTTGGCGTTATTAACGCCCTGCTCTGGGCTGCCGTGGTGGCTGTGGCTGCCGCCTTATGGTTTGACGATATGATTCTTGGCGGCATTATTGCTGCAGCCATGATTATTAATTTAATTACCGCAGCGCTTGCCGGCGCAATACTGCCATTAGCATTAAACAAAGCCAATATTGATCCGGCACTTGCGGGCAGCGTTGCATTAACTACTATTACAGATGTCGTTGGCTTTATGTCATTCTTAGGTTTAGCGACAATCTTCTACGCTTAATTAGCGTTAACATCACACTTAAAACAGTAACCGTTATGGCTAGAAAAAAAATAGATAAAGACAAAGTCGAAGATGTTGTCAGTAAAAGTCAGCTCAAGCGTGAAATGCATGGCCTGCAAGAGCTAGGTAAAAAACTGCTCGAATTAAAAAAGCAGGATCTCGAAAATATAGGCATTTCTGATGAGCTGCATACGGCATTGATTGAAACCAAACGCATTAAGCATCGCGAAGGTTTACGTCGACAAATGCAATTTATTGGCAAGCTGATGCGCAAAGAAGGCCAAGAAACTATTGATGTCATCGAAGCACATTTTGAAAAGCAACGCACGCTGCATAATATATCGAATCAACAGCATCATTTGGTTGAGCAATGGCGCGATCGTATTATTGCAGAAGGCCATCCTGCCATTGAACTGTTTATTGAGAAGTACGCTGAAGGCGACAGACAATGGTTGCGCCAAATTATTCGTGCAATAGCGCATGAAACAACAAAAAACAAACCGCCTATTTCAGCACGCAAACTGTTTGTCCATTTGCGTGATACTGTCGCCAATCAAAAGCACTAACGGCTAGGCTAGGCTAAAAAAACTATTTTTTACTGCCAAAGTCGCCAATACACAGTAGAATAAAAAACAAACAACAAAACAGCGGTTGTTAATAATAAAAAACACTTAAAACGAAAAGAAAAACCACCCATCAAAAGAGTCTATTTTCTATGAATATCAGACACTTAAAAAAGATTATCATCGGCATTCTATGCTTAGCCATTGCTATGGTGATTTTTTTTAAACCATCACAACCTGCTCCTAAAGCGCCTTTAACTGATATTCAAAGCCCATCAGCCGTAATTAAACTAAAAGAAGCTAAGCCAAGAGAAGCTGAACCCGAAACCGCCGCTGTCATAGATACTGCGCCTAAAGAAAAAATATTCATTCAACAACCGTCTTTAAAGCAAACCGAAGATGATCGAATGGCTGAGCTAATAAAGCAACGTCTAACACCCGAAATGCGAGCAGAGATAAACGCGCGCCTTAACCCGCCCAATCAAAACTATACTGAAATAGAAACCGAAGAAGGCGGCTATGTTAATTTGGGTAATCGCGCAGCGTCTGTTGCAATAGCGTTTATTGATGAAGACGGTAATACCGTTGTTACTGATATTACTGAACCGTTAGTTAACGAGTGAAAATAAAATAAACACGGATTTTTACATGCCCATTTTAAGGCGCTTATGTCCCAATAAATTTTTTTGCAGCGTTCTGTGCTGCATTAGCGTCGTTCTATCGCTGCCTATTTATGCCACATCTATATCACTTAACATGCTCAACAATGCCAATGAAGGCTTAAACGATAATTCAGCTGTTGCGCCCATCGGGGGAAACATAGGTATAACGTTAGGTCAGCAAAGACAAAATGTTATTCACTTTGCTGCACGATTATTAGAGCAAGTGATTGACAGCAGCGTACCGATTACTATTGATGCAGAATTTGATGCGCTGAGCTGTAGCTCTACTGCCGCAACATTAGGTTCCAGCGGTCCGTCTTCTTACCACTATGGCAATGCGTCATCTAATTACCCTGTTGCCAATACTTATTATGTTCAGGCATTAGCCAATAGTATTACTGGTAATGATTTAAGTACCGCTAGTGATATGACACTTACCTTTAATAGTGATATCGACAACAACAATGACTGCCTTGCTAATCGTAATTGGTATTATGGACTCGATGGCGACGCAAGCGCACAAGACATTGATTTTTTATCGACGGTATTACATGAAACGCTGCATGGCTTAGGATTTTTAACACTAGTAAACGTCAATACCGGGAGCCGTTTAAATAACCGCGACGATATTTTTTCGCTGATGCTTGAAGATCATAGCGAAGGAAAAACCTGGCAACAAATGACGAATGCTGAACGCGTAGATTCAGCAAGCGATGATCCAGACTTACATTGGATTGGCAGTAATGTGCAAGCCGACATAGGTATATTATCCGCCGGCACGAACCAAGGTCATGTTCGCATGCATGCACCTAGCCCAATCAACAGCGGCAGCTCAGTATCCCACTTTAGCAATAACGTATCGCCCTTCGAATTGATGCAGCCTTCGTTAAATCAACCCGCTAATAGTATTGGACTCGCAAAAGCATTACTGCAAGATATTGGCTGGGCAACTTCCCTTGGCGATAAACCCATTATTGCTAATATCGGTAACGTAGAAATTATTAACTCCAGCCCGACCAATATTAGCTTTGCATTACTCGATAACGATACCGACATTACCGCTGTAAATATAAGCGCAAGCTCTTCTAATACAAACATCATTAACAATAGTGGTATCACATTTATCGGTGATCAACGTTTAAGACAGATCACCGTCACACCTCTATCTGGCGTATCTGGCACAGTGAATATCACACTGACCGCCTCCGATGGCAGCAATAGTAACAACCAAATATTTCAAGTTAACGTGGTTTCTAATTTAACCCCCAGCATCGCCATTACTAATCCAGCGACTGGCGATACGATTCTAACGGATTCACAAAGCTTCTCTGCTAGCGCCAATGACCCCGAAGACGGCGATATCAGCAGCAGTGTTATCTGGAGCTCATCCATTGATGGAGTATTTGCTAGCGGTGCCGCTATTACTGCCACCCTAAGCGATGGCAATCATATTATTACCGCCTCCATTACTGACAGCAGCAGTAATACAAAAACCGTCACTATTAACATCACCATCAATGCACTCAGTGATAATGATAATGATGGCTTGAACAATTCGACGGAAATATTTTTAGGCACCGACCCCTTCGACAGTGATTCGGATAATGACTATTCATCCGATTTCGAAGAAGTTAATCGGGATGGCAACCCAAGTAACTACAGCGCAGGGATCGATAGCGATCCCAATAATCCAGATACCGATGGCGACGGCTATAAAGATGGATTCGATGCTAACCCTTTAAGTGAAGACCCACCTGAAGGCAACATACCATTGCTACCACTCTGGGCAACGGGCTTGTTAATAGGCCTTATATTACTTGCTGCGCGCAAAAAAACTAAAGCACCCGATTAGGATTTAAAATACCTTTAGGATCCATCGCTTGCTTTAACAAACGCATTAATGCAATTTCTTCTTCACTGCGACATAGATGTAGATACTTACGCTTCATCGCGCCAACACCATGCTCTGCAGTCACCGTGCCATCCATATCACCGACAATCTCGTAAACCTTTTGGTAAATAGACTCTACGGTCTGCGCCTTAAGCGCTTCATTGCCACTATTAGTCCAAGCTAATATATGTAAATTACCATCGGCCATATGCCCAAAGGTACATAATTGTAAGTCGTCAACACTATTCAATAAAGCTTGCTCTACACGCTGCACAAATTTACTCATGACACTAATAGGCACACCAACATCGAAATTCGCACGGTGTTTTAAATTAGAAAGAATGCTCATGACACCATCGCGAATTTGCCAAAACTTTTCGGCATCCGAATGCGATTGAGCAATTACCGCATCTAACAAGCCACCCTGCTCTAAATAATCGGCTAGCACCTCATCAAATAACTGACTGTCTCGATCAAGATCACCGCCTTCGGCCTCAATCAAAACATATAATGGATATTTTTTATTAAAGGGATCGCTATAACTTGGATTCATTGTATAAACCCTTTCCGTATAATTAGACCACATCAATTCAAAGGCCGTTACCTTAGGTAAACGGCGCTGCATTGCTTGTAAGAATTCAACAACATCATCAAAATTAGAAAAAGCACAGAGAGCTGATTTTTTTGATACCGGCTGAGGGTAAAGCCTTAGTACGACTTCAGTTACAATGCCTAAAGTACCTTCTGAGCCAATAAATAACTGCTTAATATCATAGCCCGCATTATTCTTAAGCATTTTATTCATTGAGCGAACAACCGTGCCGTCTGCCGTCACCGCGGTCAAACCCAAAACTAACGCTCTTGTCATGCCGTAATATAAAACCTGATTACCACCTGCATTAGTCGCCACGTTGCCGCCAATCGTGCAACTACCACGCGCGCCTAAATCTAGCGGCAAATAAAAACCAGCAGCTTGTGCAGCTTCCTGAAGTACTGATAATGGCGTACCCGCTAATGCAGATAATGTCATTGATTGTTGATCCAGCTCTGTTATTCCAGATAGCAATTCTAAAGACAAAACTATCTCGTCTTGCTGCGGTGTCGCCCCACCCGACAAGCCCGTTAAACCACCCTGAGTAACTACCGATAAAGCATTATCGTTACAATAGCCCAACAGCGTAGATACATCCTCCAAACGCTTAGGCCGCACAATAATCGCTGGCTGATACGCATGCTCAGCACTCCAGTCCACCGCATATCTGTCACTAACCGCATCACCAAGCAGCACACAATTGGGCAATAAATTTTCAATTTCTCGATAATGCTTATCTAACATAAAATAATTAACTCTCTGCTCACTCTCATACCACCGCTTTATCATAAACTACGATAGTCAAAACACTATCTACTCGAACAACACTAACAACCACCACTATTATCCGTAATAAATCGATAATAGATATGCCCATAAGCTAATTAGCTTGAACTGCCTTAGAACTTACTGGTAGATTGACTCTCTATAGAACCTGACACAATGATTATCGACGCAGTAATAGCCATTTAAACAACGCTTGTCATTTTCGCAGTCAATTTGTTAGCTAGGAAGTCAACCATGGATAACTTTTTCAACGCCGAAACCAGCTATTTGCTGATCAATATCTTAGGCATCATGGCGGTATTATTCCTTCTCACCGTTGGCGCAATCATCATAGCTGTGATTAGCTTATATATTATTGATAAGCGGCAAACAGCACATACCGTTCGCCGCAACTATCCCGTTATCGGTCGCTTTCGCTATCTTTTTGAGCATATGGGCGAATTTTTTAGACAATACTTTTTTGCCATGGATCGTGAAGAGCTGCCCTTTAATCGCGCCGAGCGATCATGGGCCTATCGAGCAGCTAAGAATATTGATAGCACTATCGCATTTGGCTCCACGCGCAGTCTAACCCCAGCAGGCAGCGTACTATTTGTTAACTGCCCATTCCCGACACTCACCGAAGATGCCGCAGAACCGGGAGAAGTCACCCTAGGTCCCTACTGTCGCCACCCTTATAAAACGCGATCACTCTTCAATATTTCTGGCATGAGTTACGGCGCAATCTCCAAGCCCGCTATACAAGCGTTATCACGCGGAGCAAAAAAAGCCGGCTGTTGGATGAATACGGGCGAAGGCGGTGTAAGTGCTTATCACTTAGAAAGCGGCTGCGATATTGTCTACCAAATTGGTACGGCTAAATACGGCGTGCGTGATAGCAGCGGTCATTTATCCGATGAAAAATTAAAAGCGATTGCCGATCACGAACAAATTCGTATGTTTGAAATCAAGCTAAGCCAAGGGGCTAAACCGGGCAAAGGCGGTATTTTACCCGGTGCCAAAGTTACCGCTGAAATTGCTGCCATTCGTGGAATCGATATAGGCGAAGATTCTATTAGCCCCAACGGCCATCCCGATATCAACTCCGTTGAAGATTTACTCGATATGGTGGCACATATTCGTGATATCACAGGTAAGCCTGTTGGCTTTAAAGTGGTTATTGGCTCTTCTGCATGGATAGATAACATGTGCAGTATTATTCTTGCCCGCGGTATTGAATCTGCTCCCGATTTCATTACCATCGACAGCGCCGATGGCGGCACCGGTGCAGCACCACAAAGCCTAATGGATTTTGTTGGCCTGCCGTTAAAAGAGAGCCTGCCATTAGTCACCAATAAACTGAACCAATACGGCCTACGAAAACGTATAAAAGTAATTGGCTCAGGTAAAATGATAACCCCTTCGGGCGTTGCCTGGGCGCTATGCATGGGTGCGGACTTTGTCGTATCCGCTCGCGGCTTTATGTTTGCGTTAGGTTGCATACAGGCATTGCAATGCAACAAAAACACTTGCCCTACCGGCATCACCACACACAACAAGAAATTACAATTTGGTTTAGATCCTAACAATAAAGCTGAGCGCGTTGCTAGCTACACCAAAAACATGGTTTATGAAGTCGGCGTTATTGCTCACTCCTGCGGTGTGAAAGAACCTCGCAGATTTAAACGCCAGCATGCACATATTGTCAGTGGAGATGGTTTATCAAGAGCGATATCAGATATTCACCCCTACCCTGATGTAGAGCAAATTAAAATTATCGTCGACAGTTAAATAGACTCACTCGAAAGCATTATAAAAAGAAAGGTATGGAATGAACTTAAGCCCAGATCAATTGCTGACTGATTTATTAGATGAGCATAAGCCCAAAAGTATATTGCTGGTTGGCAGTGAAAAACCGCCGGCTATCCAACAGTATCTAGACAGTCAAAAAAACAACAATATAGAACTGCAAACGTTGACAGATCCTTCATTGCTATCGAGTATAGAGTCACGCTTTGATTTCTGTTTAATCACTCCCGATTTTATTGCACAAGATAAACAAGGTGGTATTGAGTTATTAGCCGGCATTAGAAACCGTCTATGCCATCATATTTATCTATTTATACCGCTGAGTGATACTGTTTCAACCATAGAAGGTTGGACAGAAAAGGATTTGTTTAGCCTTGGATTAAAACGGCTTGCTCAATTTAATTCAACAGAGTCCAGCTTAGAAGAAGAAAACAATACAGCACCCATATTAAATTGCTTTGCCTACCAAATCGAAAACTATATTAAAAAGCGCGACTGGAATAATTCTCGATTTTGGGCTAATCCAGAACAGTTCGATAAAAGCTGGTGGTAAGTAATCATTTAATTCATCATCAAGGAAATTAGTTTTGATTACCATTAATAGTCGACTCAGTATTCCTGAATCCGATATTGAGATATCCGCCATACGCGCCCAAGGTGCCGGCGGACAAAACGTCAATAAAGTTTCATCCGCAATACATTTACGCTTTGATATCCATAACTCCTGCCTGCCCGATTTATATAAACAACGTTTGCTCGCATTAAATGATCAACGCATTAATAAAGAAGGCGTTATTATTATTAAAGCACAGCAATACCGTACACAAGAAAAAAATCGGACCAATGCATTAAAGAGACTAGGAGAGTTAATTAAAAAAGTGACCGTTGAGAAAAAAGCTAGACGCGCCACCAAACCATCTAGAAACGCCAAACGTAAACGCATGGACAGTAAGACACAGCGAGGAAAAACAAAATCATTACGCGGAAAAGTTGTCGACTAAGTAGATCATCATCCTAGCTAGACCTCACCATAGACTCCTTATTTAGTAATTAATTAAGCTCCAGTGATCAAAACCCTTCATCTGCTGTCCATACTTATTCTAGAGCCCCAATATCATCACCTAAAAATCGCTTTCTCAGGAGTAATAATGACTCATCAGCCTATCGAAAACGTCAATATCATTGCTAATGACATATTGATTACACCAGGTGAGCTTAAGAGTAAGCTGCCCATATCGGCCGCTGCGGCAGTAACGATTAAATCTGGTCGAGAAACTATCCAAAACATTTTAGATAGAAAAGACCCTCGTATAATCGTGGTAGTGGGGCCCTGCTCTATTCACGATATCGATGCTGCCAAAGAATATGCTCAACGGTTAGCTAAGCTAGCTGAAGAAATAAAAGAGACTGTCTATTTAGTTATGCGAGTTTATTTCGAAAAACCTCGCACCACTACCGGCTGGAAAGGCTTAGTTAATGATCCCTATATTGATGATTCGTTTAAGATTACCGATGGCCTGCATGTTGGTCGAGAGTTATTGCTTAACATCGCCGAACTGGGCTTACCAACAGCGACAGAAGCACTGGACCCTATTTCACCACAGTATCTCCAAGACTTAATATCTTGGTCTGCAATTGGCGCGCGCACCACTGAATCGCAAACACATAGAGAAATGGCTAGCGGACTTTCATGCGCGGTCGGTTTTAAAAACGGCACCGATGGCGGCCTTACCGTTGCTATTAATGCGTTGCAATCCGTTGCCAGCCCACACCGATTTCTTGGTATCAATAATAAAGGATCGGTATCGGTAATCACCACAGGCGGCAATCCCTATGCGCATATTGTATTAAGAGGCGGCGATAAAAAAACGAACTACGATTCCGTGAGCGTATCACTGTGTGAACAAGCACTTGAAAAAGCCAGTGTAAAAGCGAATATCATGGTGGATTGCAGTCATGCTAATTCCAATAAAAACCATGAGCTTCAACCATTAGTTATGGAAAATGTGACCAATCAAATTTTAGAAGGTAACCAATCGATTATTGGCTTGATGATTGAAAGCCACTTGCATGCTGGTAATCAAAAGATACCTAGCGACCTCAATGAGCTTGAATACGGCGTATCCATCACTGATGCCTGTATTGATTGGGATACAACCTATGACACCTTAAAAAATATGCATAAAAAATTAATGAATGTATTGCCTAATCGCTAATATGCCTTTCTATTTTATGCAGCCCTAATATCACTATTTTTTTTATTAACAGGTTTTTTAAAAATCTCTTCGGCCATAACATCTGCAATAGAGCTAGTCGCACTAGACTCTTGTTCAGAGCGCTGAAAAATAGAGGTTAAGGTATCGCCAATTTTATCAACATGAGCTTTAACCACTTCAGCGCTTCGATTACCCTTCTGCTGATAAAACACATCGATAATACCGCCCGCATTTATCACATAGTCTGGCGCATACAAAATACCCTTCGCTAACAAGGCATCACCCATTGCCACTGTCGCTAATTGATTGTTCGCCGCACCGGCAACCACAGTGGCTTTAATGTGGTCTATGGTGTTCTCATTAATCGCTCCGCCCATGGCACAAGGCGCTAAAACATCGACATCGGCATTTAGCACTTCATCCAGGGCTAATTCAATAACGCCTAAATCTGCTACCGCTCGATCTATATTACGTCGATTAACGTCTGCAGCAAAAACTGTAGCGCCGGCTTCACGCAAATGCTTTGCTAAGTAATAACCCACGCTGCCAATGCCTTGTAAGGCAACTCGAACACCTTGCAAGTCACTGCCTAACTGAAAGTCGACGGCAGCAGCTATGCCCTTATAGACACCATAGGCCGTTGTTGGCGAAGGATCACCGCCGTGCTCTGGATCATCTGATAAGCCAGTAACATGCGCAGTTCTTTCAGCGATAATAGCCATATCACTGACGCTAGTACCGGAATCTTCTGCAGACGTATAATTGCCATTTTGGCTTTCAATAAAGTCGCCCATCGCCAACATTAATTCACGTGTTTTTGATTGCTGTGGATTACCAATAATCACCGATTTACCACCGCCTAAAGCAATGCCTGCCAAAGCTGATTTATAAGTCATGCCGCGAGAAAGCCGTAACACATCACTGAGTGCGTCTTTATCATTCACATATGAGAACATTCTGCAGCCACCCGTTGCAGGACCTAAATTACTATTGTGCACGGCTATAATAGCTCTTAACCCAGTAGCTGGATCATCTCTAAAAGCGACTAATTCATGTTGATCAAAATCGGGGTGCGAAAAAATATCCATCAATCATTCCTAATAAATTAAGTGTTCATTTATCAATTTAAAAATATCTGTTACTCAGATTTAAAAAAACTAGCGCATCGTCATTAACATAGAGGCAGGGTTTTCCAATAACGCCTTCCAAGTATTACTAAAGTGCGCCATCGTTGCGCCATCAATTACTCGATGATCACCTGACCAGCTAATGGTCATAATTTTCGCTGCACTGACATTTCCTTCGACATCAAATCTGGGTAAAGTTTGCACCCGACCTAGGGCAACAATTGCCACTTGCGGCTTACTAATAATAGGGGTTGCTACGGTGCCACCAATAGCGCCAACGTTAGAGAGCGTAATAGTCCCACCCTTTAAGTCATTGGGACTCATACGCCCCGCTCTGGCCTGCTCGGTTAAACGATGACTCTGCTCGGCAATCTCAACAATACTAAGGTCTTGGACGTTTTTAATATTAGGCACTAACAAACCCGATGGTGAATCGACCGCCATACCTATATTATGACTAGCCAGATACTTGAGCTCTGTACAATCCTCATTAACCTGACTATTAAGAATAGGAAATTGCTTGAGTGACAACGATAAAGCCTTAATAAAAAAGGGCATCATCGTTAGCCTAATGCCTTCTTTTGCATAACGCTCTTTTAGCTCTGCCCGAAGCGCCATCAACTGGCTCATATTAACTTCATCGGCATAGGTGAAATGCGGAATAGTCGCTACCGACTCACTCATGGCTGCAGCCATAACCGCCTTTATACCTTTAATAGGTTCTATGCGATTAACAGGTTCTATGCGATCCGGCTGGCCAGACGTATGTGGTTGTGTACTCACGATGCTTAAACTTTCACTGACAGGCTGACTGGCTGCACTTGAAGATGCAGAGGTAGATGCTGCATCGTCGTTCAAATAATTCAGTACATCTTCTTTTAGTACACGGCCATCTTT
>Ga0209304_1002135_pt1 | contig 10996 bp, 10 predicted proteins | sample COGITO_mtgs_1004_4_FD_184789 | JGI IMG/M metagenome (GOLD analysis project Ga0209304, IMG submission 184789) | Pelagic marine microbial communities from North Sea - COGITO_mtgs_100423 (SPAdes) (version 2) | ecosystem: Environmental > Aquatic > Marine > Epipelagic ...
CTTTTTTGTTTAGTTGGAGCGGGCGAGGCGATTCGAACGCCCGACCCTAACCTTGGCAAGGTTATGCTCTACCCCTGAGCTACGCCCGCTTCCTTGGGTAACGCCGATCTATAATTGCGCGACAGAACCTGCAAGAGAAAAAGGTGCGTCAGTCCGAAATAATCCTATAAATTTTGTGCAGCAGGCGAAATTCATCTTGAAATATGGGAACTGGAACGCCCTCAGTCTTTAATATCAAAGGGTTCTGGTAATTCAAAAAGGGTTTTTGTCCCCAGTTGCCCCATATTTGCTTCAAGGTCTTTTGCTAACATATCAGCCAAATGCGCTGGGCCTTTTTCACCAAGTGCGCCAAGCGCGTAATGCCAAGCGCGGCCCAACATCACAAAGTCAGCGCCAGAAGCGAGTGCACGCAGTACGTCTAACCCGCCCTCGATGCCACTATCAAAGATGAGTGGCAGTTTTGTGGCTGCTTTGATCGTCGGGAGTATGTCTATTGTCGCAGGCGCGGCATCAAACTGACGACCAGCATGGTTCGAGACCCAAATTGCATCTACACCGATCTTTTCCAGCTCAATTGCATCGTCGGGACGCATGACACCTTTGACAATAAACGGTCCACCCCACGCATTACGAAGCCATTTGACATAGTCCCAGTCCGGTGAGGTGCGCAGAAGGTACCCCACATGTGCGGTTGATGAGCGGCCTTCGGCAGTGGGAGCCGAATATTTATCGAGCATTTTCATATGGGGCATGCCCTGACGCATCGTGCCCAAAGCCCACGCAGGTTTTTGTAACACTTGTACCAACAATCGTGGCGTCAATTTGGGAGGATTGGTAAGACCCGACCGCGTTTGACGTTCACGACGCGAGGCAACGGGCACGTCAACTGTTAGGACAAGCGTTTTAAATCCTGCTGCTTTTGCGCGTTCTAACATATCGGTGCGAATGGCTTCGTCTCGCGGAGGGTACATTTGAAACCAAGCATTTTCACCTAAATGAGGAGCAAGGTCTTCGGGGGCCTGCGCGGCCACGGTGGAAAGCGTGTAGGGTATGCCAAGAGACGCGGCGGATTTTGCCAGCAATTGTTCTGCGTTTGGCCAGATCAAGCCCGACATCCCGATTGGGGAAATGCCAAAGGGCAGCGGTAGTTTTTGACCTAAAAAAGTTGTTGAAAGATCGGGTGCGAATTCGCCATGCAATACCGATGGGGTTAAGCCAACCTGCCCAAGGCGCGACTGATTTCGCATTTTTGTACGTTCATCCCCAGTCGCGCTATCTAAGTACTCCCAAACGAACGATGGGATGCGTTTCTTCGCGCCTGCGCGCAAATCGGAGATGGCGGGGTATGTGTTGTGCAAGCTCATATTTGTATTTGAGGCCGCGCGGTTGCATATGTCCATAGGACATCGCTAAAGGCTTTTCCCCGCCAGTCTGCGGTGGTCTTGCCTGGAGTTTGTTCGGTAGGAATAAGGTGCGGAACGGAGTGTGAACATCTTTGGGTCAATGGGGTTTTCCTTTGCCGTATTTGGGGCTAGGTCTATTGCCATGAATGATTTCGATGAAATGGACGCCTTCGACGGCGCATCTTTGTCTGCGCGTGCTATGGCCGCGCGTCCGCAACCCTATTTGGATGGCTTGAACCCAGCCCAACGCGCCGCCGTTGAGCAGATGGATGGCCCTGTCTTGATGCTTGCGGGGGCGGGGACCGGTAAAACCAAGGCTTTGACCGCCCGCATTGTCCATTTGATGAACACAGGACGCGCCCGTCCGAACGAGATTTTGGCAGTGACCTTTACCAACAAAGCCGCCCGCGAGATGAAGAACCGTGTGGGTGGTATGCTGGGTCAACAGATTGAGGGGATGCCGTGGCTTGGCACGTTTCATGCGATCTGCGTGAAGCTGTTGCGCCGTCATGCGGAATTGGTGGGGTTAAAGTCCAACTTTACCATTCTGGATACCGACGACCAAATCCGCCTGCTGAAACAGTTGATCCGTGCGGAGGGTATAGATGACAAACGCTGGCCTGCGCGTCAGCTGGCTAATATCATTGATGATTGGAAGAACCGCGCGCTAACGCCAGATAAGGTGCCTGCTGCTGATGCAGGTGCTTATAATCACAGAGGCATCGAACTTTACGCCCAATATCAAAACCGTTTGATTGAGTTAAACGCCACCGATTTTGGCGATCTTCTGCTACATATGGTTACGATTTTTCAGACCCACGCCGACATTCTCGAGCAATATCAACGCTGGTTCAAATTCATTCTTGTGGACGAGTATCAAGATACCAACGTCGCCCAATACTTATGGCTGCGCCTTTTGGCGGCGGGTCACAAAAACATCTGTTGTGTTGGGGATGATGATCAATCGATCTATGGCTGGCGTGGTGCTGAAGTGGGTAACATCCTTCGATTTGAAAAGGATTTTCTGGGCTCACATGTGGTGCGTCTTGAGCAAAACTATCGCTCAACCCCGCATATTCTGGCGTCTGCGTCTAGCGTAATTGAAGGCAACACAGGCCGTTTGGGCAAGACGTTGTGGACCGAAGAAAAAGACGGCGAAAAGGTGCGTTTGATTGGCCATTGGGACGGCGAGGAAGAGGCGCGTTGGATCGGTGAGGAGATCGAATCCGCGCAGTCTGGCACCCGTGGCATGCGTCCTGTTTCATTAGATGAAATGGCGATTTTGGTTCGGGCATCCCACCAGATGCGTGCCTTTGAGGATCGGTTCCTGACCATCGGTTTGCCGTATCGTGTGATTGGCGGTCCACGGTTCTATGAACGTTTAGAAATCCGTGATGCGATGGCATATTTCCGTATTGTGACCTCCCCCGATGATGATCTCGCGTTTGAGCGGATCGTGAACACGCCAAAGCGTGGTTTGGGCGATAAGGCACAGCAAACCATTCAGATGACGGCCCGTGAAAACGGCGTTTCCCTGCTTGAGGGTGCACGCCTGACGATTGAAATGGGATTGATCAAAGGCAAGGGCGGCGCAGAGCTGGCCAAACTGGTGGATGGCATCGGGCGCTGGGCGCAGATGACCCGTGGTCCGTTGATGACAGTGAGTGAAGACGCGGTGATCGATGATGGTCCGCAGGTGATGGAATACGGCCCCCCAGAAGTCAGCCATTTCGAGTTGGCAGGCATTATTCTGGATGAATGCGGCTACACCACCCATTGGAAAAACGACAAGACGCCAGAGGCCCCAGGGCGGTTGGAAAACCTCAAAGAATTAGTCAAAGCACTTGAGCAGTTTGAGAACCTACAAGGGTTCCTTGAGCACGTCAGTCTGATTATGGATAACGAAAAAGAAGGCGAGGGGGCGAAGGTGTCGATCATGACGCTTCACGGCTCAAAAGGCCTTGAATTTCCTCAAGTATTTTTGCCCGGTTGGGAAGATGGGTTGTTCCCATCTCAGCGTTCAATGGATGAAAGTGGTGTTACCGGTTTGGAAGAAGAACGCCGCCTTGCCTACGTTGGAATTACACGTGCGGAGGAGGTTTGTACCATTTCATTTGCAGCCAATCGGCGGGTGTTTGGGCAGTGGCAATCGGCCTTGCCTTCGCGCTTTATTGATGAATTGCCCGAAGAGCACGTGGACGTGATGACGCCACCCGGTTTGTATGGTGGTGGGTTTGGTGCTGCGGCCCCGACGAACGAACCCCAATCAACGTTCCATGAGAAAGTTGTAAACGCAGATGTGTATAACTCGCCAGGTTGGCGCAGATTGCAGTCGCGGTCTCAAAATCGGCCTACTCAACAAGCACCAAAGCAGAAAAGTGACATCATCGACTTGTCTGCTGTGAACAGTTTTACAATCGGGGAACGGGTGTTTCACCAGAAGTTTGGATATGGAAAAATTGTGGTCATCGACAATGACAAACTTGAAATTGATTTTGAAAAGGCTGGCCTAAAGAAAGTTGTTGCCCGCTTTATCACCGGGGTCGACGACATTCCGTTTTAAAGCCAGACGTCAGAGGAAAAGCAAATGACAGTTCTTATTTCAGGCGGTGGGATCGCAGGCTTGACCATGGGGCTAACCCTGCATCAGATTGGCGTTCCATTCCATATTTTCGAAAGTGTGACGTCGCCTAAGCCATTGGGTGTTGGTATTAATTTACAACCCACAGCCGTGCGTGAGTTGATGGAGCTAGATCTTGGCGCGATGCTGAATCAAGTGGGTATCCGCACCCAAGACTACGGCTTCTATACCAAAACGGGCGTTGAAATTTGGACAGAACCCCGTGGCATCGACGCGGGATATAATTGGCCTCAATACTCTGTGCATCGTGGGCAGTTGTATATGGCATTGCTTGATACTGTTCGGCAACGCTGTGGCGACGCTTGCATAACAACAGGCGCAAGGGTTGTTGGTTTTGAAGCGGATAATGACGGTGTCAAAGTCACTGCTGAAACCGACGATGGCTTGCAAAGCGTTGCTGGAGATATGTTGATCGGAGCGGATGGGATCCATTCTGCCATTCGTTCTCAGATGTACCCTTCAGAAGGTGCTCCTGTCTGGGGTGGCGCTGTGATGTGGCGCGGGACCACGCTAGCAAAACCATTTCTTTCTGCTGGATCGATGATTTTGGCAGGGCATGACAGCCATCGGTTTGTCGCTTACCCCATCACTGAGCCTGACCGCGAAAGCGGGATGTCGACGATCAATTGGATTGCAGAAAAAACTGTTGATCCATCTGCTGGCCATTCGAAAGAGGATTGGAACCGTAAGGTCGACATAGAACTGTTCAAAGATGACTTTGCTGATTGGAAATTTGACTGGCTTGATGTCCCATCAATCATTTCTGGCGCCGATACGGTTTATGAATACCCGATGATTGATCGTGAACCCGTCGATTGTTGGCGGGATGGCTCTACAATTCTAATCGGTGATGCCGCACATGCGACATATCCAGTTGGCTCAAGTGGTGCATCCCAAGCAATTTTGGATGCACGCATCTTGGGGGCTGCTATTATGGAGCACGGTCCAGGGGCAACTGCGGCACATATATTTGAGGATCAGGTCCTTCAAATGGCCAATCGCGTGACCTTGGCCAACCGTGGAAACGGCGGGCCGGATGCGGTTATGCAAATGGCTGAAGATCGCTGCGAAGGCGATTTTTCCAAGCTGGACAGCGTATTGCCCTATGCAGAACGTGAAGCGCACGCTGCGGCATTCAAGGCTCTGGCAGGACTAACGGCAGAGGGGATCAACGGGCGTCCCTCAATTGTTCAGTTGTAACAGGCCGCTTAACAGTGGTTTGGTATTTCGACGCAAAAATCAGTTATTGATCTGGATACTTTACCTTCATGTCTTTGTAGGCTTTTGAAATTAGCGTTTCCAGAACTGCCAGATCAATGTCTTCTAGTTTGTTAATATACAGACATGAAACGCTTGATTTGTGTTTGCCTAGCTTGTCCATCAGACTTTGATAAGGCTGAAATCCAGGATTGATGTAGATCACTAGCTTCGCTTTGCGCGGGGAAAGGCCAACTACGAAACTTTCACCATCACGGCCGCTATCATATTTGTAATGATAGGTGTCAAAACCGATCAGGCTGCCCCCCCACATTTTTGGTTATGGCCGGTTATTCTTTGCATCAAATCAATGACAATGTGGCCATCCACGGCTCTTTTTGTAGGTTCGACACCGACCATAAATTCGGCAACATCGGCGGGAAGATCGTTTTGGCCAGTAGTATTCATGAAATTCCTTCCTAAAAATGACTGTGAATTAGTCTATGGAAACATCGTGGTTTTTGGCAGGCTATAGGATTTTATGTCCTCAGGGTGTTCATCCAGCCAAGTGTTTCTTCTGTCGATCCAGCCACTTTGTACTCTGCCCCAAGCGGAGCGGTGTAACTAAGGGAGGATAAATGGCGAAAAATGTGGCCGTAGTTCACTTCGCCAAGGTCTGGTCGGCCACGATTCGGTACACCTGCAAATTGGATATGGCCGATATGAGGCAACAGACGTGTCAGTTTTTGCGTTAAATTTCCTTCCATCAGCTGAACATGATAACAATCAAACATCAACTTTAGGTTTGACCGTTCGATTTGGTGGATGATTTTCAAGGCTTGATCCGTCGTCTGAAGAAAATAACCGGGTGCATCATACTCGTTCAGTGGCTCAATTAAGATTGTTAAATCGTGTTTTTCAGCCTCGCCACATGCATAGCTGAGGTTTTCGATGAAGGTTTCATGGGCTTCATTGCCTGAGGCAAAGCCTGCCATAACATGAATTTTAGAACATTTGACAGTGACAGCATAGGCGACCGCTTGATCTATCGCAGCTCGTGCTTGTGGTTTTTGATCGGGCAGGGCGCTCAAACCATTGTCGCCCTCCAGGTGATTTCCACGTCTAGTGTTCAATCCCAGCATCCGAAGGCCAGTTTCATGAAGCACGTCATTCACAAATTCGGGATTGGTGTCATAGGGCCAGTGACATTCGATAGCCTCAAACCCAGCCAAGTGTGCGGCGCGTATGGCATTGGGCAGGGATAACTCTGTCCATAGGAAACCTAAATTGGCTGAGAATTGTGTCATCTGTTTCCTTTTTGTTAACCACAATTGCCCACGGGCAACTTTTTCGATGCTTCACTGAACATGATGCAAAGGGTGTCTGGGAACAAGGAAATCAAATGTGAGGTGTAAATAAAAAACGGCCCCATGGGAGGATGGGACCGTTTCTAAACAACCGAAACACGATCTGGGAGGAAAGTATCGTTCGGTATCTATGTATCGCGATTAATGCGATTTTGTTTGAACAGCGGTGGCATCAAGGGAGGAGAGATGCCACCGCCAGTACAGGCGCTCAAGGGAGGAGAAATCACGCCCGATTTCTGAATTCTTAATGTGTGTATGCGGCTTCCCAAGCGATGCGGCGTACTTCAGAGCGAGAGATGCCCAGGTCTGCCAAATCGCGGTTGCTCAGTGCACCCAATTCATTCATCGTGGTCTTGTACACACGACGTTTTGCTTGGCGCTCTGCAGCGGCTGCAAATGCGGTTGATACTGTAAACATTAGGCGTTCAATCAAAGTCGCGTTGGCGGCTGTATCTGTAAAGTATGTCATATCTTGTCCTTTCGGGACTGCGTCTTAGTAGTCGGTTTAGACAGTCGATTGTTCGTCTGTCTTCGTTGGTGTTGATGGAGAAATAGTCGATTTGAGCGTTGGTACAACAGACAGATCGGCATTTCCGGTATGCACAATTTGCATGGCTGTTAGCGGTAACAAATTTTGAGCGCATTGACGGTAAATTGGGCGTTTTGAAAACGAGGTCAAAGCGCTCAGTTCTTCAGGATTGAAATTGCACACTGTCCACCGCCATCGTTAAGTCAGGGGTGGTCTCCTAAATCGAAGTGATGCGGACTTGTCCTTTCGATCAAAAAAGCCAATTAGAGTAGTACGCAATGGGAGTGCCAAAATGTCCGTCACCAAAGAACAAGTTTTAGAAGCTTTGAACCGTGTTCAATTGCCAAATGGCGAAACGTTGATCAGCCGTGATATGATCCGTGCCGTTTCTATCAATGAAGGTGTGGTGCAATTCGTTATTGAGGCTCCGAGCCCCGAAGTGGCTGCTCAGATGGAACCTGCGCGAAAAGCTGCTGAAGCTGTCGTAGAGGAGCTGGATGGCGTCTCTAAAGTGACTGTGGCGTTGACGGCGCACGGGCCAGCTGCTGCGAAGGCCCCACCACCCAGCCTTAAGATTGGTGGTCATCCAAAGCCGCAAGAAGGGCCAACAAAACCTTCAGGCGTTGCACGCATTTTGGCGATTGGGTCAGGTAAAGGCGGTGTTGGCAAATCCACTGTCTCATCCAACCTTGCCGTCGCTTTGGCTAAACAAGGCCGCAAAGTTGGTTTGCTGGATGCAGACATTTACGGCCCTTCCCAACCTCGGATGATGGGGATCAATAAACGCCCTGCGTCACCGGATGGCAAAACGATCATTCCATTGCATGCCCACGGCGTTACAATGATGTCGATCGGCTTTATGATGGAAGAGGGTAAGGCAGTTGTCTGGCGTGGCCCTATGTTGATGGGGGCCCTACAGCAGATGCTGGGTCAGGTTGAATGGGGCGAGTTGGATGTTTTGTTGGTCGACCTGCCACCCGGCACTGGCGACGTTCAGTTGACGTTGTGCACCAAGTCTGAGCTGACAGGGGCCATCGTCGTTTCAACGCCTCAAGATGTTGCATTGATTGATGCGCGCAAAGCGCTGGATATGTTTGCGACGCTTAAAACGCCTGTTCTTGGGTTGATCGAAAACATGTCCATGTTTGTTTGCCCTGATTGTGGATCAGAGCACGAAATATTTGGCAGTGGCGGTGTTGCTGCTGAGGCAAACAAGATGGGTGTCCCGCTGTTGGGTGCGTTGCCAATCGATTTGGACACACGCCTTGCAGGTGATGGTGGAACGCCTATCGCTGCGGGTGACGGTCCGATGGCACAAGCTTATGCGAAAATCGCGACCGGTTTGATCGAAGGCGGCATGGCGTAAGATTAAATAAGGGGACCACTATCATTCTGGGCTGCATAGCTTATGGGAGTGATACCTAATGGAGAATGATCGATGGAAGCTACACAAAGCGTGATTGAACTGGTTGCGGACGCACAGGCCAAGGCTAAAGCGTCTGAGCAGCGTGTAGCTGAGATCGAAACGTTGATTGCTCAGCAGGGCGCGTCAAAGGACGCATCAGAAGAGCTAAACGAGCTGCTGAGTGGAATGGAAGCGGCAGTTGTCGACATCTATTCGCTATTTGAATCGCGCATGCAGCGTAATTTCAAGCGAGGGCCGTTTTCGCGAAAGCTGAAGGCGCTTCTGATGGAAGCCAAAAATCCAGATTTGGCTGACCGCATTCACCAGTACTATCTTGCTGTAAACGTTTTGAAGCATGGCACGGGCGCAAGTTACCGTGAATTGGTTGCTTCACCAAGTTCGCATATTGTCACGAAGCCGGTTGGCGGCGATGGCGAGCAATCTACAAGCTTGATTGATGTTAGTGGTATTGGTTTTTTCGATGGGCTTGCTGAGGCAATTTTGGATGCTTGCGCGTTTCTCGAAAAACGTTGATCATTTCGATCATTCTAACACGAATAGTGTGCTACTGAAAAATGGCGCTGCTCCATTCTTGTAAAAACTGTTGACGTTTCAAACGATCAAGGAAAACCAACAGGCCGGGCCCTAGGGGGATACGCCGCAAGTTTTGGCCTTGGTTTATGGGTTGTTCATTCCACGCTTCTGACAGCAGATGATCCATAAACAAACCCGCCGCTCTTTGTGCTTTACTGTCTTTTAGGATCAGTGCGGTTCGCAACATCACGGTCGCGTAGTCCTGAGGCTCAATGATTATGATCTTTTCGGCCAAGTCATCGCGGGCCGCTGCATAACTTCCCAATACATTGTATGCGATCGCAATTTGGCCAGTGCTGACATCTTCGATCATGTCAGACGAACAACAGTATAGCTTTACCTTTAGCTGCCCCATCAACTCTGTCAGTCGCCAAAACGTTTCTGAGGTGCGGCTGTCTTGGGTTGCGAACAGGTAACCCAATCCTGATGTGCGCACGTCATAGGTGCCGATGCGCCGTTCATATTTTTTTGGTTGGCTGCGCAGCAATGTGATCAGTTCTGCGCGGGTTTGAGGGATTTTCTGCCCCTTAAAAGCGGCGCGATTTAATACGATTGTTGCGGGTTCTTGACTGAAGGCGAAAATGCTATTCCGCCACGTTCCCCAATCGGGCACGAGTGTTGTGGAGCTTGAGTCGAAAGCTTCTGCATAGCCGTCGTTAGCCAATTTTGTTTGCAGGTCCATTGCGGATGATATCGCTATATCGAACTGCGCATTTTCTTCAACGATAGCCGTGTTTATTTGGCTGCTGGATGCGGCAGTGTAGTTCACATTTATTTGGGGATTGGCGACCTGAAAGCTGGCGATGACAGGGGCGAAAACCGCGGTGTCAGTGGTTGAAATAATACTGAGTGTAGATGTGGCACCCTCAGCGTTAAATTCTGTCTGTGCTTCAATCTCATAGGCGTGGGCCATCGAGGTCCACAGGACTAAGCAGGCAGTGATAAAGTAACGCATGCGCCGCTCCCTTTGGTGCTTTGTTTGAGGGTGAGGGTTCCGTTATGGGCTTTGGCCACTTCATTAGCGATTGTGAGGCCAAGGCCCGAGCCAACAGTCTGACCAACATTAGTCCCGCGCGCGAAACGATCCGTTAGCGCGTTGATATTGTCGGCTTCAAAACCCGGCCCTTGATCTGCGACTGTTAGAACGACCTCAGCACCTTCACGTTCGAGGGTTACTGTAATGACTGTTTCGTTTGGTGAATATTTAACGGCGTTGTCGATGATGTTCGTCAGAGCGTTTTGTATCAGAATGGTGTCCCCTAAAACGATGCAATCGGGCGCGGTTGTTTGCAGGAATTCAATGTCTTTCAGATCGGCAATCGGTGTCTGACGCTCAACGATTTCTTCAATGATAGCTCTCAGGTCAAGTTTGCTCCGCTCAAGGTGATCTGTGCGGAACGCGACCATTGCGTGATCTAACAATTGACCGGCGGCGCGACTGCTTTCATCAACGGCCCGTATCATTTGTTTTAGAGCCACACGATTTTCTTCCTTATCCACTCGGCGCAAGGTGACTTCGGCTTGGGCGCGTACTGTGGCCAGCGGAGTGCGCACACGATGCGCGGCTTCTGCAATGAAGTCTTCAGATTGACTAAGGGATCTGTCGAGGCGCGCAATAAAAGCATTGAGGGCCTGAGTGAGCGGTGCCATTTCCGAAGGAACAGGCGTCGTCACAGGACGAAGGTCTGCAGGGCCGCGGCGCGACACGGCGGCGGCGACGATGTTAAGGGGACGCACGCTGCTGCGAGCGGCCCAAACGGCAAGGATCGTTGCGACCGCAAAAAAGATAAGGCCAATCAAAATTGCAGTTCGCGAGATTTCACCAAGCTTTTGTGCCAATCCATCTTGAGTTTGGGCGAC
>Ga0209304_1002156_pt1 | contig 10943 bp, 7 predicted proteins | sample COGITO_mtgs_1004_4_FD_184789 | JGI IMG/M metagenome (GOLD analysis project Ga0209304, IMG submission 184789) | Pelagic marine microbial communities from North Sea - COGITO_mtgs_100423 (SPAdes) (version 2) | ecosystem: Environmental > Aquatic > Marine > Epipelagic ...
AAATAGGGGTTGATGCAATTGCACTTTTAACAGCATTAAACTACGAGGTTAAGTTGATTGACAATGCTGAGTCTGGACGGTCATTTTTATCAAAAGGTTTATTAGAACAAGCCAAAGATATTGCTAATAAAAACGTGTCTCTATTTAAAGATATGATTTCTTCTGACACACCATTAATAGGCATAGAGCCTTCAGCAATTTTAACTTTTAAAGACGAGTATTTAAGATTAGCAGACGATAAAACTTCCGCGGAAGCGATATCAAAAAACACTTTTTTAATAGAAGAGTTTATTCAACAAGAAATAGGTTTAGGAAACATAAAACCAGAACAGTTTACTTTGGAGTCCAAAAGCATCAAGTTTCACGGGCATTGTCATCAAAAGGCTATGAGTAACCAATTGTCAAGTTTTGCAGTATTGAATTTGCCGAAAAACTACAAGGTGACTATAATACCAAGTGGGTGTTGCGGAATGGCGGGCAGTTTTGGTTATGAAAAAGAACATTATGAAGTAAGTATGCAGATTGGGGAGCAAACCTTATTTCCAGCAGTAAGAAAAGCTGCAAACGATACTGTAATCGCTGCAAACGGAACAAGTTGTAGGCATCAAATTAAAGATGGAACTAATCGTGATGCCAAACATCCAATTTCAATTTTAAGAGAAGCACTTGTATAGTATGCAGTCACAGTTGGTAGTTTTTAGTTTCTAAATCATCTTTTTTTGTCATATCAAAATGAGGTAAGATTTAGGCATCTCATTATCATATTTTGGCTAAATAAACATTTATAACTTCAAGTCTTTTCAAGAAAATAGAATTTCAATTTCCGTATGTCTTAGAATAGATTTATTTTAGCACCAAAATTCTACTTATGGCAGGAAATTCATTCGGAAGACTATTTAACTTAACAACTTATGGTGAATCTCATGGACCTGCATTAGGCGGTGTTATTGATGGTTGCCCATCGGGTATAGAGTTAGATATAGATGAAATTCAAAACGAATTAAACCGAAGAAAGCCAGGGCAGTCGGCTATTGTTACACAGCGTAAAGAACCTGATACAGTAAAGTTTCATTCAGGTATTTTTGAAGGAGTAACTACCGGGACTTCTATTGGTTTTGTTATAGAAAACACCAACCAAAAGTCTCATGACTACTCACACATAAAAGATAGTTACAGACCAAGTCATGCCGATTACACCTATGATAAAAAATATGGTGTAAGAGATTACAGAGGCGGCGGCCGAAGTTCTGCTCGCGAAACGGCATGTCGTGTTGTGGCTGGTGCTATAGCAAAACAAATGCTAAAAGGGATTGAGATTACGGCTTACGTTTCTGGAGTTGGTACAATGAGATTGGATACACCATATAATGAAATAGACCTTTCAAAAGTGGAATCTAATATTGTGCGTTGTCCAGATCAAGAAATGGCCTCTAAAATGGAGACCTATATTAAAGAAGTACGGGGAAAAGGAGATACCGTTGGTGGTATTGTAAGCTGCGTCATTAAAAATGTACCTGTTGGGTTAGGCGAACCTGTGTTTGATAAATTACATGCCGAATTAGGAAAGGCTATGCTGTCTATAAACGCTGTAAAAGGTTTTGAGTATGGTAGCGGATTTCATGGAAGTACTATGTATGGAAGTGATCATAACGATTCTTTTAACAGTGATGGGTCAACGAAAACCAATTATTCTGGAGGTGTTCAAGGTGGAATAAGCAACGGAATGGATATTTATTTTAATGTGGCTTTCAAACCTGTAGCGACACTTATACAAAAGTACGAAACGATAGATAAGGCAGGTAATATAGTAGAAATGCAAGGTAAAGGACGTCACGACCCTTGTGTGGTGCCTCGTGCTGTTCCTATAGTAGAAGCTATGGCTGCTCTAGTTATAGCAGATTTTTACTTAATTAATAAGCTTTATAATTAGAAGCTATTTCCCGCTTTCCACTATATCTTTTTAAAACTATTTTATTGTTGGGGTGAAGGACGTGGCAATCTGTTAATGCTCTTTCTTAGTCAAAGTTTAGCTTTCTTTAAATTTAAAAAGGATGCCGTTTCAATCGGGGCTATGCTATCCGCTTTGGTTTAACTCTTACCTGAAAAATAAGTCAGTTGTAAAGATTCTTTTAAATAAATTTAATTTAATACTCTATTCGGGTTTCTGTCCACGATGTTTCCAACGTTTGTGGGTCCAGAAGTAGTATTCCGGAGCTTCATTAATTTGCTCTTCAACACGCTTTAGGGCAAGGTCGGTAATCTCAAAATCTGCATAATCTTTAGCATTTCTATTGATATCTAGGAAAGTAGCTTCATAATGACCACGTTTTACCTTTTTTACCTTTAAAAAAAGAGTGACCATATCCAAACGTTTTGCAAGTATCTCAGCACCAACATGAACAGGGACTTCTATACCCATAAACTCCTGCCAATAAACCGCTTTATTAAGTTTAGGAGATTGGTCAAAAACAAAACCGTTAAACGTTAACTCGTTATTTTCTTTAGCTTTTATAAGTATAGAAAATGTTTCTTTAGTCGTTATTAAATGGCTGTTATACTTCGCTCGTATGCGTTTTACAAGCGCATCAAAATATTTATTGCTAAGTCTCTTGTAAACAGCATAGCCTTTATGGTTTACATGCGTTTGTAAGATGAAAATCCATTCCCAACTGGCATAATGCCCCATAAATAAAACGATGCTTCTGTTTTCTTTTTCAAGCTTATGAATTTCTTCAACATTAGTAAAAACATAACGTTTTTGCATTTCGGCTTCAGAAATCGTAATTGACTTTATGGCTTCAAACATCATATCACATAAATGATGATAAAACCGCTTTCTAATTAAAGATATTTCTTGATTTGTTTTTTCTGGAAATGCTAATTTTAAATTATTTGTAACCACTTTTTTTCTGTAGCCAATAATGTAATAAAGTAGTATATAAAAACCATCGGATAAAAAATACAGTAATCTAAAGGGCAATATAGATATTATCCATAACAGAGGATAAACCAAAATATAAACTAGAAATTGCATGAATTAGTTTTAGATTTGTAGCGCAAATATATACTATACTAATTACAAACAATAATTAATAGTATTCTAGAATAAACGTTTATACCACATGGGGAAATTAGATTTAGTAACTATTATAATAATTGCGGCTAATGTCATTATATCATATAAAGGCTTTAGTGATTATAGTTTTTTTGATAAGTATAAGTTTCAGGTCGGTGGCGTGCGGCGCGGTGAACAAATAAGAATGGTTAGTTCTGGGTTTTTACATGCAGATACACAACACCTATTATTTAACATGTTGTCGCTATACTTTTTTGCAGATGTTGTTATAACACTCTTAAGTCCAATTCAGTTTCTTTTTGTGTATTTTGGAAGTCTTCTTGTTGGTAGTTTGTTGTCCCTTTATTTTCATAAAAATGAATATCATTATAGTGCAGTGGGAGCAAGTGGAGCAGTAAGTGGTATTATTTATTCTGCAATTTTATTGCAACCAGGAATGAACCTTTATATGTTTTTTATTCCCATTCCTATTCCTGCCTATATTTTTGGTATTGGCTATTTATTGTATTCTATTTATGGAATGAAAAATAGAATAGGAAACATTGGTCATGACGCACATTTTGGAGGTGCTATTGGCGGATATTTAATTACTTTAATATTGTCACCGTGGTTATTTGAAACGAATTTGTTGATGATTGTTTTATTGGCTATTCCTATTGCTCTTTTGTTTGTTTTGAAAAAGATGGGAAAGGTGTAAAACCTGAACTTTTAATTTTTTTGAATCTCTATTTTCATATATGGCATAGCTATTGAATTTATAGGGGTGTTGCGTATGTTTATCTAATTTCAATTTACTCATATTCAGCATGTTATTATGTTTAATATAAAACATCAAAAATTATCAATTTTGTTTTAATGACAGATTGACCTAGAATATATTTATGAAGAAATCTAAATTTACTACCCTTGACAGTTTGTCATTACAGGAGTTTGATGAAAACTCAGAGTTAATTCCGTTAATGACACCAGAGGACGAAGAAGCTATAAATAATGAGGAGTTACCGGAAACTCTACCAATCTTATCCTTAAGAAATACGGTGTTGTTTCCTGGTGTTGTTATTCCTATAACCGCTGGTAGAGATGCATCAATTAAGCTTATAAATGATGCTAACAAAGGCGGGAAAGTTATTGGTGTAGTTGCTCAAAAAGATGAATCTGTTGAAAAACCGAATGCAAAAGATATTCATGAAACCGGTACGGTAGCTAGGATTTTGCGTGTTTTGAAAATGCCTGATGGTAATGTTACTGTAATTATTCAAGGAAAAAAACGTTTCAAAGTAGCCGAAGTGCTTACTGAAGAGCCATACATGAATGCAACGATAAGAGACATTCCTGAGGCAAAACCGGCTCAAAAGAACAAGGAGTTTTCAGCAATAATAGATTCTATTAAAGAATTAGCCTTAGAAATTATAAAGGAAAGTCCAAACATTCCAAGTGAAGCTTCTTTCGCTATAAAAAATATTGAAAGCAACTCGTTTTTAATCAACTTCGTGTCATCGAACATGAATCTTTCTGTTACTGAGAAGCAAGAGCTTTTAGAAATCAATGATCTTAAGAAACGTGCTTTAGCGACGCTTAAGTATATGAATGTTGAGTTTCAGAAATTAGAACTTAAGAATGATATTCAGTCTAAAGTTCAAATGGACATGAGCCAACAACAGCGTGAGTATTTCTTGCATCAGCAAATGAAAACCATTCAAGAAGAATTGGGAGGCGTAAGTCATGATGAGGAAATTGATGAGATGAAAGCTAAAGCTAGTAAAAAGCTTTGGGATGAAGATGTAGCTAAACATTTCGAAAAAGAAGTTGCTAAAATGCAACGCATGAACCCTCAGGTGGCTGAATATTCTATTCAAAGAAATTATTTAGAGTTGTTTTTAGATTTACCATGGAATGAGTTTAGTGAAGATAAATTCGACCTTAAACGTGCCATGAAAATTCTAAACAGAGATCATTTTGGTTTAGAGGATGTAAAACAAAGAATTATTGAATATTTAGCAGTAATCAAGCTTCGAAATGATATGAAGTCTCCTATTTTATGTCTTTACGGACCTCCAGGTGTTGGAAAAACCTCATTAGGTAAATCGATAGCTGAAGCTCTAGGTAGAGAATATGTTAGAATTTCATTAGGCGGTTTAAGAGATGAAGCAGAAATTCGAGGACACAGAAAAACGTATATTGGAGCGATGCCTGGGCGTATTATTCAAAGTTTGAAAAAAGCAGGGACATCAAATCCAGTTTTTGTTCTTGATGAAATTGATAAGCTTTCAAATTCAAATCAAGGTGATCCGTCTTCAGCAATGTTAGAAGTGCTTGATCCTGAGCAAAACAGTGAGTTTCACGATAACTTTTTAGAAATGGGTTATGACCTGTCAAAGGTTATGTTTATTGCAACCTCCAATAGTTTATCTACTATTCAGCCTGCTTTACGAGATAGAATGGAAATCATCAACGTTACAGGATACACTATAGAGGAGAAGGTAGAAATCGCTAAGCGTCATTTATTGCCAAAACAGTTAAAAGAGCATGGTTTAACAGATAAGCATCTAAAAATTGGTAAACCTCAATTAGAAAAAATTGTTGAAGGTTATACACGTGAATCTGGTGTTCGTGGTTTAGAAAAGCAAGTAGCAAAAATGGTGCGTTATGCGGCCAAAAACATCGCTATGGAAGAAGACTACAGCATTAAAGTTTCAAACGAAGATGTCATTAAAGTTTTAGGTGGACCAAAGCTTGAGCGTGATAAATATGAGAATAACAATGTAGCTGGAGTGGTCACTGGTTTGGCGTGGACTCGTGTTGGTGGTGATATTCTGTTTATAGAATCTATACTTTCAAAAGGAAAGGGTGCTATGACCATTACTGGGAATCTTGGTAAAGTCATGAAAGAGTCTGCTACAATTGCTATGGAGTACATTAAATCTTATGCTGATGAATTTGGAATTAATCCATCGGTTTTTGATAAATATAATGTGCATATTCACGTACCGGAAGGCGCCACACCTAAAGATGGACCAAGTGCAGGTGTTACCATGTTAACATCATTAGTGTCACTTTTTACTCAGAAAAAGGTAAAGAAAAGTTTAGCTATGACAGGCGAAATCACATTGCGTGGAAAAGTACTTCCAGTAGGAGGGATAAAAGAAAAGATTTTGGCGGCTAAGCGTGCTAGAATTAAAGAGATTTTATTGTGTGAAGATAACAGGAGAGATATTGAAGAAATAAAACCTGAATACTTAAAAGGGTTAACATTTCATTATGTTACAGATATGAGTGATGTAATAAGATTTGCAATAACAGATCAGAAAGTTAAAAACGCAAAAAAAATATAATTACCATCAAGAAAAAACCTCGATTAATTTCGAGGTTTTTTCTTGATGTAAAATAAAAGATACATGCTATCGTTTTAAGATAGATTTACTTAATTTGTATCGTAAATATGTTAAGAAAAATTATCACACTTTTTTGTTTAACTATAGCTTCTTTTTCTATGGCTCAGGTTGGAGGGGAAACAACATACCAATTTCTTAATTTGGTATCTTCACCAAGACAAGCAGCTTTGGGGGGTAAAGTGTTAACAAATGTAGATTATGATGTAACACAGGGTATGTTTAATCCAGCAACTATTAATGTAGAAATGGATAATCAATTAGCACTGAATTACACCAGTTATTTAGGAGGTATTGGTTACGGAACAGCATCATATGCTTACACAGTTGATAGACGTACACAAACATTCCATGCTGGTATTACCTATGTAAATTACGGTTCTTTTGATGGATATGATGAAGCTGGAAATTCTACAGGATCATTTACAGGAAACGAAGCAGCACTCTCATTTGGTTATGCAACACAAATAGATTATTCTGATTTTTATTTTGGTGCTAGTGCTAAATTAATTACATCAAAACTAGAACAGTATAACTCACTTGGAGCTGCACTAGATGTAGGGCTTATTTATATTAATAACTACTTAGACTTTAATGCTGCACTAGTAATAAGGAATTTAGGTTCTCAAATAACTACTTATGCGGGTCGGAATGAGCGTTTGCCATTTGAAGTTGCTTTTGGAATGTCTCAGCGTTTGGAGAATGTTCCAATACGTTGGCACGTAACACTAGAAAACCTGCAAGAGTGGCCAATTTCAAGACCAAACCCAGCACGAACAACTAGCGATTTATCTGGTAACCAATCTTCAGATAAAATTGGTTTTATAGGTCAAGTAATCAGGCATACCATTGTTGGAGCAGAAATATTTCCTGAAGGTGGCTTTAATATTCGTTTGGGTTATAATTTTAGGAGAGGAGAGGACTTAAGAATCGTAGATCAACGAAATTTCTCTGGATTATCAGCTGGTATTTCTATAAAAATGAACAAAATGCGTTTTAGTTATACGCATGCAAAATATACAAGTGCGGCAAATTCAAACTTCTTCGGCTTGCAAATAGATTTGCAATAAATACCTATTTTTGTTTCACATAAATTAAATTCATGAATAAAATTACCATTGCTATTGATGGGTTTTCATCAACAGGAAAGAGTACTGTTGCTAAACAACTGGCAAAAAAGTTAAATTACGTATATGTTGACAGTGGAGCAATGTATAGGGCGGTAACGTTTTATGCGATGCAAAACGGGCTTATAAGCGATAATGATTTTAATTCTGAAGCCTTAATTTATCAATTATCAAATATTAGTATCAGTTTTAAGTATAATAAAGCTTTAGGCTTCGCTGAAGTTTATTTAAATGACATAAATATTGAAAAGCAAATTAGAACACTTGAAGTTTCTAGTTTTGTTAGTCAAGTAGCAGCAATATCAGAGGTTCGTTTAAAGTTAGTAGAGCAACAAAAAAAAATGGGACAAGATAAGGGTGTAATTATGGATGGCAGAGATATTGGAACTGTTGTTTTTCCAGCTGCTGAACTCAAATTATTCATGATAGCTTCCGCTGAAACAAGAGCAGAACGTCGTTTTCAAGAACTTATAGAACGTGGTGATAAGGTTGAATACAAAGAGGTGTTAAATAATGTTCAAGAGCGTGATTATTTAGATTCGAATAGAGAAGATTCGCCTTTGGTAAAAGCAGAGGATGCTATTGAAATTGATAATTCTAATATGACTTTAGATGAGCAATTCAATAAAATTTTGCAATTAGTTAAAATGACTATAGAAGATTGCGAGTAATTCCCGGTCTTAGCCCGAATTGAATAGATTTTTTTAGAGTTAGAAAGAACAAAAAAAGCGAACCTTTAAATTAATTAAGGATTCGCTTTTCAATTTTTATACTATTGTATTCCTATAATTTAGGGATAATCAATTCTTGATCTGGGTGAATGACATCAGGATTTTTTAAGATATCAGAATTAGCCTTAAAAATGTCTTGATATTTTGAAGCTTTTCCATAATAATGCTTAGCAATTTTACCTAAAGTTTCACCGCTTTTCACAGTATGTCTAGCATAAACACTGTCGTCAGCAACTGAAATGTTTGCCATAATATCTGATGGGTTATCGCCACCTATTTCTTTTATTTTATCCCAAAGAACATCCTTATCATAAAGCGTGTTAGCGGTTCCTTTAATTTTAAGAACACCATTTTCTTCTGTTACATTTCCATTTTGAATATTTAATGCTTCGCCTAAGCTTAACACGTCTTGATACTTTGCTTTAACCATGATTTTATAAGTTTTTATTGTAAAATTTGTAATCAACAATATACTCAAATATTCGAATAGTTTAATTAGATATTAGTTAATATATTGTTTCTAAATATTAGACCCAATCTTTTGTAAAAGTCACAACTATTTTATTTTCTCATTTTTAGGTAATTATATCAATATTATGTATTTTTGCACTCCTTTTAGCAAATCGTCGGATAGATAAAGGGGATGAAACTGAAAATAATATAACACTTCTGTGTGGTACTTGCATAAATCTTCCGAAACATACAGAATACAAATTTTAATGCCTTCGTGTTTTCATAAAGACTGAAACCTCTAAGCATTATTTAAATAGTTTAAATGGCTGAAAAAGCAAAACAAACTGAAGTTGAAGCAACAGAAGCTCCAACAGTAGAAGCTCCAGTAGTATCTGAAGCTCAAGCAAATCCTGAAAAATTCTTAAAAGACTTTAACTGGCACAATTACCAAGAAGGTATTGATGAGGTTGATGATCAACAATTAAAAGAATTTGAAAAATTAGTAGCAGCAAATTTCGTTGACACCTTAGATGATGAAGTAGTTGAAGGTACAGTAGTGCACATTTCCGATAGAGATGCGATTATTGACATCAATGCAAAATCAGAAGGTGTTATTTCTTTAAACGAATTTCGTTACAACCCAGATTTAAAAGTAGGAGACAAAGTAGAAGTATTAATTGATGTTCGTGAAGACGCAACAGGGCAATTAGTATTATCTCACAGAAAAGCTCGTGTAATTAAAGCATGGGATCGTGTAAACGATGCTCATGATACTGGCGAAATTGTAAATGGTTTTGTTAAGTGCAGAACTAAAGGTGGTATGATTGTAGATGTTTTCGGAATTGAAGCATTCTTACCAGGTTCTCAAATTGATGTTAAACCAATTAGAGATTACGACCAGTATGTAAATAAAACTATGGAATTTAAAGTTGTGAAAATCAACCACGAATTCAAAAACGTAGTAGTTTCTCATAAAGCACTTATTGAGGCTGATATTGAAGAACAAAAGAAAGAAATTATTGGTCAATTAGAAAAAGGTCAGGTATTAGAAGGTATTGTTAAAAATATTACTTCTTACGGTGTATTCATCGACCTTGGTGGTGTTGACGGATTAGTTCATATTACAGATTTATCTTGGTCTAGAATCAATCATCCAAACGAGATTGTTGAGTTAGATCAAAAACTTAATGTAGTAATCCTTGATTTTGATGAAAACAAATCAAGAATCCAATTAGGTCTTAAACAATTATCTAAACACCCATGGGAAGCTCTTGCAGAAGAAGTGAAAGTTGGGGATAAAGTAAAAGGTAAAGTAGTTGTAATCGCTGATTACGGTGCTTTTATTGAGGTTGCAGATGGCGTTGAAGGATTAATTCACGTTTCTGAAATGTCTTGGTCTACACATTTACGTTCTGCACAAGATTTTGTTTCTGTTGGAGATGAAGTAGATGCAGTTATTTTAACTTTAGATAGAGAAGATCGTAAAATGTCTCTTGGAATCAAGCAATTAACGCAAGACCCATGGACAGATATTACTACTAAATACCCATTAGCTTCTAAGCATACAGGTATTGTACGTAACTTTACAAACTTTGGTGTTTTTGTTGAATTGGAAGAAGGTATTGACGGTTTAATTTACATCTCTGATTTATCTTGGACTAAGAAAATTAAGCATCCATCTGAGTTTTGTGCTGTTGGTGATAAGCTAGATGTTGTGGTATTAGAATTAGATGTTGAAGGACGTAAATTAAGTTTAGGTCACAAACAAACTACTGTAAACCCTTGGGATAAATATGAAACTGAGTTTGCTTTAGAAACAGTTCATAAAGCATCTATTTTCGAAATAGTTGATAAAGGAGCTACTATTGAGTTTAACGAAGATATCGTTGCTTTTGTACCTTCTCGTCATCTTGAAAAAGAAGATGGAAAGAAACTTACTAAAGGTGAGGAAGCAGATTTCAAAATAATTGAATTTAATAAAGAGTTTAAAAGAGTAGTTGCATCGCATACTGCTATTTTTAAAGCTGAAGAAATGGCAAATGTAAAAGCTGCTGTTAAGAAAGCTGCTAGTGCTGCTGCTGAAGCTAAACCTACTTTAGGTGATGCTAATGATGCTTTACAAGCTCTTAAAGATAAAATGGACGGAAAAGTTACTAAAGCTAAGCCA
>Ga0209304_1002187_pt1 | contig 10830 bp, 13 predicted proteins | sample COGITO_mtgs_1004_4_FD_184789 | JGI IMG/M metagenome (GOLD analysis project Ga0209304, IMG submission 184789) | Pelagic marine microbial communities from North Sea - COGITO_mtgs_100423 (SPAdes) (version 2) | ecosystem: Environmental > Aquatic > Marine > Epipelagic ...
AATAGTTAAATCAACTATCAAAATACTCATTGCATAATTCTGATGAATTTGTTCAAAAAATAGTGATGTAGACCATTCCCAATTATTTGTTTCAATAAATTTAAAGATGTAATAATAAGGGTAAGCCGTTCCTAAAATACACAATATAGCAAATACTTTTTTCATAATAAGTTAGTTTACTCAAATGTAATAAATGTAAGTTTATTCTACTTAAGAGGTTTAGAAATAGCTGAATTAAAAGAAGAAGATATGTCTGCCAAATGTCTGCCAAATATTGTAGTAAATAAAAAATTAAATTGTTGAGCATTCGGGTAGAGCAGTGAGAGCCAATAAAAAAAGGCTTACATTTCTGTAAACCTTTTTGCTCCCCCTCTTGGGCTCGAACCAAGGACCCTCTGATTAACAGTCAGATGCTCTAACCAACAAAACTTCAATATTGACAATACCTTCAAAGACTTTGAAAAGTTTAATCTGTCAAATGTCTGTCAAAATGAAAGTAAATTATCCAAAAGTAAAGCAAGATTCCAGTAATAGAGTTTATGTAGATTTTATCCATAATGATAAACGATATAGGTTATTTAATGGGAGTAAAATTAACTGCAATATTTATCCAAATTCATATCCTTTTAATAAAAGAATAGCTATTGCCAATACTTTGGCTTCAGAAGTGTATAATTTTTTATGCTCTGGAAAATGTATTTCGCAGTTTCAAAAATCCAAACTTATTAAGTCCAATATGACAGATATGGATTATTTAGATGTAGCATTAGAAAAGAAGCTTAAAGAAAACCATTCTGATAAATACAAAAGTATGTTAAGGTTTGTTCACAGAGGTTTATCAAAAGTTGTTGTAAATCAAAATATAACTTTAAAAGACATTAATAGAATGTTATATAAATACTCCTCTGGTGTATCATTTAATACAGTTAAAAGACATTTAAATGTGTTGCTAAATGAAGCAGTTAGATTTGGTATGGAAGCTAATCCAATGATTGAAATTAAATCGAAAAAAACAAAAGCTAGACTTCATAAACCCTTTGATGATATCAATGAAATACTTGAAGCTATTAAAGAATATAACAAACAGTTATATCTATGCTGTTTAATGACCTATGGATGTCTTTTAAGACCTCATCGTGAGATAAGAGAACTTACTTGGTCAGACTTTTCTGATGACCTTAAATACATTCATTTGTCTGGTAGAAGAAATAAATCTGGCAGGAATAGAATTGTACCTGTACCAACTTATGTTAGAGAACTATTGGTAAAAGGAGAACCTCATCATAATATTTTCTCAGGTAAACCTCAACCCTTAAATCAAGACTACTTTAAGACCCTTTGGAGTCGTTTTAAGAGACAATCTAACATACTTGAACAAGGACAAACATTGTACTCTTTTAGACACTCGGGAGCAATAGAAATATTTAAGAGAACAGGCTCTATTACCAAGCTACAGAAAGCGATGGGACATTCCTCTATAAATGTAAGTTTAACCTACTTAAGAGGTTTAGAACTCCCTGAATTAAAAGAAGAAGATATGCCTATGGTTTAGGGTTTAGGGTTTATTCTATCAAACCTATTACTCAAATGAGTTACATTACTTACATCGTATTAATCATTATAACCATCGATAAAATTGAAATTACACCAATGATAACAATAGTAAGTAATCCTATTTTTGCTGATTTTACTGCGGCCTTTGTTCTTTTAGGGTATTTGTCATTTTGTATTAGAAACATAACTAAACCCCAAACTGGCGCAAAGAAACAAAGAGCATTAATTAAAAATGATGAAGCATCTGTATTTGACTTAAGGTTTTCTAAATCATCACGAACATTCGCACGGACACTAACCAGAGGCTCTAAATTTATAATCATCCTATTCGAAATTTTACTCTTATATAATAATCTCCCGATAAACAAGCCAACTGCTGAAGGTAACACCCCAGAGTATATTTCTAAGATTGAACGTTCGGGTCTAATTGAATTCCAACTCTGTCCAGTGATTAGAACAAAACTGCCTACAAAAAGGGAATATAACAGTCCTAAAGCTGAGTAAATTAAAATTATTGCCGCTACAATTTTTATTGTTTTTAATTTTGACCCGTCGTGAAATTCAGAGATGTATTTTTTCATTGTTTTTATATTGTTTACACAAATATAACCAATTTTACCTAAAACAATTTTACCTAAAACAAACAATCAAACACACTTGAACAAGGACAAACATTGTACTCTTTTAGGCATTCTGGGGCTATAGAAATATTTAAACGTACAGGTTCTATAACCAAGCTACAGAAAGCTATGGGGCATTCATCTATTAATGTAAGTTTAACTTATTTGCGTGGTTTAAAAATAGCTGAACTAAAAGAAGAGGATATGCCTATGGTTTAGTTAATTTAATTACGTTTTATGTTATACAATGAAGCCATAACAATAATAATAATACCTATTAACCATAATCCAGGCGAATCATCATTTTCTCCAAAGACCATAGCAAAGACTCCTGCGATTGTCATTAGAATTGGTAACAAACCAGTTAAAATTGATTTAAAAACTTTCATAATTAATTAAATATAACAATTATCTAAACATTATTCTCCCTTTATATAGGACTATGTTTTACAGGTCTATTGTAGATGGTTATTATAGCTTGTCTTGGTTTAGAAATAGCTGAACTAAAGGAGGAGGATATGCCTATGGTTCATTATTCTGAAACAGGAGTATGAGGAATCATTGCTGAAATTTTAAATTCATCATTCTTTTTTCTTAAAATATATGTAGCCGTTCTGTTTTTGGCACCCATTATCGTACTATCCTTTAAAAATCTTGTAAAATTCATTTCGATTACAACTATATTATCATCTTTTTTGTAATGCTCCCAACTATTAGTGATTGAATAACCGTAATTATTTTCTTCTAAAGTGTTAAATGAATTTGTTAAAAATGAGACTAATTCTTTTTTTGTTTTATATGTTATAGTGGAATCACTTAGATATAGGGTAAATGGTAATTCGTATATTTCCTCTGAGATAGTTGTGAAATCTGCATCACTCCAAGCGCTTACATATTTGCTGTACATTGTTGTAATTTCAGATGGAATATTAAATGTTTTTGTTGTTGGGGAGTTTTTACAGTTATAAAACACTACGCTAATTAATACATAATAAATTAAATTTTTCATAATTAAATCGAATTATACTTCAAATATAACTAATGAAAGTCTAACCTACTTAAGAGGTTTAGAAATTGCTGAATTGAATGAAGAAGATATGCCTATGGTTTAGGTTTTAACAAAAACTATTTGCTATATCTTTTTATTAGACCATAAACTCCAACAGGCCAAAATAAAAATAACCAAACCCAAACCCACGATGTATTATACCAACTTCCTGATTTTTTACTTTTAGCAGATGCTTCAGAAACAAGCCCTGATAATTCTTTAATTCTATTATCAAAAGCTAGTGCTTCATCTGAAGCCTTAACATCAATAAGATAGGTAGTTACGTTTGTATGAATATTTGATAATATGTTTAGTAGAAATTGACCTGCAGCCTTGTAATCGTGAATATCTCCTAGCCTACCTATAGCAACTCCCGCACCTGCAGCGGCAATAGAACCACTTACAATTGAGCCTGAAAGGGACTTAGAATTTGTTGCCAATCCTGCAGCTATTCCTGCAACAATTACAGCATTTGCTATATCTTTTTCAGCTTGTACCATTTCATCAATTAAAGTAATACAATAAGATGTGGCTTGTTCTGCAACAAGAGCAGAATAAGAAATTAGTTGTAATTCAATAGCTTTTTTGTCAGCTCCTTCCATTTCTCTAGCTTGATTAAAACAATATACTACTTCCTCCATTGTTTGATTTCCTAGCAACTGAAAAAGTTTTGTAATCCCAAGCCCTGTCCAAGCCTCAACTGATGGAGAATTTTGTAAGGCAGCCTCATAAGCTCCTTGCCCCTCCTCATATCTTTGTGCTTTTACTGCCATAAAAGCCTTATCTAAATTAAAATCTTTCATTTTTAATATATTATGTGGTTAGTTGATACGAATATATAAATTTTATTTAACCTACTTACGTGGCTTAGAAATAGCTGAATTGAAGGAGGAAGATATGCCTATGGTTTAGCTCCCTATCAAGATTTTCTTGAGTGGTTTGGCCTTCTCATCAAATTCATCTTGAGTTATAATTCCTAAATCTAAATATTCTTTTAATTCTATTAATTTACTTTTGGCATCTTCTTTACCAAAATTATAATTTGATAACAGGGGTCTTAACATTTCGCTATATCCTTTATTTTTATATTCTGCCTGATATAGAGTTTCTCCAGAAGAATTTTTCAATGTAAGTCTTGATAATCTATCAATAGGGGTTACGGCTTCTCTAGACCATTCAAGAAAAAGTGTTTCGGAATCATTTAAATATTGTTGAGGAAAATCGGGTTCATAAAACTGATTTTTATCAATTTGTTGAATTATTTTTCTGCTTTTTCTATCTTTTGATGTAGCGTTTGCTGAATTAAAATTTGTGATATACATTCCCAAACTATTTAAAGATACAATTTGGTATCTTTTAGCACTATTGATTTCATTTGTAATTGTTACAAAATTTCCGCTTGTTGCCCAGCCAGAAACCCTTTTAATTACCAAATATTTATATTTATTTGAATATCCTTTTAATAAATCTATTTCAATTTTTTCAGAATTATTCTTTAATGCTTCTGACTGTGCACTTGCTTGAGCAGCAGCAGCACTTCTATTTGCAGCAGCAGCAGCCCTAACTGCAGCTCCAGCCTTTAAGCCGTCATTAAAAGACTGAGAAAATGATTTCTGCTCTGTTACTTGAACTTTAACAGGATTTTGCCCAAAAATAAAAAAAGGAATAAATAGTAATAGTAGAGCTAGTTTTTTCATAGTAATAAGTATACTTACAAATATAAGTAATCAAAGTTTAACCCATTAAGAGGTTTAGAAATAGCTGAACTTAAGGAGGTGGATATGCCTATGGTTTAGGTTTATCTATCATAAAAACAAATAGCTCTTTTTTGTTAATAGACTTGTCGGTTTTGTTAACAATTCCACTGTTTAAATCATTCTTTTTTTACATAACTTTATAGTAATCAGAAATAATATTAACTATTAAAATGACTGAAGATGTAAATCTTTAGAAGAGGAAAACCTATGCTAAATTCTAATGAAAATACAGAGTTTGAAAACCCCATAATTGAGACTAATTATTCACTGCAAATACGTTATAGAAATTATATGAAAAAGAATAGAGATATATTGGTATTTGACTTGGGAAATAAAGTTCCAATTTACAATCATTACATAAGCGAGAAGACTAACATAGAGCATTGGATGGCTAAAGATTTCCTAAACAATCATCTTACTAAAATTACAAATGCATACAAGCAATTTGATGCAAGAATAATAGAACGGATGCTAATAGAAGAAGCAGAAAAAATCCAGAGAATTGCAAAAGGAAGTGTGATAACTAATCAGTACATAAAGTATTGTATTGATAATGCTATTATTAATAATGATACTATCAAAGTTGAATATAATTCTAGTATTAGATTTTTAACTAATCCTTTCTATAATTTTAAAGAAGGAGAGTATAGTAATAGAAAAAGTATTAAGTCTAAAATGATTAATAAGTATCTTGGAAATAAAAAGACCACAGATAACCATAAAGTGATTTATAACTGCATATCAGACCACGATTGTAATGAAGGTCAAATTACTAAAAAGAGTCTCTCAAACAGCTCTAATTTATCTTTAAGAACAATTAATAACTACTTAAAAAATTATCCTGTATTAAATGTACTTTTTGATGAGGTAAGAGAATTATCAGCTACAGATAAACAACTAGTTAGAAAGAAATATAACAAGGCATCAAAATTACTAAAACGTGCAAGTTAGATTTACGAATATAAATTATAGTCTCTTAAAGCATTGTATTTACTAGCTTTCTAAAATTACTAAAACGTGCAAAACGGTATTATACTTTATAATATAAGTGCATCATTTTAACTTCTAAAAGAAATTTGATTAATCAACTTATTTCAAAAAGATATTTCAGTTTGATTTAGTTAACTGATTTTTTTTGATTTCATTTAACTTAATTACTACAATATCTAGGTATTGTATTTACGTTAATTAAGAGTCAGCTTTTATAGCAGATTCAACAATCTCTTTCTTAAACTTAGTAAGTTCTCCTACGCTAATTGATTTAATTTCGTGTCTATTATTTCCAACACATAAAAACTTCTTAGTTTTAGTTATCTCAATAGAACAAATACTTTTTCGTTGATTATCATCAATTAAAATTTTGAATGAGTCTTTATAATCTCTGTAGTTAATTCTATCTAAGTCTATCTTTACACCTCTACTTAAGCTTAAGATAGTTTTGATGATATCAAATGCTTTTATCTCGTCTGATGTAGTTACTATTCCAGAATTAGAACTAACGTTTTCATCTTTAATAATTCTATCAAGCACACCTCTAAGGGAGATTGAATTAACTAAGGGTAATATGTCGTTGATTACATTATCAGTAAATCTTTTACCACCCATATTTCTAAAGATAATTTCTAAAAGTTTTTTATTGCCATCTGTTGGTTTTTGACCAGCTTTTGGCATTTTTAAAGTTGTGTACAATGCATCATCGAATTTATCTAGAAAGTAAATTTCATCAGCAGTTTCTTCAATGATTTTTACATCTATTAACCTCCTATGAAAAAGAGCTAATATTTCTAAATCAGAACCAGAATACTCTTGAAGATTAAAAACAAAAAATGGTTTAACTTGTAACCCTACATCCTTTGATTTGTCTTTTGTGTAAAACTCAAAAGTTAATCCATTGGTAAGAATACCTATTTTTACAGATTGAGTGTAAGTGCAATAATCATTTAGTTGTCTTAGATGTTTAAGTGTTAATTGATTTGTAGCACTTTTACATTCAACTAAAATAATTGGTTTCTTTTTACCTAAAGTTATTGCCATATCAACTTTTCGACCTCTACTTCCTTCAATATCTGCTAAAAACTCGTGAGTAATATCATAACCATCATAGCCAAGTAAATCAAATAAAGGATTAATTAGGTTTATTCTAGTTTGTGTTTCGTCTTCTGTATTTGAAACAGCTCTTTTTATATCCCAATTATCCAACTCTCTTCTAATTTCTCTGACTACTTGTTTGATTATTTTACTATCCATATTAATTTTCTTTATGATTATTCTGAATTATTTCTACAAATGAAGCACTAATTATTCCAGTAGGAACAGCAACAACCCCAACTCCAACTAAAGATACTATAGTGCCAAAGATTTTACCTCCTAATGTAAGTGGGAAAATTTCTTTAAAACCAACACCAGTTAAAGAAGAGACTGCCCACCAAAAAGATTCTATTATACTAGAAAATTGTTCTGGCTGTTGAGGGTTTTCTAAATAATATATCCCAGTAGCTGAAAAGAAAAGCATTACAAAAGCAATAAAAAAAGTTAAGTACAGCTCTCTTTTCACATTATCAATTCCCTTACCTAGTAATTCAAATGATTTATTAAACTTCCCTAATTTTAATATTCTTGAAATTCTAAACAATCTAAAAACTCTAATAAATCTTCCATCAAAACCTAAAGCTGATTGAAAGAAAAATGGGAGGATTGAAAATAAGTCAATAACACCAAAAAAAGATTTATTATAAGATTTCTTACTAAGATAGGAGTCTATGGTTCTTAGTATGTATTCTACTGTAAAAATAACTATAGAGATGATTTCAAAGTTCTCTAGAAAATTTAAAACCCCACTATTTAAATTTGGCTCTGATTCAATAACCATAGCTATTAAATTCAAAACTATAGTGTAGTATATTATTTTTTCAAATAATTTATTATGAATTAACTTCAAAATTGGGAGTTTGATTTATTTTCAAATATAATTATTTAAATTCATTTAAGACATTTACCCCACACCACTATAAAAACACCAAACCTCAACGAATTACAAAATATTTGCAGTAAATGACAGCTCTTTTAAATAGTAAATAATGAGTGAATTTTCTAGCTTATAGCAAATAGCTATTTTATTATCCAACATATTAAATTACCTTTAAAGTGATTGAGGGCAAAACCTTTTTCAATGCAATTTTTTTTTAAAGAGCCTAGCCGTCAACTAGGCTCTTTTTTGTATGTTTACCACCAACCTAAAATAAGATTACTATGAAAAAATTATTATTACTATTCTTAACTATTTTATTATTTTCTTGTAACCCTTTAGATAAATCTATAATTGAAGACTTATCTCCAAAAGAATTAAAAAAAGAAATAACGAAAGATAGTTCCTTCACATATATATATGAAGATATAGAAGGTTTTAAAAAATTAAACAAGGACAAAATTAAATTAGCAAATTATTCAAATCTTACTTGGCAGAGAATTATAGATTTTAATAAATTTAAATTAGATAGCTATTCAAATTTAGGTGAATTTGAAAAAGAATATATAAGTAAATATGATAAAACAATACAAAAAGGTATCGAATTAATTAATGACTACAAAAAGAAAAATGAGGTTTGGGTTAACGAGAACCATCCTAATAATTTTGTTGATATTGAGCTTATTGGAATTAATACAGAGTACTACGAATATTCAGGAGGTGTTGATGATGTGTACTTTAAGTTTAGAATAAAAACCAAAAAAGGGAGAGTTCAACAGGTTACTTGGGGAATAAATCCAAAGGCAAAAATAAATGATAAAAAAAAGGATGATTTATACTCCCTTTTAGATTATCAAGGTTATATATATTCATCGCCTATCAATAATGTAGTAACTGGTCGATACAAAGCTTCATACAAACAAGAAAAAATAGCAGCTGGGAAAAGTGCAAAAAGCTTTCTGAGAGACTATGATTTAAATCTAGAAATTCGTAAAGTTAGATTTAAAAACAAAAATATTTCACACGATGACTATGAATTACCTTTTAAAGTTAGGATGTATATTGAGTACGAGGAAAAAAAGGATGAGAATATGTATGAATATTATTTAGCAGATATAATAGCTGATGAAATTGACGCTGATTTTATTTCTAAGAATAGTTATATATTGAAAAAGCAAGATTCTATTTTAGAATCAAAATTTCCACTTGAATTTTCATTTTATATAGATTATTACAAATTAAAATAAGATTACTATGACAAAAGAAGAAAAACAAAAATTGAACGAAAAGGAACTCTACAAGCTTTTTGATAAAGGAGATATAGATGCTCGAGAATTTGACGAATTAAGAAAAGCTCTGCCTAGTTACCAGCAAGAAAAAATGAATGCAATGTTGTTCCGTAAAAAGAAAAGTGAGATAGTAGATTTATACAAAAAAGGAGAACTATCCATATCTGACACTATAGCTTATGAAAACAATCTTTTACTTAACAGAAATAGAAAAAACACAAGTTCTATAGTATGGATAATAGTAATAAACATTGTAATAATATTTTTTGGTGCTTTATTTATAAATGCCAGTAAATAACCTCAAATACTATAATTAAAAAACTATTTATTATGAACACATTTCTTTTTGCTTGGAATCCTAATAGATGGAATTGGGAAGATTTACAAGAAAGTATAGAACACCTTGAAAAAGTAGGATATGTTGAAAGAAGATGGAGCTGTGGAAGTTCAAAAAGTATTAGAAAAGGGGATAGAGTTTTCTTAATTAGGTTAGGTAAAGAGCCAAAAGGAATAATGGGAAGTGGTTTCGCAAAATCCTCTTACTATATTGCACCTCATTGGAATGGTTCAGAAGGTAAAACAGCAAATTACATAGATATAGAATTTGATATTCTTATTAATCCTTATAAGGATAAGTTATTTGACAAAGAGTCTTTAGATAGCTTAAATAATAATGATAATTTACAGCAATGGTTTCCTCAACAAAGTGGTATTTCAATTAATCAAGAAGTTCTTGAAGATTTGGAATCAAACTGGTTCAATTTTATTAAAGAGAATAAATACATAAAAAACAGTTTTGTTTCTAATGATGTTACAACACAATTTAAAAAAACATTTAAAGAGGGAAAATCAAAAGATATTGTTCAAACTCGATATGAGAGAAATCCAGCAGCACGAAAAAGATGTTTAGATTATTACGGATGTTCTTGTGAAGTCTGTAAGTTTAATTTTGAGGAGCATTATGGAGAAATCGGTAAAGGTTTTATTCACGTTCATCACAGAAATCAGATTTCTGAAATAGGAAAAGAATATGATATTGACCCCATAAGAGACTTAATTCCAGTATGTCCAAATTGTCACGCAATGATTCATTCAAAAAGACCAGCTTATACAATAGCTGAAATTAAAAAACTTAAAAGAGCTTAAAACCATAAAGAAATTTAATAAGTTTTTCATAATAATTAGAATTACGTTGAATTTATAAGACTCCATTACTAGACTTACTAACTATTCATATTACATTAATTTTTTTCTTCCTTAGCTATTCAGTTTTGCAAAAACTAGAATTGAAACAATTAATTTCTTTTAAAGTGTATTAAATGTCTGCCAAATGTCTGCCAAATATTTATATTTGATACATCTTTGAAAGTTCTGCCAAATATTGTAGTAAATAAAAAATTAAATTGTTGAGCAGTCGGGTAGAGCAGTGAGAGCCAATAAAAAAAGGCTTACATTTCTGTAAACCTTTTTGCTCCCCCTCTTGGGCTCGAACCAAGGACCCTCTGATTAACAGTCAGATGCTCTAACCAACTGAGCTAAGGAGGAGTTTGCTAGAATAAATTTATTTTAGCGTGTGCAAATATATATCTTTTACAAA
>Ga0209304_1002188_pt1 | contig 10822 bp, 8 predicted proteins | sample COGITO_mtgs_1004_4_FD_184789 | JGI IMG/M metagenome (GOLD analysis project Ga0209304, IMG submission 184789) | Pelagic marine microbial communities from North Sea - COGITO_mtgs_100423 (SPAdes) (version 2) | ecosystem: Environmental > Aquatic > Marine > Epipelagic ...
ATGAGGTTTTTTTGGTGGTTGGTCTTTTTTTGCAGTATCTTTGGGGTCTAAATCGCGGGATAGAGCAGTAGGCAGCTCGTCGGGCTCATAACCCGAAGGTCGTTGGTTCGAGTCCAACTCCCGCTACTACACAAGCAACCAGAAATGGTTGCTTTTCTTTTGTTTAAAACTCAATGTCACAAAGGTTTTAAAGAGTTTTAGTTGAGTATTAAACAACCGATATCCCTAATTTATTTAAAAAACTAACAAGGTTAGAATCCAAATATACAGAAAACTGACAGTAAAAACAGCTAAAACTGACAGTAAAACTGACAGTAAAAAGCCTTTAATTTGTTATTTTGATAATTAACGTAAATCTTTTTTTTAGATGAATAAGATGTCCTTTTTAAACAAATCAAAATATATCAGTTGAATAGTGAAATATCTTTTTGATATATAGTGGATATTACTGCCAAAAATAATAGAAAAAAACAAGTTCAGTTATTAAAAAGCTCTAACTGCACGCACATAGAAAGGAAGGTCTTTACTTTTAAAATCAATTGAACCATTACCAAAACGTAATGCCCAAGCATCATATGCACCATACTCTGAAGAGCTCCAATACCAATAATAATTAAAACTATCGCCTCCATTATCTAATGCCACATCATCTATAGATAACCTATTTAGATAAATTTGGTTTAACTCATCTCGTGAGGGCAGAAACCAATCGTTATAACCTCCACCACTATAAGCTCTTGCTAAACCTGCTGCATAATTTGTTTCTGTTGCACCTTGCTCTGCTATAATTGAATCAGTATTTGAATTTCCTGTCCCTATGGTTAAACCTGAAGCTCCTGTGGTAGTGTAACCAATATTATTCCAATCTATATCACTACTTTGGTCCGATACAGCACAAACTAAACCTTTTGAATTGTCATTGGGATTAATCCAAAAAATAATTCCACCATAAGCAAAATCCCCAATCTCATTTTGCTCGTCAAGAGTTGTAAAACTAACTACATTACCATAAAATTCACCAAAAGTGTTAGTTAAAATAGACCTTACATAATAAGTCGTATTCGGCTCAAGTCCAGTAATTGGTTCTTCATACAAATATGATGTTGTTATTTGGTTGTTATTATCATTTACAACAATAATTTCACTGTTATTTATTGTAGGTAGATTTTCTTTGGAATAAATAAATCCTTGAATTGTATTACTAGGAACGTCACAATTCTCAGAGGTAACTACTATCTTGCCATTTAAAATAGCAGAGTTTTCTCCTATATCTATAACAGCATCTGTAGTTACTATAGGTTCATATAGACAAATATTATCATCTTGTCCACAAGAAAATAATAAAATAGACAAGGATAGCAATAGTAGTTTTTTCATAATAAACTTATTTTAGGTTGATTAACAAATATAAAAAAATCTTATTTTTACTTTTAATAAAAATTAGCAGGAAAAGATATGTTCGAACAAAGTTTTAAAAATATAGATGACATACTGCATAAAGATGCAGGATGCGGAAGTGAGTTAGATTATGTAGAACAAACCTCTTGGGTGTTGTTTTTAAAATATCTAGACGACTTAGAAAAGGACAAAGAAAATGCAGCCTTACTTTCTGGGCAAGAATATACAAGACTAATAGAGCCTGCGTTCCAATGGACAACTTGGGCTGCTCCTAAATTAGTTGATGGTAAGATAGACCACAATGCACAAACAGGAGATGATTTATTGGACTTTGTAAACAACGAACTCTTTCCATACCTCAAAAGCTTTAAAGCAAACGCTGCTAGTGCAGATACCATAGAATATAAGATTGGAGAAATATTTAGCGAGTTAAAGAATCGCATACAATCTGGTTATAATTTACGAGAAGTAGTTGCTTTGATTGATGAGTTACGTTTCCGTACTCACGCAGACCAACTCGAAATGAGCCACCTTTATGAAGGGAAAATTAAGAATATGGGTAATGCAGGGCGTAATGGTGGAGAATACTACACACCTCGTCCTTTAATTAAAACCATAGTAAAGGTAGTTGACCCACAAATAGGAGAAACAGTTTATGATGGTGCAGTAGGTTCAGCAGGGTTCTTGGTAGAGGCTTTTGATTATATGAGAAACATCAAAAAACTATCTACACAAGACATAGAAACACTTCAAAAGAAAACCTTTTACGGTAAAGAGAAAAAATCACTAGCCTACATTATTGGTATTATGAATATGATATTGCACGGAGTAGAAGCTCCCAATATTATACACACCAATACTTTGGCAGAAAACCTTGCTGACATTCAAGAGAAAGAACGTTACAATGTGGTATTAGCAAACCCTCCATTTGGCGGAAAAGAACGTGCAGAGGTACAAGAGAATTTCCCAATTAAGACAGGAGAAACCGCTTCACTCTTTTTACAGCATTTTATTAAAATATTAAAAGCAGGCGGAAAAGCAGCCATTGTTATTAAAAATACTTTTTTAAGTAATACAGATAATGCTTCCGTGGCTTTACGTAAAGAATTAATAGAGAACTGTAACCTACATACCGTATTAGATTTGCCAGGTGGAACCTTTACAGGTGCAGGAGTAAAAACAGTCGTGTTGTTTTTTACCAAAGGAGAACCGACTAAAAAAGTATGGTTTTACCAGTTGAATCTTGACCGTAATTTGGGGAAAACAAACCCATTAAATGAAAAAGATTTAGCTGATTTTGTAGCCTTACAAAAAACAAAAGCCGAAAGTGAAAACTCTTGGAACGTTCGTTTGAGTGATTTAGACCAAAACACCTTTGACCTATCTGCAAAAAACCCAAATACACCACAAGAAGCTCCACTGCGACAACCCAATGAGATTCTAGAAGCAATGGCAACATTAAATAAAGAAACTGGTGATGTAATGAATGATTTAAAATTGTTGATTGGAAATGATTAAAGAATTGACAGTAGAAAATACAAATTTGCCTGCTGGGTGGGAGATGAAAACTTTGGGAGATATTTCAGATTTCCAAAGAGGTTTAACATACAGTGGAAAAGACGCTGTAGATTTCTCTGAAAATATTGTTTTACGTGCGACTAATATTGATTTAGATAAAAGTTGTCTTGATTTTTCAGAATTGAAATATTTGAATAATGATTTTCAAGTAAAACAAAATAAAAAAATCGTTAAAGGTGGCTTACTAATCTGTTTATCAAGTGGAAGTAAAAAACACTTAGGTAAAGTTGCATTAGTTACAGATGACTATAATTATGCTTTTGGAGGGTTTATCGGTCAAATAATACCTGACAATCAAGTTGTATCAAAATATTTGTTTTATAACTTGGTTTCTGAGTCATACAAGAAATACATCTCTGAACTGACGGACGGTATTGGAATTAATAACCTAAAGTCAATTGATTTGAAATCATTCGAAATCCCACTTCCACCACTCTCTCAACAAAAACAAATAGTAACAATTTTAGACAAAGCCTTTGCAGCCATAGATACCGCAAAAGCCAATGCAGAACAAAACCTACAAAACGCTAAAGAACTTTTTGAGAGTTATTTGCAGAATGTCTTTTCAACTAAAGGGGATGATTGGGAGGAGAAGACTTTGGAAAATGTTTGTGAAAGCATTTCTGCAGGAGGAGATAAGCCTAAGGAACTTTCAAAATTTAAAACAGAAAAATTCACTATTCCAATTTACGCCAATGGAGAAAAAAATAAAGGGCTCTACGGGTTCACTAATGTTGCTAAAGTTTTAGAGCCAAGCATTACTATTTCGGGTAGAGGTACAATAGGTTATTCTGAAATAAGAAATGAACCTTTTACTCCAATCGTGAGGCTGATAGTTCTTATACCTAAGAAGGAAAAAATAGATATTAAATTCCTTAAATATATTGTCTCTAATATAAATTTTATTAATTCGGGGTCATCAATTCCACAATTGACTGTGCCAATGGTAAAAGGGTATAAGATAACTTATCCTTCGATTAAAGAACAAGAAAAAATCGTTCAAAAGCTCGATGCTTTATCAGCAGAATGTGAAAAACTAGAAGCCATATACACTCAAAAAATAGCCGATTTAGAAGAAATGAAAAAGAGTATATTGCAAAAAGCCTTTTCAGGTCAACTCAATACCATAAATTAATCCTATGAATGAAGCGGAAACTAGAGCAGAATTAATAGACCCAAAGCTAAAAGAAGCTGGTTGGGGAGTGGTTGAGGGTTCTAAAATATTAAGAGAGCGCAACTGCCAAATTACCCCAGGCCGAATAAAAGCAGGTGGTAAAAATGGCCAACCACTTATTGCAGATTATATTTTAGTTTATAAGGGTATTAAACTCGCTGTAGTTGAGGCAAAAGCAAGAAACTTAGAAGTTGGTGAAGGTGTTGCACAAGCCAAACTGTATGCAGACAAATTAACTTTAGATACCACTTACTCAACAAATGGAGATGATATCTACCAAATCTGTATGCAAACTGGTGAAGAAGGTATAGTTAACCGTTATTTAACACCACAAGAATTATGGATAAAATCATATCCTAAAAAAGCAAGTACAGAAATTACAGAGCTATGGAGAGATAAATTCTCTAGTATTCCATTTGAAGATAAATCTGGTACTTGGCAACCACGTTACTATCAAGAAATAGCCATTAAAAGAACCTTAGAGAGCATTGCTCAAGGAAAAGACCGTATTCTATTAACACTCGCCACAGGTACAGGAAAAACAGCTATTGCCTTTCAAATTGCTTGGAAGCTATTTTATACAAGATGGAACCTCAGCGCAAATAATCAGTATCAAAAACGTCAACCTAGAATTTTATTTTTAGCTGACAGAAACATATTAGCCAATCAGGCATTCAATTCCTTTTCAGCTTTTCCAGAAGATACGTTAGTTCGTATTAAACCCAAAGAGATAAAAAAGAGAGGGAAAGTGCCTACTAACGGAAGTATATTCTTTACCATTTTTCAATCTTTAATGGCAAATGATAGCACCGCTGAAGCAGAAGAAATTGAAGAAGAAAACACTACAGATTACGACAAATCTGCAGCGTATTACAATCAGTACCCTAAAGACTATTTTGATTTAATCATTATAGATGAGTGTCATAGAGGCGGTGCAAATGACGAAGGAAATTGGAGAGGTATTTTAGAGTATTTCTCTCCTGCTGTTCAGTTAGGTCTTACAGCAACACCAAAACGAAAAGACAACGTAGATACTTACAAGTATTTTGGAGAACCTGTCTATATTTATTCCTTAAAAGAAGGGGTGAATGATGGTTTCTTAACGCCTTTTAAAGTAAAAAGAATAACCACTACTCTAGATGATTATATCTACACAGCAGATGATGAGGTTGTAGATGGAGAAATTGAAGAGGGTAAGTTATATGAAGAAAAAGACTTCAACCGAAAAATTGTAATTCCTGCAAGAGAGCGGTATCGTGTAAAAGCTTTTATGGATGATGCCAACGAGAATGAAAAAACAATCATTTTTTGTGCTACTCAAGCACACGCTGCTATGGTTCGTGATATGGTAAATCAGAATAAAAAGATTAGTAAAAATACAGAGTATTGTGTCCGTGTTACTGCCAATGACGGAGAGATAGGAGAAAATGCCTTAAAGCAATTTCAAGATAATGAAAAGAGTATTCCAACCATTTTAACCACCTCACAAAAACTCTCTACAGGTGTTGATGCACGTAATGTAAGAAACATTGTATTGATGCGTCCTGTAAATCAGATTATAGAATTTAAACAGATTGTAGGTAGAGGTACTAGAACTTTTGATGGCAAAGATTACTTTACTATCTATGATTTTGTAGATGCACACCAACGCTTCCTTGACCCAGAATGGGATGGAGAACCAGAGGTTTGTAGTAGATGTAATGAAAACCCTTGCATTTGTGAGAAAGGCGAACCAAAACCTTGTAAAAAGTGCGGAGAGCAATCTTGTGTTTGTGAGATAGAACCACCAACAGAATGTGATATTTGTGGAAACCTTCCTTGTACTTGTAATAAAAAAGTAAGAGTCAGACTTAGAGGAGGTAAAGAATTAGAAATTCAGCATACTACCCAAACTATGTTTTGGGATGCTAATGGAACTCCTATGACCTCTGAACAATTCTTAAACAATCTTTTTGGTGAAATACCAAATTTATTTAAGAGTGAAGCAGAGTTAAGAAAGTTATGGAGTAATCCTCTAACTAGAAAAACTCTGTTAGAAAAACTAGCAGCAGCAGGTTATGGTTCGGAAGAATTGAATGGGCTAAGAAAGCTTATTGATGCCGAAAAGAGTGATTTGTTTGATGTTCTAGAATATGTGTTTAATAGTGATATAAAGCCTCTTACAAGAGCTGAAAGAGTAGCAGCAGCTAGAGCTACTATATTTACTTTAATGAATGACAAACAGAAGGAGTTTATAGAGTTTGTGTTAAATAAATATATAGAAACAGGTGTAGGGGAATTAGAACAAACTAAACTTCCTATACTACTATCTAGTATGTTTCAATCGCAACAAGATGGTATTTCGGAATTAGGAGGAGATGTATCAAAAATTAGAAATTTATTTATTGAATTTCAACAACACTTGTATCAGACAGCATAATATTATTTGACTTAAGGTGGTTATTCCTGCTAGAAAACATCTGAATTAAATTACTGCAAATATTTTGTAATTAGTTGATAATTGGAGAGTTTATGATGGTGTGTTATAAACTTCTTAAATGACTTAATCAATTACAGGTAGCTAAATGATTAACCAAATTAAGATTTCTTGTTTTATATCTAATTATCTTTCTATCTATACATCTCTTTATTATTATATCTATTTATCTATTTATCTATTTATCTTTTTATCTATCTATCTATCTATCTATCTATCTATCTATCTATCTATCTATCTATCTATCTATCTATCTATCTATCTATCTCTCTTTCTATCTATGGTTCAAGGGGGGCTAAAACAAAAACACCTAACTATCAATAAGTTAAGTGTTGTCTGTGGTATGTTTTTTACATTTTTTTACTAATGTTTTTCATTATATTTGTTACTCAACCTAAAATAAGGTATTATGAAAAAACTACTATTATTTTTATTCTGTTTTCCAATAATTGCTACTGCTCAATATTCAAGCTATTATAAAGTAGATGCAAACATTAATAAAAATGTAAACGTCAATGCAAATATTAATAAAAATGTAAATGTTACGGGTACTGTATCAACCATTGATTATGGAGCATTAGCAAATGCAAATGCTCAAAGAGAAGCAAATAGGTTATCTCGTATGCAGTATGCAAATCAAAGAGCAAAAGAGGCAGCTATTGCTATAGCTAACGACCCTTCAAAAGCATATGATTATGGAATTAACAATAATTGGAAAGTTGATAGTAAAATTAAAAAACAATTGGGATGGGGTAGAAAGATAAAATATATGTATCATAAAATACCTCACAATTCTTTATTTGATAAGATTGGTGACAGTTATAATTATGAAAATATAAGTGAAGACGGGGTAAAGACACAAATTATTATATATCCTGTTGCTACACTCAAAATATATAGAAAAGGTAACCCAAGCTATAGTCCAAACTTTGAAGAATTATTTGAATATAAAGATTTAACAGAGGGCGAATTAAATGATTTAAGTGGTGATGGTAAAAAAACCCAAATGCTCCATAAAAAAGTTATTAAAAGAGCCAATGTTGGAGGTAGTAGTGGGTTTCGAGGAACATTAATTTGGGAGGATAAATATGAAAAAGTTATAACAGATAATTATGGTTCGTATATTAATAGAAATGGTGAAACTTATATTTTTAGCGTAAAAGTTCGTTACAAAGGGGATGTAGATGAAGTAACTTTTGAGCAACTAGAGGGCAGAAGATATTATTTCAGAAAATTGGTTGACAGAATGGTTTCCACAATCAAAATATATTAATTCTAAACTCAATTTTAATTATACAAACCTCAAATAAATTTAGTTTTTTTAATAGATTTAATCTGTTCCTTTACTATTGATGTATGCAATCATTATTTGCTTCATCTCCTCACCTTTTTCAACTTTCTCCTTAAATATTCCCTTGCTTGTCATATACCTAACAGATTCTTTTTGTATGTTTGCTTAGAGCCTAAAACAAGGTATTATGAAAAAACTAATTCTATTATTAAGTCTGTGTTTTATTACTATTTCAACTTATGGTCAAACTTACAGTAACCCATATCCTCAACCAGTCAAGGTTCAGGTAACTACTAATAATAACTCTAACAATTTCTCAAATTCTTTTACTAAAGGTCTTCAAGCTGGTGCTGCAGCTAGAAGTGCTAGAGCTGCCGAAGGTAGAGCAGCAGCAGAAGCAACTAAAGATAAATCCACAAAAATAAAAGTAGATAACTTAATAAATAACGATGGTTTTTTTAAAGGAGTTTATATAAAAAGAGTAAGTGGATGGAAACCAAGTGGTAACAAAGCTACAATTAAAAAAATTTTAAATGGGTCTAATAAATTAAGATATTTTCCTAAAGATAAGAACTTACCAAAAAATACTGAATTGTTAGAAAAAGTCCTTTTCTTGGAATGGGAAAGAGAAGCTTTAAACCAATATGCAAGGCTTACAAAAATGACTCTAAGTGATTATAAGGGGAACATAGTATATCAAGCTGTTTACAAAAATATACCGTATAATGAAATGCTATTACCACTAACTTCTGAGTATGTAATTACTAAAGAGCAAGCTATTTCCAAGATGAAAGAGTTCAAAGAATTATTAGATTTAGAAATTCTAACAAGAAGAGAATATGATAGTATCTTAAAAGAACTGAAGCCATTTATTATCAAAAAATAATGTAAATAATTTAAACATCCCTTACAGAAATGTAGGGGTTTTTTTATATACTTAATTTTGGTTTTATAGCATTTTCATAGGCTTTTATTTTATACTCTGGCAGTTCTCCTTTCCTTTTAAGAAAATCTACAAACTTAATTTGGTCGAATCTAGACATATTTAAATAAGATTCTCCTAATTTAACCTCCTCAACTTCTTCTTCAACATCTTCTTGTTGTTTTTTACGATAGTTTTCAGCTCTTTTCTTACCTCCTTTAGCACCATTTATTTTGTGCTTTGAAAGTGCTTCTACATCATCTCTCAATCTTTGCAATCCTATCATTTCAATTCCATCATCATTGTTGTAAAAATCAAATAGTTTGTAGTCATTTATGACTCTTCCTAGCTTAGCCTTGATGTTCTTTTTTGTATATCCTAGCATTAAGCATATATCATTAAAATCATATTCTTGAAACCCTCCAACTACGTGAAGAGTGTCAGCTAGATGCATATATAATCCATAGGCTTCTATTCCTTCTTTGTGAATCATTAATGACATTTGTGGTGTGGTAATTAAATTACTTGGATGTTTATACCAAAGGCTATAAATTTCATTTCTCATTGTTATTTATTTATGATTAATACTCTCTCATATTGCTTCTCAAAGCTAGAAATTAATAAATAGTTTTTTAACAAAAAAAAATCAGTTTTTGTAATATTTTGTAGAAAGAATGTGGAGTTTAATCTAAATTTATGTGACCATTATTTAAATTTTATATGGTTAGCATTAATTAGTTTTCTTTTTTTTAACCATAGGCATATCCTCCTCCTTTAATTCAGCTATTTCTAATCCTCTTAAGTAGGTCAAACTTACATTTACAGATGAATGCCCCATAGCTTTCTGTAGCTTAGTTATAGAACCTGTTCTCTTAAAGATTTCTATAGCTCCTGAGTGTCTAAAAGAATATAATGTTTGTCCTTGTTCAAGTATATTTGATTGTTTCTTAAAACGGCTCCAAAGGGTCTTAAAATAGTCTTGGTTTAAGGGTTGAGGTTTACCTGAGAAAATATTATGATGAGGTTCTCCTTTTACAAGAATATCTCTAACATAAGAGGGTACAGGAACAATTCTATTTCTACCAGATTTGTTTCTACTACCAGACAAATGAATGTATGTAAGGTCATCAGAAAAGTCAGACCAAGTAAGTTCTCTTATCTCACGATGAGGTCTTAAAAGGCAACCGTAGGTCATTAGACAGCATATATATAGCTGTTTATTATATGCTTTAATATCTTTAAGAATTTCATTGATATTATCGAATGGTTTGTGAAGTGTTGAGGTAGGTTTCTTCAGTTTTATACTTTGAACTAAATGAGGTTTAAATTCAGCTAATAATGGACTTAAAGTAGATTTTACTGTTCGTTGTGTCTTTGCACTCCAATTAGGTCTTACAAGGAAGGTTCTAATGTGTGATGCTTGTAATTTATCAAGCGTAAGGCTCTTTAAATGTTGTTCACTTTCATAACGTTTCCATAAGGTTACAATTCGTTTTGCATCCTTTATAAAGCGTTCAGAACATCCCTGCTTTATCTTCATATCAACACCCTGTTTAAGTGCTTTAACAACTGTTACAGGAACTTCTTTAACTTCTCTTTTCTTTGGTTTAGGTCTCCAACCTTCTCTTAGTTTTAATTCAAATGCAGCTTTGAGTAGGGGAGGGTTATCAATACATTTTAATTTTATTTCAATAGCCTTACCGTTCCAAAATCTGTAACGTACGTTATTGTAATAAACATTAATAAATACTTGTTTTTTGTCTTGACCAATTGTTACATTAAAAGAGTTCATACTGTCAGTTATTACTGTCAGTTTTAAAAAATAAAAGGATAGTTATATGGTATTCAACGGTTTACAGTAGGCAGCTCGTCGGGCTCATAACCCGAAGGTCGTTGGTTCGAGTCCAACTCCCGCTACAAAGAAACTCCTTGAGAAATCAAGGAGTTTTTATTTTGGGGTCAAGTGATGCTTGCATCGTCTTG
>Ga0209304_1002197_pt1 | contig 10797 bp, 8 predicted proteins | sample COGITO_mtgs_1004_4_FD_184789 | JGI IMG/M metagenome (GOLD analysis project Ga0209304, IMG submission 184789) | Pelagic marine microbial communities from North Sea - COGITO_mtgs_100423 (SPAdes) (version 2) | ecosystem: Environmental > Aquatic > Marine > Epipelagic ...
AGTTAAGGGCTCTGTCGGGATGACTGTTGGGGGGCCCCACCCTTTGTCATCTTGAACGAATGTGAAAGATCTCATGGAGGTCCCTCGTCGCTGCGCTCTGTCGGGATGACAGTTAAGGGCTCTGTCGGGATGACATGTAAGGGCTCTGTCGGGATGACAGTTAGGGGGCTGTCGGGATGGCAGATCATGATTTTAGGGCGCTGACTGCAGCTGGATATGTTGGCTATCCAGGTGGCTGACGTGGATGCCAAAGCTGGTTTGCAGCACATCGAACATGGCGTCTAGTTCACCGACTTTAAAGCGGCCCCCTACTCTGAGTTGTTGCAGTGCGGGGTCGGGGATATTGATATTGATGGTGGTGTAGCGGCTCATTTCTGCGATGACTTCAATCAGCGGGTCGCCGACAAATACCAGATAGCCGCTGCGCCAGGCGAGTTTGCGCTCTAGCTCTGGTGCGGGGATCTGGGTGATGGGTTGCAGCTGTTGTAACTGGGGTTGCTGTGGGTCGCTACCCTGCACGCGGTTTACGGTGAGGCTTTGGCCGCTGTCTAGGCTGGCGAGTTTGTGCATTTTGGTTATGGGTGCGGCTTGTTCGACCTGTACGGCGGAGGACAGGTCGACCTGCCCTTCGTTGACTATTACTTGCACGGCGTCGGGATGCAGGCGCACGGAAAAGGCGGTGCCTACGGCTTTGACCATACCGCTGCCGGCGTAGACTTGGAAGGGCCAGTCTTGGTTGGAGGCGACATCGAAGTGCACTTCGCCTCTAAGCAGGCGGATTTTGCGCTGGCCGTCGCTGTATTCCACCTGTATCTGGCTGTCGGTATTCAGTTTGATAATCGAGCCGTCGACCAACTTTTGTTCCTGCACTTCACCCAGGGCGCTGACATAGATGCCGTTGGTGGAATCGTTGGCGGCAGGTAGCAGCGCAAAGACCATCACCATGGCTAGCGCGAAGCTGGCGGCGATGGCGCCGCTGCGACCCCAGACGGTAGTGGGCAGGCGGGTCAGTGGTGTCAGCAGTTCGCGCCAGCGATTGCTGGCCTGGTCGTAGACTGGGGTGGAGAGTTCGTTGAGGATATTGGCGTCGTCCCAGAAGGCGCTAATGCGCTCTAGCTCGCGGCGGTGGGCGCTGCTTTGGGCCAGCCATTGGCGCAGTGACTCTTTTTCGGCTGCACTGGGCGGCGTGTCGCGGTCGAGACGGATCAACCATTCCCGGGCCTGGGTCTGGATGCTGCTGAAGTCGTCGAATGGCAGCACGTTGTCTGGGCTGTTTATCACTGTTTCGCTGGTCATTGCTGACCTCTCTGATTGGCTTGAACGCTCGGTTTAGGCGGGCTAACGGGGTTCGGCTCTTTGTTATGGTTATGGTTATGGTTATGGTTATAGCTATGGTTTTGTTCTGTGTTCTGTTGTCGGTCGTCTGCTGCGCCCTGTTCTGGGGAGTGCTTTTCAGGTTGCTCTGCTGTGCGCTGCTGAATAAACCGGTCGCAGGCTTCTACGCCTTTCATCAGATGTTTTTCGACGGTGCTGGCGGCGATACCGAGGCGTTGGGCTATTTCTTTGTGGGGCATGCCGTAGACTTTGCGCATTAGGTACACCCGGCGGCACTTGGGTGGCAGTGCGGCGACGGCTTCGCAGTGAATACCCAGCTTTTGCTGTGCCATGACTTCGTCTTCGGTGGACCATTCAGAGAGTAAGACGTCGGCGGAGGGCTGATCCTCTATATAGTCGGTGATTTGTCGTGATTTGCTGCGCAATTGCGAGATGGCGACGTTTTTGGCGATGCGGAATAAAAACGACTTGGGTTGACGCACATCGGTGTTGCGCTCGGCTTTGTAGGCGCGCAGAAAGGCTTCCTGGGTAACGTCTTCGATATCCTGGGCATTGTTGAGGTAGCGGCCAATAAACCGCTTTAATGACAGCTGATGCAGTTGAAAGGCGTTTAAGATATTAACGCCCTGTTTATCCCCTGCAGGTTTGTGGTCTGACATTCCTTCGAATCCCCATCAGCGATCTGCTGACCGCTGTTATCCAATAATACAAACTCAGCAGTGAACGGCTTTTGTCTCTGCTGGGATTTGTTGGATTTTCACACTCACATGGCACTTAAGATTTACTCTTTGGGTAAGGTTCTCAGGGCAACTGTGATTGCGCTCCTTGTAGGGTTAAAAGTAGTTGAGGATTTGGGGAAATGCCAGCGAGGCAGGCCAGTGGGCATTAAATTGCTGTGGACGGGTAATGGAAGATAGAGATCCTTCGGCTGGGCTCAGGATGACCCACGGTTGGGAGCTGTGCACTGGCATTAGCTAATATGGGTGCTACTATTTAACCAACTGCATGGAATGCACGTTACACCCACCAAGGAAAGTGTCCGCTAATGAGTCCTGTATCAACTAATCAGAATCTTTCTTATCTTTTGCAACTACTATTCAGTTGCATATCTAAGATTACGTGCTATCTTCAATGAGCAGGCTCGAGAAGCTAAAGAACAAATTCCTTAGGGTAACAACGCCAAAGGATATTTCATGGGATGAATTAGTCCGGGTTTTAGGCTCTTTAGGTTATGAGCAGATTGAAGGAAGCGGCTCTAGAGTGAAGTTTGTAAGCCAGCATAGACCTGACTTACCTTACATCAACCTCCATAAAAGACATCCAGACTCAACACTGCTGCCATATCAGGTCAGGATAGTTAGACGATTGCTCGAAGAGCAGGAATAATCAATGAAACAGAAGCTTCTTAACTACAAGTCATACCAGGGAACCGTTGAGGCTGATCTTGATGAAGGCCACTTATATGGCGAAGTACAGTTCATTAACGATCTAATCAGCTATGACGGCGACACCTTGCCAGAACTTAAAGCAGCTTTTATTGATGCCGTTGATGATTACTTGAAGGATTGCGCTAAGCTCAACAAGGAGCCCAACAAGACTCTGTCAGGAACCTTTAATGTTCGAATTGGCGGTAATAGCCACAAAGCATTAGCTGTGAAATCCCTCGAGACTGGCAAAAGCATCAACGAACTGGTTAAAAAAGCTGTCGATGAACTGCTTGCCAACCGGGCCCATGAAACTCATATTCACTATACATTTGAACGAACGATACATGCGCCATTCGAGGCAGCGCCCTCTGGATTCCTTGTGCAACCTGCACCGACCTCTTCAACTAAGAAGCATTGAGATGAAATTACCGATTACGTTAACAGACCTCTTTATTAAAAAGATGAACATAGAGAATGATTATGATTTAGCCAGCTCGACTTCGGGGACGCTTATTATTGAGGCATTTGCCGCCTATGGCGATATTGTGAAAGCGACAAACGATAAATGCATTGTTCACCATAATCTAACGCTGAAGATGCGAGGTGTTTCTGAAGGTTCCGAGGATCCACTGTTTACAGTTAGCGTTGAAGCAACAGGAAAATTTACAGCGTCTGTGGCGGATGTAGAGAATGCCCGCAACGATCAAGAGACTCAGACCTGCGTTAGCTCTATGATTGCTGACTCCATGTTCCTTGGAATGCGAGCCTATTTGGATCAGTCATTTTCTATGATGGGCTTGAAAAATGTGCAAATTCCATGGAGCTTCAAGCTGGAACAACCGGCTATTTTGGAATCTAAATAGGTTAGCTTACTATGGTCTCTTCCATACAATCCCAACTTTTAGCAGGTTAGAGTAGCCTATGGTTCCGTTGAATGGCCCAACGAGCAGGATTTTAGTAAAGATACTGTCTATTTGCTGGGGCGCTCCCTAGAGAGCTAGCCTTTAGCCGGGCAGTCAACCCGGCCTCTGCTCAACTCAATGTCAGTGTTTCTAGCTCGTTAATTCCCCAACCCAACACTTCTTTTTTCAGCCACAATATAGTCATTCCCATCAGCAATTAACCAGAACTCTGTGCTTACCACTTGGCCATCAATAGGCTGGCTCAAAGCATTGGGGTTAAGCGTCATGGTATTTTGATTGCTGGTCATGGTGAGTTCGCCATGGCTGGTGGCGACCCATTGGCCATTGCTATTGTAGCCCCGTACCTCGTACAGCAGCTCGAGGCTTTGCATAGCTATGCCGCTGCGGCTGATGCTGATATTGCTGCCGCTGCTCTCTACACTGACTTCCACCAGCTCATCCAGCAGCCCTTTGGCGGCTTTGATGCGCACCGGGTTGATGCCCAGCATATAGGCGTTATCGCCGTCGTACATACTGAAATCGCTGATGTAGAAACTGCCTTGGCTGTCCCAGCTGTCGTAGCCGGTAATAAACGCCTCGGCGCCGGAAATCGGATCCAGCTGATTGATAACCATCAACTCATAGGAGTTACCGCTGGCGATATCGTACTCGTAGATCGCATTATCTCTGGCGCCATCACTGAGTCCGATATAAATCTTTTCGCCGTCGGCACTTAGCTGAAATACCCAGGTTTTTAAGCTGCTTGAGAAATCTGGGCGGCCTATAAACTGCCAGCTGGCGGCGGCGTCGTTGAATCTGTATATATTGCCTTGGTCATCGCTGGTGTAGAGGTTTTCGTGGCGGCGATCCCACTGCCCTACCTCCATGGCGTTGGGGCCCTGCAGGCTAAAGGCTGGCAGTTCGCCAAAGCCTGTCTGCGGGTCGTAGTACCAGACATGGTCAAATACGCTGGCGGGCTCGCCCTGATTCCACTGGTTTCTGGAGGAGCCACCGGTAATATAAACGCGGCCTCGGGAGTCAACCCACATAAAGCGGTTGCTGTAGAAGAAGTTCTGCCAGGCGCTGGGCTTGCCCAGCACTGTGGTGGTGCCTGCGGCTATGTCGTAGCGCACCAGTTTATTTTCCGGGATGGACATACCGTAGAGCAGGTTGTTTACCGGGTCTTTTTGAATGCTAACAATCTGTATCTGCTCGGCGCCTACTCCGTTGGGCTCGCTGGCGCTGAGGTCTGTAAAGCTGCCGTCTTGTGACTGGTAGCCATACCAGTGGAAGCCTCTGGTGTTCTGGAAGCTATAGTTCATATCTGAGCTATCTAGGGTGGCCACATAAACTGTGCCATTGTGGTCCAGGGGCCGAGTGTGGAATTTCTCGGCACTTTCATTGGTCTGCCAGTTATTGGCAGCCTGTGAGGCGGATTTGGCATCGCCCACCCAGCGCAATGTGTTGTCATGCTGATACATTCTGTAAAGCATGGAGTTGGTCTGGTGGTCATGGCCGGAAATATAGATCTCGCCATTGGCGTCGGAGCCTACCGCCAGCCAGCTCTGGTCTGGGCGCGAGCCATCCGGGGCATCGGGCATTTGCCAGATATTAACGCCATCGATAGCGCCGGCTCGGGCATCATCGTAGGGTACGGTAATGACTTCTGGTTGCTCTGGCTCTTCGGGCTGCTCTGGTTGCTCTGGTTGCTCTGGTTGCTCTGGTTCCGTTGGTTGCTCTGGTTCATTGGGACTGTTATCTACTGGTGCCTGGGGACTGTCACTACTACTGTCACTGCCACCACCGCCTCCGCCACAGGCTGCAAGCAAGCTGACTAGCATAATCAGAATAATTTTGGACATACTGAAAGAACGCCCAGTTAGGGGCTCTGCGTCTTTGTGGGGCATAAATATTTTCTCTTTTAATTATATTGGGTATTACTGCATATAGCCGAGGCCTTTCAGCCCTCATCACACATACTCTTAATCACAACCTTAAAGATTCTGTCCAACTCTGAATGCTTGAGTTTCTGGCTAACCGCTGTGACCGTCGACAGCAGGGATGCTGTCGCAGAGCCTACAGGGACGACATACACGGATGTATTAGTGTCGCGGTAGGCAGGAGCCGAGAGCGACCGTACTTGCAGCGTGTCACAGTGGTTAGTCAGTAATTCAAGCTCGCTGCCACTGGCCAAGAGATCCTTCGGCTTCGCTCAGGATGACAGGCCTTCGGCTTTGCTCGGGATGGGATCCTTCGGCTTCGCTCAGGATGACAGGCCTTTGGCTTCGCTCAGGATGGGATCCTTCGGCTTCGCTCAGGATGACAGGCCTTTGGCTTCGCTCAGGATGGGATCCTTCGGCTTCGCTCAGGATGACAGGCCTTTGGCCTGTCACATATAAGCGTTACTGGTATCTGTATGGTCGGTCATATCCCTAACGCCTTTCAGCTCGGGGATCTTTTCCATCAGGGTTTTTTCTACGCCCTCTTTAAGGGTAAGGCTTACTGCGGAACAGCCCTGACAGCCGCCACCAAACTCAAGTACCGCTATACCATCGGCCATTTCTGAGAGTGACACCACACCACCATGAGAGGCTAAACCGGGATTGATATCGTTATACAGCAGATAGTTAATCTTATCTTCGATGGGGCTGTCGTCGGTGACATTGGGTAGTCTTGAGTTGGGGGCGCGGATGGTTAGCTGGCCACCAAACTTATCTTCGGCAAAGTCGACCTTGGCTTCGTCCAAAAAAGGAATGCTGCGCTGCTCAAAATAGGCGTTAAAGGCCTCGTATTCCACTACCAGGTCTTCTTCGTTGTGCTCGCCGGGGCGGCTGTAGGCTATGCAGGTCTCGGCTTTGGGTGTGCCTGGGTCGCTGACGAACATGCGCACGCCAATGCCTTCGCAATTTTGCTTCTCTAATAGGCCTGCAAGGTAGACTTGAGCTGATTCTGTAATGTTGACATTGAGCATGTTGGTTTCCTGAGCGCTAAACTTGAGTAAATAACTCGGGTATTCTACGACATTGATGGGTTTGGGCGAAAGCTTCTTTTGTTTTAAAGGTCGCTTTTTGGATATATCTTGGTATTATGCCCATCCATCAATATATTTTGATACAGCAGATAAACCAAGGCTCCTGAGGAAATAGATAAGCATATGGCTAACAGCATTTTTGAAGCAACCCAAAAGCGAATTCTGATTTTAGATGGCGCCATGGGCACGATGATTCAGCGCCACACTCTGGAAGAGGAACACTTTCGCGGTGAGCGCTTTGCTGACTGGCATACCGACCTCAAGGGTAACAATGATCTGCTTAGCCTGACTCAGCCGGATATTATCTGTGATATTCACCGTGCCTATCTGGATGCCGGTGCGGATATTATTGAGACTAATACGTTTAACTCCACCACTATTTCTCAGGCCGACTACGACATGCAGGCGATCTCTCGCGAGATCAATGTTGCCTCTGCACAGCTGGCCCGAAAGGCTGTAGATGAATTCTCGACGCCTGAGCGCCCGCGCTTTGTTGCTGGTGTTCTGGGGCCCACTAGCAGAACGGCTTCTCTATCACCGGATGTGAATGATCCCGGTGCGCGCAACATAACCTTTGATGAACTGGTTGAAGCCTATGTGGAATCTACCCACGCCCTGATTGAGGGCGGTGTGGATGTAATTATGGTCGAGACTATTTTCGATACTCTGAATGCCAAGGCCGCGCTATTTGCTGTGCAGCTGGTGTTTGAAGAACTCGATCATGAGCTACCTATTATGATCAGTGGCACCATCACCGATGCCAGTGGCCGTACTCTATCCGGTCAGACGCCTGAAGCGTTTTGGAACTCTGTTCGCCACAGCAAGCCGCTGAGTATTGGTTTGAACTGTGCTCTGGGCCCCAAAGAGCTGCGCCCTCACCTTTTAGAAATTTCTACCAATGCCGACGCACTGGTTAGCGCACATCCCAATGCGGGATTACCGAATGAGTTTGGCGGCTACGATCTGGATGCCGCCAATATGGCCGAGACCGTGGCTGAGTTTGCCAGCGCTGGCTTACTAAACATTGTTGGCGGTTGCTGCGGTACCACGCCAGAACATATTCGCGCGATTGCCGATGCCGTGGCCGATATCAAGCCACGCCTGGTTCCCACTATTGAACCTGCCTTGCGCCTGTCTGGTCTTGAGCCTTTTACTATCAATGCTGACTCGCTGTTTGTGAATGTTGGCGAGCGTTGCAATGTCACGGGTTCTGCCGTGTTTAAGCGTCTGATTCTTGAAGAAAATTATGATGCAGCGTTAGAAGTTGCTCGCCAGCAGGTTATTAATGGCGCGCAAATTATCGATGTAAACATGGACGAAGGCATGCTCGAGTCGCTGCCCGCCATGGTTAAGTTTCTCAACTTAGTCGCTGGCGAGCCGGATATTTCTCGTGTGCCCATTATGGTCGACTCTTCGAAATGGGACGTTATTGAAGCTGGCCTGAAATGTATTCAGGGCAAGTCGGTGGTCAATTCCATCAGCCTTAAAGAAGGCGAAGCCGAATTTATCGAACGGGCTAAGCTGTGCAAAAAGCACGGCGCTGCCATTGTGGTGATGGCCTTTGATGAAGACGGTCAGGCCGATAACCTGGAGCGCCGCAAGCAGATCTGCCAGCGCAGTTACGACATGCTGGTAAATGATATTGGCTTCCCGGCTGAAGATATTATCTTTGACCCCAATTGCTTTGCCGTAGCCACCGGTATTGAAGAGCACAATCGCTATGGTCTGGATTTTATTGAGGCTTGCAGCTGGATTAAAAAGAACCTGCCACATGCGCTTATCAGCGGCGGAATTTCCAATGTGTCGTTTTCGTTCCGCGGTAATAATCCGGTGCGTGAAGCGATTCATTCGGTGTTTCTCTACCATGCCATTCGCGAAGGCCTGACCATGGGCATTGTTAATGCCGGTCAGTTGGCCCTGTATGACGATCTGCCAGAAGAACTGCGTCAAGTGGTTGAAGATGTGGTGCTGTTCCGCACCTTTGAGGGTACCGATAACCTGCTGGCAATTGCTGACAAGTATCGCGGTGATGGTTCCAAGCAGGCGTCTGTAGAAGACCTTAGCTGGCGCGATGGCAATGTTAATCGCCGTCTTGAGCACAGTCTAGTTAAAGGCATTACCGCCTATATCGAAGAAGACACGGAAGAGGCTCGCCAACAAGCTGATCGTCCTTTACATGTGATTGAAGGCGCGCTGATGGACGGTATGAATATCGTTGGCGACCTTTTCGGTTCAGGCAAAATGTTTTTACCCCAGGTGGTTAAGTCTGCCCGGGTCATGAAGCAGGCAGTCGCCTATCTGCAGCCTTATATCGAAGATGAAAAAGATGCCGCCGCCAGCACTAATGGCAAGATTCTTATGGCTACCGTAAAAGGTGATGTTCATGATATCGGCAAGAATATTGTTGGCGTGGTTTTGCAGTGCAACAACTACGAGGTGATTGACCTCGGCGTGATGGTGTCTGCGGAAAAAATTCTTACCACCGCCCGTGAAGAGAACGTGGACATTATTGGACTCTCTGGTCTGATTACCCCCTCTCTCGATGAAATGGTAACCCTGGCAAAAGAAATGCAGCGTCAGGACTTTACTGTGCCACTGATGATCGGTGGTGCTACTACGTCCAAGGCTCACACCGCGGTCAAGATTGCCCCGAGCTACGAAAACAATCAGACCATTTATGTTTCTGATGCATCACGTGCCGTGGGTGTTGCCAGTAAGCTTATTAGCAAAGAGCATCGCGATGCGTTTATTGCTGATATCCGTCGCGACTATGACGCGGTAAGACTGCGCACGGCCAACAGAACTCCGAGGGGAACTCTGTACGCCTATTCCGATGCCATTAAACAGAAGCCGCAACTTAACTGGCGCGACTATCAGCCAGAGATACCCAACACATTGGGTGTTACGGTGTTGGACGATTACCCATTAGAAACATTGGTGCCCTACATAGATTGGACGCCGTTTTTTATTACCTGGGATCTGATTGGCAAGTACCCGAAGATTCTTGATGACGAAGTTGTTGGTGAAGCAGCACAGAGTTTGTTTGCAGATGCGCAAAAACTACTAAAAGATATTATCGATAATAAGCGCCTCACCGCACGTGCAGTATTTGGCCTCTTCCCCGCCAACACCGTTAACCACGACGATATTGAAGTCTATACACAGGATGGCAGCGAAACCCTCGCCACCCTGCACCAGATTCGTCAGCAGATTCAAAAGCCCGGTGCCAGCGAAGAGCTCGCCTCATTGGCAGACTTTATTGCACCTAAAGAAACAGGTTTAACCGACTATATAGGAGCCTTTGCCGTTACCACTGGCATTGGCGCAGATGAATTAGCGGCAGATTACGAAGCCCAACACGACGACTACAATGCCATTATGGTCAAGGCTCTAGCTGACCGTCTAGCCGAAGCCTTTGCCGAGCACCTGCATCATCGAGTGCGCACTGAGCACTGGGGTTATGCCGCCGACGAAACCCTAGACAATGAATCCTTAATCAAAGAAAAATATCGCGGCATTCGTCCGGCACCTGGTTACCCAGCCTGCCCAGACCATACCGAGAAAGGCTCGCTGTTTAAGCTACTTAATGTCACCGAGAATATCGGTTTAGAACTCACCTCAAGCTATGCCATGACGCCTGCGGCTGCTGTGAGTGGTTGGTACTTTGGTCACCCGGATGCGAAGTATTTTAATACCGGGAAAATTGCGCCAGATCAGGTAGAATCGCTAGCCCAACGCAAAGGCTTATCGGTGCCAGATTTAGAGCGCTGGTTAACGCCGATTCTTAATGATTGAACCGTCTCTCTAAAAGAGACCAAATCGAAGGAACTAGCTAAAAGTGAGTGACGAGAAAAAAGAAAAAGCACCTAGTTTAGGTTCAGTAGTAAAAAGTGTTTTGGCAGCCGGCATTGGTGTTCAGAGTGACAAGAATCGGAAAGACGATTTTGAAAATGGCAACCCGTTGGTATTTGTTATTGCTGGGTTTGTCGGTACATTTTTGTTTATTGCCACCATCGCAACGATCGTGGGGTTTGTGCTTAGCAACAACGGATAGCCTAGACAGACTGGTCAAACTCACTCTGTCTTGTCGCCTTCTCTCTGG
>Ga0209304_1002218_pt1 | contig 10731 bp, 10 predicted proteins | sample COGITO_mtgs_1004_4_FD_184789 | JGI IMG/M metagenome (GOLD analysis project Ga0209304, IMG submission 184789) | Pelagic marine microbial communities from North Sea - COGITO_mtgs_100423 (SPAdes) (version 2) | ecosystem: Environmental > Aquatic > Marine > Epipelagic ...
CTCTGGGTATCCGAACCGGATGATTTTATCGCAAAGATGCTGGGCACTAAAAGCCTTTGGGCCAGTATCGCGCTAGTGGTTTTTGCGCCCCTGGTGGAAGAGTTTTTCTTTCGCGGTTATCTATTCGCAATGCTCCGGTCGACTCGATTGGGCGCATGGGGCACCCTAGTCATGACATCGCTGTTGTTCACGCTGGCGCACGCCGGACAGTATCAATGGTCGGTACTTTGTGTTGTTGGATTATTGGCTCTTTTTTTGGGTTATGTGCGCGAAAAATCGGGCAGCATCTGGCTACCGATTCTGTTTCACGCCTTGAACAATCTGTTGGCTGTTGTTTTCGTGATTTGGCTTGGTGTGTCATAACTTAGGGTTGCCGGTTCAATCGTCCCGGTTGTGTTGTTGAAATTTTAAAGTGAAAAGGAAATCAGATGTATAAAAAAATCCTGGCCCTTGGGCTGCTTGTTAGCTCCCTCGCTGGTTGTGCTGTGGTCAGCTCGCAATCCGACCCGAGCATGAGCATGGACCGTTATAAACCCCATACCGCTTGGCAGCCTACCCCAGACCCACTCGTGCAACAGGGCGTTCTCGACAACGGACTGCGTTGGGCCGTTAAGGCGTTACCGGACAATGACAATAGGGACCGGGTAGAGCTGCGCTTGCGCGTGCGCGCCGGCTCACTCGATGAACTGGACAGCGAACGCGGCCTGGCCCATATGGTCGAGCACCTAGCCTTCAACGGCACCGCCCGCTTCCCCAAACATGAGATGGTGGCGTTTTTTGAATCCGCTGGCATGAGTTTTGGCGGCGATATCAATGCTTACACCGGTTTCAACGAAACCGTTTACAGTCTAACGGTGCCATCAGATCGACCGGATCTCATCGCAACGGCTTTTGAGGTGCTGTACGACTGGTCGACCGCGGTTAGCTTCGAGGCCGATGAGGTGGCTAAAGAGGCCCCGGTGATCGTTGAGGAGTGGCGTCTCAGTGAGGGCACAGAACAGAGCGCTGGACTGCAATTCTTCAATCATCTTTATGCCGATACGGCCTATCCTGAGCGTATGCCGATTGGTGATATGAGCATCGTTAAGGCAGCGACCGCCGAGCAATTGCGCGGCTTCTATCAACGCCATTACCGGCCCGACAATATCGACGTGGTAGTGGTCTATCCAGAGGGTAGCATGGATGCAGTCGCAGCCATTGCATCCACCTTTGCCGGTTGGCAGCGCGAGCCGAGCGCTATTGATGAGCCGCAAGGATCAGCGGTTGACTTAGCCGGGATCGAGCTCTTCGGTCTAAGCGACAGCGACCAATTGAACTCCTTTTGGTTGCTATATCTGCCCGGTTTGTCGTATGAAACGAACAGTGCCGCCGGCAACGAGCTGGGCTTTATTGAAACTCTGTACACCCAAGCCCTGACGGGTCGACTGCAGCGCTTGGGTGAGCAGGAGCAGGCAGCCTTGATTGATAGTAGTGCCGGTATTGATAGTTTAGAAGACGGCCAAAAGCCCCTGCAGATCTATGGCACCGTTTATGAAGGTCGTAGCAGCGAAGCCTTGACGGCGCTCGCCGCCGAGCTTAGGCGGATGAAAAGGTACGGCATCAGTACCGAGGAATATCAGCAAATTGGTGGCCAGTTTCGCATCAGTATTGAAAACTGGGTGTCTAGCTTGGCTGGAGCATCTTCGGCAGAGCATATCGACTGGTTGATGTCCGACATCAGTGAGGAAGAACTGCCCGAAGATCCCGAGTCGATGTTGGCGAACCTGGACCAGCTGCTCAGCATCCCATTGGCGGATGTAAATCGGATCATTGCCAAGGCGATACAACCCGGTCACCTGCGCGGCTATTTCTTCCATCCTAAGGGCGCTGAGTTCGACGCTGCAGCGGCTAAGGCTGCCTACTTAACCGGTTGGCAAAATAAGTTGGAAGAACGTACCACTGTGTCAGCAGGGTTCCAGGCTGACGCCTATCGTTTCCCTGGACTCATAGCCAAAACCGACGATCGCTTGGACAGCGAGGGCCTGATGCTCTGGACACTCGACAATGGACTGTCGGTGGTCTTTAAGCCCACCGATTTGGAGCCGGGTCGGGCCTACGTGCAAACCCTGATACTCGGCGGTAATCGAGCCTTGCCCGATGAATTGGTTATGGCCAGTGAATTATGGGCCTCTGCGCGTATTCGTTCCGGTCTGGCCGGCTTATCCGGACAAGATTTTGACGACGCCTTGCAAAGTCTGGGTGTCGGTTACGATCTCTTTTACTCTAAGGTATATGCCGGCGTGGATGTGAATGGTCCGGCCGATCAGCTCGATCGAATGCTTCAGCTGACGGCAGGATCCCTAACCGAACCCGACCTCAATGAAACCCTTTTCGAGTTAGTCAAAAACACCTCGATCGAGCAGGCCGATCAGTTTGATCAGACGCCGGATTGGAACTTCTATGGCCGTTATCTAGCCGCCGTTTATGGTGACGAGCCGCGCTATACGATCTGGTCAGGGGCACAGTTAAGTGAGCTGACTGTGGCCGATGTTCAGGCGGTGCAGGAAAATCTGTTGCAGTCCCATCAGGGTGCTTTGGTGGCTATCGTTGGAGATATTGAGGTCGCGCGGGTCGAGCAACTTTTGATGATCTATCTGGCCGGCTTGCCATTGCAGGCCGCGACTGAGACGACATCATTTGGCTCCATTACCGAGTCAGCACAGACCCTAATAATCAGTGGGCAGGTTGAGGAGCGGACCGATATTCGTTATGTCTTTTCAGCCTCCGAGCCAACCCTGAGCCCGCTGAGTCTCAGCCTGTCGGAGGTGTTCAACCTGGCCTTGGATAAGCGCTTATTGGAGTCTATAAGAGAAGATTCAGGCCTTAGCTATGGCACTGCGGTGTTTCAACATCCGAGGTATTTTAACGAATCTCAATGGCGCCTCCATATTCGTTTTAGCACCGATCCACAGCGTCAGCAGGAGGCCTTAACGATCCTGAATGCGGAATTGGAACGGGTTTTGGCGATGCCATTCAGCGCCACTGAAGTGACCGAAGCGATGTCTAAATACCGTGAGCAAATGCAGCAGGACCTGTCGACCAATGCCGGAGCTATTAATGCGCTGACCGACACCCTGCTCTATGCCATACCGGCCGTACAGTATGATGACTTCGAAGACATCTTAGTCGAGGTCACGGCCGATCAGGTCAATACCCTCGCCGCTACATTGCTGGGTGGCACTCGGGTCGTCACGGTGTATCAACCCTAAGCAGATTCGTTCTGAGGTGACATGAGGTTTGTTCCTTTGGGTGGCCCCTGTGGCCACCCTTTTTTTTGCCGCCGGTACTTGTCAACGCTGTAGCTATTTGGCTTCTTGCCAAACCTGCTGCGGAAAGGAAAATTCAAAGTCCGGTCCGTCGGTCACGGTCAGGTCGATATCGAACCAGAGGTTATCGCGATTCAAGATTTCAAACGAGCCGATATAGTAGATTGAGTCGCCTTCGCGAATTTCTTGCAGCTCGATATCCGCAATCTGACCGATCAGGGTGCGTTGGCGAGCCTTGACCTGTGCGCTGACTGGGGTGCCAAAACCGTCGGCCGATTTTTCTAAGATCGATAAGTTAATAAAAGCCCGTTTACCGGAGCGCACGATCTGGTAGCGTGCCGCGATTTTGGGCGGTAATTCGGTGGTGTTTAAAATAATATAATGCAATTCATGGCCCGAAAAATCGACCTTCTGTTCGGCCCAGGCCAGGGTGCCGACCAGGGTCAGCAGGCATGTAATTAGGAGTTGGCGCAACATATTAGACTTCCTGTTTTTCAATATGATAGATGGCGATGGCCCCGAGCATGTTGGGCCAAAGCTTTATTTTCCAGGTTTCAACGTGATCGTGATCAACCACCGTACGTTTTAAAATATTGATGTTCTGTTCCTGACAGAGGATCTCGAAATCCTTGAAGGTGCACAGATGGATGTTGGGCGTATTGTACCAACGCAGGGGCAGGGTTTTCGACATCGGCATCATGCCGCGCAAACCCAGATACAAGCGCGCACTCCAGTGACCAAAGTTGGGAAAGGTGACAATGGCGCGCTGGCCGATCCGTAACATCTCATTGATGATCTTGTCGGGATTGGTGGTCTGCTGCAAGGACTGCGTCATGATGACCGTATCAAAGCTGGCATCATCGAGATAGCGCAGGCCGTCGTTAAGATTTTGGTGGATAACATCGACGCCCCGTTCGACACAGGTGATGATCTTCTGAGTATCGATCTCCATGCCATATCCGGTCACCGACTTATGCTTGATGAGGTAGGCCAACATTGCCCCATCACCACAACCCATATCGAGAATGCGTTCGCCCGGCTTAATCCATTGGCTGATAAATTGTAGATCAGTGCGCATCGGGTTCTCCCGGGTGGGCGAGGAATTTCTGCAGAATACTAACGTACTCTGGAATGGGAAATAGGAACGCATCGTGCCCTTGCGGTGCGTCGATCTCCAAATAGGAGACGGGTTTTTGGGCCCGCAACAGGGCATTGACTATCTCTTTGCTGCGCACCGGGGCAAAGCGCCAATCGGTCGAAAAGGACAACACCAAGAATTTACACTGGCTCTTGCTCAGGCATTGACTCAGATCGTGATCGAAGTCGGCAGCTGGGTCGTAATAGTCGAGGGCCTTAGTCATCAGCAGATAGGTATTGGCATCGAAGGTGTCGGAAAATTGTTCACCTTGATAGCGCAGATAGCTTTCGACTTCAAATTCTATTTCATAGTTAAAATTCAGTTTGCCGGTGGCCAGGTCTCGCCCAAACTTCTCGCGCATGCTGTCGTCGCTGAGATAGGTAATATGACCGAGCATCCGTGCCAACGCCAAGCCTTTGCGGGGCAGGGTTTGGTGTTTGAAATAGTAACCGGCGTGGAAGTCTGGATCGCTGGTGATGGCCTGACGGGCCACTTCGTTAAAGGCGATATTCTGTGCCGTTAACTTTGGTGCCGCGGCAATAATAACGCATTTTTTCAGCCGGCTCGGATAGTCGATGGACCAACGCATGGCCTGCATGCCACCGAGGGATCCGCCGACAACGGCTTGCCAGCAGTCGATGCCCAATTGGTCGGCCAAACGTGCCTGGCTCTTGACCCAATCGCGCACGGCCATAATGGGAAACTCCGGACCAAAGGGTTCACCGGTCGAGGTGTCTATACTGATAGGACCGGTCGAGCCGTGGCAGCCGCCCAAATTGTTGAGTGACACAACAAAGTAATGGTTGGTGTCGATGGCCTTGCCGGGTCCGATACATTCATTCCACCAACCGGGTTTTTTGTCGCTCGCTTGATGGTAGCCGGCCGCATGGTGGTGGCCACTGAGGGCGTGACAAATCAGGATGGCATTGCTGCGCTGGGCATTGAGGGTGCCATAGGTTTCATAAACCAATTGATAGCTGTCTAGGGTGCGACCACTGCGCAACGGCAACGGTTCATTGAAGTAGGCAATTTGGGGTTCGACGTACCCTACGCTGTCGGCTGGTATTTCGCTTGGCATGGTGCATCTCTTAACGGGTGAATAGGTGGGAGTGCTCATGGCGCACTCCAAGGGCCGGCACTAGAGGCCGATAAAGACACCGACTGGATAGCCCAATAGGCCACCGACGTACTGCATCAGAACAACATCTTTGAGAATAATGATCACGAAAAAAGCCAGCATAAAAGACAGGTCGAGCATGCCGATTTTCAGGTTCATGCGCCGGAAAGGTCCGACGAAGGGCTCGATCATCTCCCCGATAAAATCGACAAAGGGGTTACGTTGACCCATCAGAACGAAACTCATCACCCCGACGATGATCATGGAAAATTGAATCACCGTGAGGATCAGGGCCGGGGTGGCGACAAGCCCCCAAAGCAATAGATTGGTTATCAGACCCATTGGGCTTTGGCCCGACAGCAGGATCAGCATCACGCCAAATAAGACCTGACCGATATAGACCAGCAGTAATGTGCTCACGTCCATACCACCCAATCCCGGCACAAAGCGGCGCACCGGCTTTACGAACGGGTCGGTTATCTTGACGATGGTCTGAGCCAGCGGATTGTAAAAATTGGCCCGCGCCAGCTGGGCTAGAAAGCGGGCAATAAGCGACACCAGCACGATCCCGAAGGCGGCCCTCAGCAACATAACTAATATTATCATCTAAACTCCTGTCGATCTGATGGCAGACCGGTGCTAAAACTTTCAATGTGGTGTTCCGGCTCGGGTTGCCGGTTCAGTAGCTACGAGCGATTGTGAATAAAGGCCCGCAGCAGCGCAATGGCTTTTGCCTAATGCTGCGTTTCAGTCGGTTCAGTCGGCGAGCAATTCAGCCAGTTCCTGGGACCGCTCGAAGCATGCGGTCATCGCCTTTGCAACGATCAGGTCGATATCGCTCGCCTCAAAACTCTGGATGGCGCGTTCGGTCGTACCCTTGGGCGAGCAGACCTTCTGGCACATCTGCTCCAGAGGTTCATCGGTTTCCAGGATCATCTTGGCGGCACCGAGCATGGTCTGGCCGATCAAAACGCGCGCCTGGTCTTCGCTGAGGCCCTGCACTTGCGCGGTTCGACTCATGGCTTGGGCGAAGCGGAAAAAATAGGCCGGGGCGCTGCCCGCGGCGGCGGTGACCGAATGAATCAGCGCCTCTGGATCAACCCAGCGATATTGGCCAATACCGGCAAACAGGCCCTGGGCGAATTCCTTGTGCGCCTCGGTCACACGGACATTGGCAAACAGGCCGGTGGCACCCGCCTGGACCAGTGCGGGTGTATTGGGCATGGTGCGAATAATTGCCAGCCCGCCACCAAGCCAATGGTTGATGCTGGCCTCACCGATGGCTGCCGCGACGCTCAGAATCAGCGGTTGACGCTGCTGTACCGATTCGGCCAGGGGCAGCAGCACCGACTTCATCAGTTGCGGTTTTACCGCCAAGACCAAGGCATCGCTCAAGGTGACTGCCTCTTGGGCGTCCGTGGTGACAATGCAGCCTAGGTCGGCAAAGGGCGCCAGTTTCGCGGGCGTGCGATTGCACAATATCAGGTTGGCGGGGGCAAAACCGCTCGCCAGCAGGCCCTTGACGATCGCCCCAGTCATGTTGCCGGCGCCAATAAAGCCCAATGTTTTAATGCTCATCTTGCTGAGACTCCAATTCGAGGTTAACGGGCACCAAAAATATCGGTACCGATTCGGACCATGGTCGCACCACAGTCGATGGCAGTCGGGAAATCACCGCTCATGCCGATCGACAACTCGGTGCACTCGGGAAAGTCCTTTATGAGGCTTTGTTGCAGCCTTTTCAATTCTTGGAACTGCGCCGTCAGAGTGGCCAAGGGCAAATCCGCTGCCGGGATCGCCATGAGACCGCGAAATTGCAGCCGGGGCAGCGCCAAGATTTGCGTTGCTAAGACCGCCACCTGATCGGGCTTAACGCCCGACTTTGCCGGATCTTGACTGATGTTCACTTGGATCAGCAGATTGAGTGGCGCTTTCTCTGCCGGGCGCTGGTCATTCAGGCGTTGTGCCAGCTTAAAGCGATCCATGCTGTGCAGCCAATCGAATTGCTCGGCAATGCCGCGGCTCTTATTCGATTGTAACGGCCCGATAAAGTGCCAAATAGCGTCGTCAAACGGAGCCGCCTCGGCTTTATCGACGGCTTCCTGGGCGTAATTTTCGGCAAAGTGCCGCTGTCCCGCCTGGTAGGCCGTGACTAGATCGGCGAGCGGTTTGGTTTTACTGACCGCGAGCAGGGTGACCGACGAACGCGCTCGTTGGGCCTGATCACAGGCCAGTTCAATTCGGTGATTGACGTCGGCTAAACGTGAACTCATCAGCATCTTTGTCATGAAATCGCTCTATTATTGGGTGGCCAATGTCGGCCTTTTTGCGGGCTGTGCTACGCTCACTAGAGTGGTTGAGTGTAGCAAAAACACCGGCTGCAGAATAATACTGTTCACGTTTTCGGAGTTTTGAATGGACATAACCGAATTGCTGGCCTTTAGCGCAAAGCAAAATGCCTCCGATCTGCATCTGTCTGCAGGTCTGCCGCCGATGATCCGGGTCGATGGCGACGTACGTCGAATCAACCTACCGCCCATGGGTCATAAGGAAGTTCATGGCCTAATCTATGACATCATGAACGATCGCCAACGGAAGGATTTCGAAGAGTTTTTCGAAACCGACTTTTCCTTTGAAGTGCCAGGGGTGGCGCGTTTTCGGGTTAATGCCTTCAATCATAATCGGGGTTCCGGTGCCGTCTTTCGGACCATCCCCTCCAAGGTGCTGACCATGGAAGACCTTGGTATGGGTCAGGTGTTTAAAGACATCGCTGATACCGCGCGCGGTATCTGTCTGGTCACCGGCCCAACCGGCTCGGGTAAGTCGACGACCCTGGCTGCGATGGTGAATTACATCAATGAAACCAAGTACGAACATATCCTGACCATCGAAGACCCGATCGAATTTGTCCATGAGTCGAAAAAATGCCTGGTGAACCAGCGCGAAGTCCACCGCGATACGCTGGGCTTCAGTTCGGCCCTGCGCTCAGCCTTGCGTGAAGATCCGGATATCATTCTGGTCGGCGAAATGCGCGATCTGGAAACCATTCGCTTGGCATTGGAAGCCGCCGAGACAGGCCATATGGTGTTTGGCACCCTGCACACCCAATCGGCCGCCAAGACGATTGACCGCATCGTCGACGTATTTCCCGGCGCGGAAAAGTCGATGGTGCGTTCGATGCTGTCAGAATCCCTAATGGCGGTGGTCTCACAAACCCTGCTTAAGAAAACCGGGGGCGGCCGTGTGGCGGCGCACGAAATTCTGATTGGCACGCCGGCCATTCGTAACCTAATCCGCGAAGACAAGGTCGCCCAGATGTACTCTGCGATTCAAACCGGTGCACAACATGGCATGCAAACACTCGATCAGTGCCTGCAGAACCTGGTCCAACGCGGCACCGTGCATCGTGACATAGCGCGCTCGAAAGCCAAGCAACCGGAAAGCTTTTAAGTGGGTCATTAGACCGGTCTTCGGGTGCTGGGTACGGGATCGGTGATCAGTCTTTGGGATACCAACGCCTAACCTGCGAATACGATAGGAAACACCATGGAATTCGACAAGCTGCTTCGCCTGATGGTAGAAAAGGGCGCCTCTGACCTCTTTATAACGGCGGGTGTACCTCCGAGCATGAAGGTGAATGGCCAGGTGATCCCGGTCACCAAGACCCCGCTCAGTCCTGAAAAAACGCGCGAGCTGGTCTTGTCGGTAATGACCGACCGGCAGCGCATTGAATTCAATGACACCCAAGAGTGCAACTTCGCAGTCTCGGCGCGCGGCATTGGTCGGTTCCGATGCAGTGCCTTTCATCAGCGCAACCTCGCCGGTATGGTCTTGCGCCGCATCGAAACTCGTATTCCACGGATCGAAGAATTGGGCCTGCCCGATGTGATTAAAAAGCTGGCCATGACCAAGCGGGGCCTGTTGATCTTTGTCGGCGCAACCGGGACCGGCAAGTCGACTAGCCTGGCGGCGATGATCGGGCATCGAAATCGCAACTCTAAGGGTCACATTATTTCCATCGAGGACCCGATTGAATTTATACATCAGCACGAAGGCAGCATCGTGACTCAGCGGGAAGTGGGCATCGACACCGACAGCTTTGAAGTGGCGCTCAAGAACACCCTGCGCCAGGCGCCCGATGTAATTATGATTGGCGAAGTGCGTACGCGCGAAACCATGGAATATGCGATGACCTTTGCCGAAACCGGGCACCTCTGTTTGGCAACCCTGCACGCTAATAACGCCAACCAGGCGCTCGATCGGATCATGCATTTCTTCCCCCACGAGCGGCAGCGGCAGCTGTGGATGGATCTATCACTCAATCTGAAAGCCATCGTCGCGCAGCAGTTGGTGCCGACACCGGACGGTCTGGGTCGTAAGGCGGTGATCGAGGTGTTGATCAATACCCCTCTGGTATCCGATCACATCCGTAAGGGCGATGTCCATCTGTTAAAAGACCTGATGGCCAAATCTCCCGAGCTAGGCATGCAAACCTTTGATCAGGCACTGTTTAAAGGGTACAGTCGCGGGGAACTGACCTATGAGGATGCCCTGGCCCATGCCGATTCCGAAAACGATCTGCGTCTGATGATCAAATTGGATCAGGAAACCGACCCACATCATTTAAGCGGCCAAGCGGCCAAATTGAGTATTCAGGATTCAGATGACTATTAACAACAGGGCGCTACTGCGTGGCGCACCCCAGTCGCGCGCGCAATGGTCCGCTCACACCTATTATGCGGTGTCGCGACCATGAGCAACACCTATACCCGACTCCAAAGCCCCTGTGTGAAGCTGTGCACGCTGGACGACGCAGACACCTGTCTCGGCTGCGGTCGGTCATTGGCGGACATCAAGAACTGGTCCATTGTCAGTCCGGCAGAGCAACAACAGATCCTAGATCGGGCCGAGCATAGACTGATTAAGATTCAGCGCTGTTGAGCCGCGCTTGGATCCGGGCCTGTGCCTGGGCGAGTCGAGGTTGGTTGGGGTGGCTCTGCTGGGCTTGCTCAACGATGAGCAGCGCTTTGCGATCCTGGGCAACCGACTCCAGAATGCCCACCTTTTCCAGGATCAGGCTAATCTGATCCTTACGTTGCCGGCTGGCCATGCGCCTACCGACCATGCGCAAATAGTAAATAAACACCACGACCAGCATGACCAGTCCGACG
>Ga0209304_1002227_pt1 | contig 10698 bp, 3 predicted proteins | sample COGITO_mtgs_1004_4_FD_184789 | JGI IMG/M metagenome (GOLD analysis project Ga0209304, IMG submission 184789) | Pelagic marine microbial communities from North Sea - COGITO_mtgs_100423 (SPAdes) (version 2) | ecosystem: Environmental > Aquatic > Marine > Epipelagic ...
GTAAAGACGTATACAAGTAACCCTACAAGCCCCCCCTATACCCTATATAGAAGGGACGTTAAATACACCAAACCAAACCAATGAAGAATGGTTGGCTGAATATGATGAAGGGTAAAGGAAGGTATGTGGTTATTTGTTTTAAGACATTAATTTTCGATTTCATAGTGCCTGCTTATAAACATAAAAAGGCAGCATATTGCCCCCCATCCCCGAAGGTCGATATTCTGTGGATGTATATGTCTAACTCAAAAAAAAATTGGCTAAAAAGTGCTCAAAATACTTTTAATAGCAGAATTAACTTTAGTTGAGTGAATTTGATAACTGTGTAGACTGAAATTAAACCCAACAATATCAATCAGTTAGAAATTAAGTGGTATTTTTGACTTGAATGATAAGTTTTAAGCAATCACTGATTAGAGCAGCTTTGGCTACCTCCATACAATCTACACCATATGCCACATTCGAATATTATTGAATTAACGCATCATAAGGCGAACTATCTGAAGCATCATCGACACCATCACTGTCGTTGTCTGTGACGATACTGAGTGTGCCCGGCACAGTGCTCTTACCGTTACGCTTACCACCCCAGCAGACGATACCAGTGGCATCTACAGCACAAGCGTGATCGTTGGCTGCAAATACTTGGGTCGGGTTAACCAGTGAAGGGACAGTTACCTGCTTGGCCTGATTGCGACCCCAACAGCTCACGCCGTTGTCATCCAGCGCACAGGTGAAATCTGCACCCGCACTAACCTGACGCGGGTTAACCAGATCCGGTACAACTGATCGGTTGTGACCATTACTACCCCAGCAGATCAAGCCATTGTCGTCGATCGCACAGCTGTGACCCAGACCGGCACTGACGCTAGTTGGGTTCGACAGAGTACCTGGGACAGTCGAACGACCCTGGCCACGGGCACCCCAACAGCTAATGCCTTTATCGCTGTCATCAACCACACAGGTGTGATCGTAATTGGCGCTGATCTGACGTGGGTTAACCACATAGCTAGGCACAACCAGACGCTTAAGAGTACTTCGACCCCAGCAGGTTACGCCGTTGTCATCGATCGCACAGGTGTGATCACGAGCTGCAGCAACTGCTGTCGGATTCGACAGGCTCGCGGGCACCGTAACTTCACCGTAGGTGTTGCTACCCCAACAAACTACACCCGTATCATCCAGCGCACAAGCGTGCTCAAAGCCAGCTGATACATGCGTCGGGTTGCTCAGGACAGGCACATCGGTCTGACCGAAGCTGTTATCACCCCAGCATACAACACCAGCGCCATCGATCGCACAGCTGTAACGACGACCCATGCTCGCCATGTAGTCAACCCTCAGCGGATCTCGACCTGTCTCAAGCTCAAGTGCATCCGGCACTGTATCGCCATCATCATCTGTATCAGCATTGTTACCAATGCCATCGGAGTCCGTGTCCACAGCTTCTGTTGGGTCCAGTGCAAATGCATCTTCACCATCTCCGACGCCATCGTTATCCGTGTCGAATGAGTACTTGTCTGTACTATTCGCAACCTCTACAACATCAGGTACACCGTCGCTGTCATTATCCAAAACAAAATTTAGGTTTCGTGTTGATCTTTTTACGTAATTAAATCCTCCCCAACACACGGCACCAGTATCATCTAGAGCGCAAGCATGGTCATAACCTGCAACTACCTGAGTTGGATTTATCAGCTTGGGGATATCAGATATCGTCTTGTATCCGTTGTGTCCGCGATCTGTACCCCAGCAAACCACACCGGTATCGTCAATGGCACAACTAAAAATACCTCCTGCACTTACCTGGGTAGGATTACTCAAAGCAGGAACATCACTTTGCCCAAAGTTGTTACCACCCCAACAGGTCACACCGTTGTCATCAACAACACAGCTATTAGCGTAACCAGTAGATACTTGGACTGAGTTAGACAGACCTGATGGCACTGTCGAACGACCCTGCCCAAGCTTACCCCAACACTTCACACCTTCGTCATCAATGGCACAGCTATGATCAAAAGTGACACTAATCTGAATAGGATTGGTAAGCAAAGGAACATTTGTCTGACCCAAGCTATTATCACCCCAGCAGGTTACTCCGCGGTCATCCAACGCGCAGCTATGTTTGTTGCCAGCCTGAATTGAAACTGGATTTTCAAGGTCTGGCACTATCACTTGTCCCTCAACATTTCTTCCCCAGCAAAGTGCACCATTTCGATCAAGCGCACATGCATGCTGATAACCGGTGGATATGTATCTTGCACCCCTCAGTTTAGAAATCCTAGAATGTCTTGTAACATTAGCTGTGTTGTTCCCCCTACACTTAACATCACCTACTGTTAGAAAGCATGTATATCTCCAGCCCAAATCTATCATATAGTCAATATTTAGTGGGTCTCGCCCTGTTTCTAGCTCCAAGAGATCAGGCACGAAGTCACCATCATCATCCAAATCGGCGTTGTTACCAATACCGTCATTGTCAGTATCCTTACTTTCATCACTATTAAAAGGAAAGGCATCCGAAGCATCAAGAACGCCGTCGTTATCATCATCTAGGTCGGCTATATCTACCAACCCATCGTTGTCATTATCAATCTCATCATTACAATTTACAGCAATTGGAGTAATGTAATCGGAGCCATTATAAATACTAGCTCCTGGCCAACCATCCTGATCATCGCAATAAAAAACTGTAGTTAGATTAGGGTTTCTTAAAAAGGCATCATTTGAAATGGAGGGTCTTCGGCCAAGGAAAACAACTTGTATTAAATTGTTCGACTTAAAGGAATTCTTGCCGATTATTTCAATATTTTCAGGAATTTTAAGCGAAATTAATCTGTTTTTAAAAAAAGCCAAATCACCAATATTCGTTAAACTTTTTGGCAAATTCACGCTGGCTAAATAGTTATTTGAAAAAGCGGACTTGCCAATGGAACTAATACTGTTGCCAAGATTTACCTCATTTAAGCCGGTATAATAAAATGCCGCTTCTGGGATGCTGATAACACTTTCCGGAAGAGTCACACTGTCTAAGTATATCGACTGTTCCCCAATGCCATTTCGAAAAGCATCATGGTTGATATTGGTAACACCTTGCCCATAGGTCAGAGAAAAGCTACTCGCACCGCGAAAAGCAGTAGGACTAAAATTGACTTCGTTAGCAAAAACATACACATTCTCTAAAGGGTTAATGTAAAAAGCCCTATATCCAATAATGTTAACGCTCTCACCAATAGTCACATTGGTGATTTTATTTTCGTAGAAAGCATGTGTCGAAATAACAGCCACATTTTTGCCAAAAGTTACGTTGGATAATTTATTATTTCTGAAAGCATTAACGCCTATGAAGGTCAAGTTATCAGAGAAAGTTACATCGCTTAGCTGGTTATTTCTAAAAGCACCACTGTTAATTCTTGTCACACCATCTGGGATGACGACACTCACCAAGTATTTGTTACTAAAAGCAGAATGACCAATACTAGTCACATCCATACCACCAATAAGACCAGGTATTATCAAATCAGTTGGGCACGCAACCAAACAGCCCGTAATCTCAACATCATCGCCATTGAGCTCATAGGTCCAAATCCCATCATCTAGGGCAGTACTGTTAATCGACAAAAACAAAAAATTCAAAAAGCATAACTTTCTAATTAATGAACCTGAGAATAAAACTCCAAAAAGCCGCATGTTGTTTTGATCTGTTTTCATGTTCGGTCTCATTTAATCCCCTACTGTTAACTTTGTATACATGTGGTAAATATATAAAGGGATACTCATTAAGTATTAAGCAACCACTAAGAAATAGGCTTGCAGGCTACGCTTAAAGTATTTACAAATGAATATTACCTGTACCAAAAGGAATTAGCCAGCCTTTTAGCCTCCATTAAAGCAAAGCTGGGTAAAGAGACTTCATTAGTTTCTCTAACCTAAATTATCGAGATGGACAATAAATGGTGCTGGACAAGCAAAGCCCTTCGCATTCAATTATTGGTGCGGGCTCTTAGCTGTATAACCTTTATCTCAGGCTCTCCATATGCAAAGTCACTGTAATACTGCATCATGACGCTACGCTTACTCAGTAGATTACCCTGTTGATAAGCAGCTTGAGCTTTGTCCTTTAGCTTATGAGATAGAGCAAACTCAGCAATCTCTCCATCGAAAGCCGTTTCATTGGCAATATATGTACGGAATGTTGTTCGGAAACCGTGAGTGCTAATATTTCTGCCCAGCTCATCTTTCCATGAATCTATTTTTTGCATTCGTTTTAGAACAGACGACATGCCTGCCTGGGATAGATGCTTTCCATTGGATATATTTGGAAAAACATAGTCGCTAATTTTATGCTCATTTAATGTTGATAGTAATGCCACTGCTTGATCGGTAAGAGGGATAGTATGCGCAATTTTTTTCTTCATTCGTATAGCCGGAATAGTCCATATACGCGCATTCAGATCAATTTCATCCCACTTTGCGCCAAGAACCTCATTAGTCCTATTAGCATTTAGAATGCATATTTCTAAAGCTCTAGCGCCCATACCATCCATTCTACGGAGTTGAGATATGAATACAGGAAGCTGATCATAAGGTAGTGAGGGGTGATGTCGATTTTCTTCGGGAGCTCTTGCATCCTTAGCGGACTTAGGGGAATCAAACAGATTACTTAAATGATCTCTCCACAAAGCTGGATTCTCACCAGTTCTCAACTTGAGGGTCTTCGCACGGCCTAACACAGCTTCTATACGCCGTCTTACACGATCAGCAGTTTCTGTCTTTGTGTACCATATTGGCTTGAGAATTGCGTACACATGGTCTGTATCAACTTCTGAAACGGGTAAATCCCCAATAACGGGGAATGCATACTGCCTTAAGCTACTCTCCCACTGATCTGCAGTCGTCCTGCTTGTCCATCGATGCTTCTTAGCGTCTATAGTCTCGAGCGCTATTCTCTCAAATGTAGCGTCTTCAAGTTTTCTGGCTTTGCTTAATTCTTTTAACCGCTTTTGTTTTTCAAGGCTTTCTAATTGCTCCTCTTCTTTAGGGTCTATGCCATTTTTTACTTTTGCCTTTAATTTGATCGCCCGTGCTCTAGCATGAGCAAGCGTATTAGTTACGGAATTGAATGCCTGCAGGCCCTTCTTTTTTGCCTTTCCATTAATCATATAGCGGAATATGAAAACATTTGAGCCGCCTTTTTTTTGAAGATACAAACCATCACCTAGTGAATGAAGTTTCTCTTCTTTGGATATAATTATTTTCTTTAATTCGTTAGCAGAAATATTTTTTGCCATCTTAATTAATTCCTTCGTGTTTAAGCCCCGTAAAGCAGCCTTTCACAGACTTTATTTCTATGCCTTATGGATGAGAGGTACGCCCGTCAAAACCCCTCTTAAAGCGCTCAAAAGCATTTTTTAGGTACAAAAATAGGTACAACAATGAAAGGGTATGCCACAGTGTAGTATAAGACGATAGAATGCACTAATCTTTACAGGCTATATATAGCATGGGATACAGAGGTTGACATAACGATACCATAAGACAGTAAAAGATGTGAGTTACTCGGTCTATCCCACCGCCATACAAAAAAAGGCCCCTTTTTAAGGGGCCTTTTTTGTATGCGGTGGGATAGGGTGAGAACCCTAGCGGGTTCGACTAAATGCGAAAGCATTTTGGACGCAAGTAGGACGCCCCGTAGGGGTTGTTAAGTCCCTTTAGGGCCTTAACAATCAATCCCTTCTATACGGCCCCACCGGCAATCAGCAAAAGCACCAGTAAAAACATCGGCAAACAGTAAATGATTAAGATCCTTCGGCTTCGCTCAGAACGACAAACAAAGGCTTCGCTCAAGATAACAATTTTTATTTATTTGAGCGTACGTAGATATCGTTAAATCCCTTTACAACAATCACTAAATCCAAACGAACAACACAACGACGTTGCCCCGCATGTGTTATTACGACCCTTCAGGGCCGAAATGATCACCGAAAGCGAAAACAATTCTGACACGAGTAGCGCAGCGACGCTTCCCCGCAGTGGTTGTTAAATGTCATATCATTGGTATATTCAAAACCAACAAGCGCTAACGTTAAGTTTAAACCAAAAAAAAGGGAGCCAATTTATGGCCCCCCCTCTTCTACTACTGTTCCTTTTTGATCATCACTATGGAGTTGGCATAAACCCCTCAAGATAAACTTCAATATCCTCTGAAGTAGTTCTTGTTGCACCTTCTCCTACTGCACCATCAGTAAGAGCATCACCGGTAAGTAAAACCAAACCCATAACGCATAATCAGCAGGGAGTCAGTTAAGACATCGAACTGACCATTACCATAGATATCAAATAAGCATTAAAGATCACCCAAAGCCTCATCCAACCAATTCATACGCTGAACATACCAGTCCTTCATATGATCAACTTCCTCTTGATAAGTGTCGTAAACAACCGGATTGGGCCACACATAGGTGCCAATGGTCTGCCACTTGTCATTATTTTCCTGCTGCGCCCACTTTAACTTAGCCGCATAGCTATCAATTTTCTGCAGCATCAAATCCTGATTGGCTCTAAAGTACGCAAACCGGCTTTGAACCTGTGCAACAAAGGCCGGATCCTGAAACAGCCTGCTATACCAGGGGTTATTCTTAATCCAAAAACCCTCAGTATACTGGCTATCCGCATAGTCCACATTGCCGAAAGATAAATCGAAATCCCACAACGGACCCATTTTTATCTTTTCGTTGGGCATTACATTCAGGTAGATACTCGAGAATGAAACAGAATCCACATTCTTGGTTATTTCACTGATCAGATACCAATCAATAAAGCTCGGCAAATCAATAAACGGGGCATAACCGACTGTTGGATCGGCAAAATTATTAGCAAACAATGCAGCTTCAAATTGCCTAATCAGATCTCGGATATACACATATTGAGCGTCACCCGCCACCAAATTTGGCTCTTTGATATTTAACAGGAACCTATCGGTCTCAAAGTAAACATCGTCAGGATCAAGCCTAAATATTTGGTCGATTTCTAACAGATAACCTGTATCACCTAAGGCCACCCGTCGATTACTCTCTTCAACTTTTTGAGTGATATTGTAGGTACCGTTATAGGTATCGTTAATAAACACCTCAGCAAAGGTACTCTTTGGTGTCCAATCAAGGTTGCTGATATAACCCATCTCAAATGCCATACGATTTCTCAGCATTGTTTTATCAGAGTACTCGGCAAGAAAAATCCACTTCTTATCTTTGGGCATATCCAAAAATTCTTCTTTTGAATCGAGTTTCATCTGATAGGGCTTTTTCGGATTTCCCCAGGTTGAATTACCCCTGCCCCTGATTTCAATAATTGATTCAGGGAAGTCAGAAAAATCTCGACCACCATCAATAGAAACCGTACCGAATATATAGTCATCTTTGGATTCAATTGAAGCGCCACTATCGGTAGAGATACTGATAATCGGCAAGCCCGTAAACTTAGCCAGATCCACCTGAAAACTTATCTCAGACCCATCTGCCCCAGCAATCGTATAGGTTACCGGCTCACTAAAATCATTTGCAGTTACGCCATTAGATTGGCTTATACCGTTTGCAGTAATGGATTCGCCAACATATTGAAAACTCGCTACCAGATTATCAACACTGCCATCAATCGATGTTCTTCCGGAAAGCACACCATTTTCTAAGCTGAGGTTAATATCCCCCGACAGAGAAGGGTTATCTGACTGCAGAAATGAGAATTGACCCACCGCTGGCTGATCCACCGTTTGCTGATAGACCCGAACATAATCAACCTGCATCTGTTGCGGGAATACCGTACTGCCATCAGGATAACCAGGCCACTGCCCTCCTACAGCCACATTCAGCAGTAAGAAAAACTCTTCGTGGAATTCGGTTCTATCTGATGACGTTATTTGCTGCGAAGAAAATTGAACGCCATCCACGAACCATTTAATAGAAGTACTATCCCACTCAATACTGAAAGTATGGAAACCATCTGCAAAACTACTGCTAGGGCAACCCAGAGCTAAACAGACGGCAAGACTGTAAGACTCACCAATATACTGTCGTGACCCAGAGCTATCAGAATAATGAATAGTGCCGTGAGTGGTATTTTCTCGACCACCGCCACCAATCATTTCCATAATGTCTATCTCACCCGATGCCGGCCAACCAACACTTGTAATATTTTCACCTAGCGCCCAAATAGCTGGCCATAAACCCTGGCCCTGAGGCATCTTGGCGCGCACATCAATACGGCCATACTTAAAGGAGCGTTTACCCTGAGTTTTTAAACGTGAAGATGTATAGTCAGCGCCATTGAAGTTCTGCTGTTTGGCTTGAATGGTCAACAAACCATTGGCAACTGTAGCGTTTTCTTTGCGGTAATACTGAGATTCGGCATTACCCCAACCGTTGTCACCCCGCCCTATTTCGAAAGACCAATCAGACTCATTAACCGCAGTGCCATTAAATTCATCACTCCAGGCTAAGGAATAGCCAGAGTATGAGGTTGGGGTTGTATCTGGTGCACTATTACCACCACCGTTAACAACCTCCCAACGAATATTATCCAACTGGTAGACCGTATTAGCCTGATCCGTTGGCCAGATAACTAGGCCATTAGTCACATTACTGATATCCAGACCAGACCCTGTCAAAAGTGATAGGGGGATAGAAACGGTCTCCCAGCCAGATGTGCCTTGGATACCAAGGTCAAGCTCAGCTGACGCACAGGGGTAATTACAGTCAACTTTGGCAACAAAACTACTACCGCCAGCAATCGACTTAACATCGAAAACTATATTGCCATTGGCTGCCGAAATGAGATTGCGACCGGCACTGGAAGGAAAATATAAGCCGACAAAAATACCCGACGAAGCATGGGAAACCTGCAGCACATCGCCGCGCTCGGAATCCTCAACTATTGACCATGAAACATTGGGGCAAGCGGCCCCGTTATCGTTAATGCAGGTCTCGAAATTTTGCCCGGAGTCAAAGGCAGCCACGCCAAGATCCCAACCACTATCAACAATACCATTAGATAAAACATTGGCGATTACTATGGTTTCGGGTTCCGGATCGACAATCACCGTACCCGAACAGCTGTTGTATACAGTGCCTGATATATCCCCAGAACCAAGAACCCATTGGCGTGTTGCATAGCTGTAATAATCTGTCAGTAAAGCGCCACTATCAGTTTCCGAAGAACATTCGCCATTGGCAGCATTAGCAATCAAATTTTCCTGGTCGCTATCAACTACCCAGAGATATTCCATATCTGCAGTAGGCGCAGGATTTAATGTAACCGTCCAAGTTCCGTCATTATTATTCACAGCAACTGGACCGGATAAAACATCCGAACCCCACAATGGACCCGTTAATCTTACAGAACTAGCCCCGTCAGCACGGACAGACATTACCAACGGAGACGAACCGGTTCCACCGCCAGGTTCACCGACTATTTGACAGGTGCCTGCAATATCATCGGTCACAATTCCTCTATCAGGATTCCAAATTCTGTTAAACCAGGTATCCGCATAGCCTGCAAAATACCCCGAGTCGCATTCTCCCGCACGATAACCGCTGGAAAAGTCTTCCTGAATATCATCAACTCTCCATTTGTAATCAACTTGGGAAGTCCATGATGGATCTATAATTAAAGTCCAGGTGCCGTCACCATTGCTACTCGCAAAGCTATCCTCGCGGTCAATAGCCCAATCATGGATACCTGCCTGCATGGTGACTTTCGACGCGCCCGGTGCAGACACCGTAAATGAGGTTGAATTAAGGTTGGGGGGATAAGCGTTGTCACCCAGACCATCGTTATTTGAATCAACTGACTCTGTGGAATCAAATGGGAAGGCATCAAGTAAATCTTCAACACCATCATTATCATCATCAAGGTCTGCTACATCTCCGGTCCCATCCAAGTCACTGTCAGCATATTCGCTACTGTCTAGTGGAAAGGCGTCAGATGAATCCGCCACGCCATCATCGTCATTATCCGGGTCAGCATTGTTGCCGATACCGTCGCCATCTGTATCAAGATATTCAGTGGGGTCAAACGGGAAAGTATCCAAAGTGTCATCAACACCATCACTATCATTATCAGTGACTATGTCGAGAGTCCCTGGAACAGTGGATTTACCGGAAGACTTTCCACCCCAGCAAACCACACCCGTGTCATCAATCGCACAGGCATGGTCATTTGCAGCCCACACCTGAGTTGGATTAGATAACGCTGGCACATCTAGCTGCTTGGCCTGGTTGAAGCCCCAGCAAGTTATACCGTTGGCGTCTAGAGCACAGGTAAAGTTAGTACCTGCACTTACTTGAGTTACATTCTCTAGACCATCAGGGGCTGTAGAACGATTGTTACTATTACTTCCCCAGCACACAACACCACTGTCATCAACAGCACAACTGTGGCTCAGACCGGTACTTACATGGGTCGGATTAGACAAGCCATTGGGTACAGTTGAACGACCCTGCCCACGAGCACCCCAGCAAGATACACCTTTATCACTGTCATCCAGCACACAGCTGTGTTCGAACTTAGCGCTAATTTGACGTGGATTCAACGCCACTTTTGGTACATCCAAGCGCTTTAAGGTATCACGACCCCAACAGACAACACCACTGTCATCGATAGCACAGCTATGATCTCTGGCAGCAGCAACGGCTGTTGGATTGG
>Ga0209304_1002256_pt1 | contig 10597 bp, 10 predicted proteins | sample COGITO_mtgs_1004_4_FD_184789 | JGI IMG/M metagenome (GOLD analysis project Ga0209304, IMG submission 184789) | Pelagic marine microbial communities from North Sea - COGITO_mtgs_100423 (SPAdes) (version 2) | ecosystem: Environmental > Aquatic > Marine > Epipelagic ...
GCCTAAGAAATTTATGGGCCGTGAGTATGATGGTATTTTGCGTAGCAGTTTTATTGTCGGCAAAGACGGTAAGCTCAAGCATATTATGGATAAAGTTAAAACTAAGACGCATCATGATGATGTGATGGCTTGGATTAAAGGTAATTTGTAGTGGGCTAGTGGGTAGCGAAAGGCTAACCATTACAGTTAAAATAACATCAGTTTCTAAAATATTTATTTAATTTAATGAGGTTTACAATGGGTTTATTTATTAGTCAGGCGCATGCGCAAACAGGTGGAGCACAGCCGCAAGGTGGCGTTGCAATGCAAATGATCTTCTTACTCGGTCTTTTTGTTTTCTTTTACTTTATTGCTATTCGTCCTCAGCGTAAACGTCAGAAAGAGCATGACTTATTAGTCGGCGGCCTACAAAAAGGCGATGAAGTAGTAATGACTAGCGGTTTATTGGGTAAAGTTAGAAAAATTGAAGGTGATTACCTTGTTTTAGAAGCGGCTGATGGCATGGAATTGAAATTCCAGCGTATAGCGGTTCATGCTGTATTGCCTAAAGGTACGCTTAAAGCTGTTTAAGTAGCTTGTTAAAGGCGGTTAATCACTAGCTGCCTTTTTATTTTTAAACAGAACGCAGAAAAAAGCGCATTGAGCGCGAACGTTTTCTCGTCCAATCAAATGCCAGCTATGCTGGCTTTTGTCTAAATGGGGTATTGAGATGGCCGACACCTTAATTAGCACTTTAATTAATTATCCTCCTCGTATTCAGCTGGCTCATACGCCAACACCGCTGCAGCCTTTGCGGCGTCTTCAAAAACAGATTGGCGGCCCGCTAATTTGGTTAAAGCGCGATGATATGACAGGCTCGACTTTGAGCGGCAATAAGGTGCGCAAGTTAGAGTTTATTGCCGCTAAAGCGCTCGCCTCGGGTTGCGATACGCTCATTACCTGTGGTGGCATTCAATCAAATCATTGTCGTGCTACGGCCTTAGTTGCCGCCCAGCTGGGCCTTAAGTGCCATCTGATTCTACGAGGCTTGCCAAAATCAACGCAAGCCAGTGATGGAAACCTTCTGCTCGATGAGCTTTCTGGCTGCAGTATCAGTTATCACTCGCCAGCCGTTTATGCATCAACCTTAGACCGGCTCTTTACTCAAGTATCTAACGATTATACGAAAGCGGGGCATAAGGCCTTTGCTATACCTACCGGTGGTAGTGATGGCGATGGACTTTGGGGATATATTGCTGCTTGTGATGAGATGCGCCAAGACTTTACTGACCAGAATATATCGCCAACTGCAATCATAACGGCCTCAGGTTCTGGCGGTACGCAAGCTGGTTTAGTAGTGGGTGCGTCGTTACTGGGCATGCAGGCTAATATTTATGGCGTTAATGTCTGCGATGATGAACAGTATTTTATCGATAAAATTAAAGATGATATTGCCGATTGGCAATTAAAGTATCCTTCACAAAGTGCATTTGAAGTGACTGCATCTATGATACGAATGATTGACGGCTATGTAGGCGCAGGTTACGCGAAAGCAGGGCAGTCGGTGATTAATACGATTGCTATGCTAGCTCGGACTGAGGGAGTTGTTTTAGACCCGGTATACTCGGGTAAGGCTTTCGACGGTTTACTGCAAGAAATAGGCGGGGGCCGTTTCGCCGCCGATAGCGATATTGTGTTTATTCATACCGGCGGTGTGTATGGGCTGTTCCCTTACAAGGCAATGTTTTCTCAATCGCCGGAAAAATCCTAGTTAGCTTCCGTTTGCTGAGGCGTGATATTTTGGAATTCTTCAAAGTCTGAAAGCGCAGGGTTTTCAGATAATTTAATAAATGTACTTAAGGCATTTTGCATTTGTTTTTCACGCATAAAGGCATAGCGTTGCGCGGTTAAGCCACTCATTTGCAGCTGATCTTTTAATATCACTGGACGAATAAAAACCATTAAGTTGTTCTTTCTTTTAGTGACTGAATTCGATCTAAACAAACGGCCCAGTAAAGGAATATCACCGAGTATAGGTACTTGTGTTCGAGTGGTAACGTCATCTTCGCGTATTAATCCACCTAACACTAATACTTGTCCATCGCGTATGAGCGCGCTGGTTTTTATTTCTGTCTTTTCAGTAATTAAATCGGCTGCTTGGCTGTTGGCGGTTTGCGAGACATTCTCTGTTGTTTGTTCAATCTCTAAAGTAATGGAGTCACCTTGATTAATGCGAGGTGTGACATTGAGTGTTATACCAATATCTTGACGCTGAATCGTCTGAAAGGGGTTTGCGGTTGTGGAGCCTGCTGATGTAGAGCTTCCAGTAATAAAGGGGACGCTCTGACCTACTAATAAGCTGGCTTCTTCGTTATCAAGTGCAACAATAGTTGGCGTCGACATAATGTTCGATTTGTTACGGGTTGTGATAGCGCGCAGAGCAGCGACTAAATTGCCATCTTTTAAGTATCCATAGGTTAAGCCTGAGTTGCTCAATACGCCAGCGGCTAGCTGGGTATTTGACGGGCTGTCGTCTGAGCCTGACGAGATGGCGGCACCAAATATATTGTTAAAACTAGCGTTAGCAGCGGGTACATTTACCGCGCCAACACCACCGGTGCGGTTTTCTTCATAAATTTCTGAGCCGCCCCATACCACACCAAAATCTTCACCGGCATCACCCGAAACCTGAACCACAACGGCTTCAATTAATACTTGAGCGCGCTGTATGTCGAGCTGCTTAATTACCGAGTTAAGATTGCTAAGTAGCCCTGGAGGGCCAGTCATAACGAGTGCGTTGGTTGTTTCACTCGATTCGATGCTAAAGCTTTGGGTCGATTCTGATTTGCTGTCTTTAATAACGCTGTCACCAACACTTTTAAGAATAGGGGTGATTTCAGACGCTTCGATATAGTTTAAGTAAACCACTTGTGTATTGCCGCCGCCTTCAAGGGGCATGTCTAGCTTTTTAATTAAGTCTTTAATTTGCTTGCGCTTAGTGGCGTTGCCGGTAATCAAAATAGAGTTTGATCGTTTGTCGACCGCAAATTCAACTTTATCTTTATCATTGAGGCTAGGCTTGTTGCCGCTTAAGGATTTAACGACTTTGCTTAGCGTTGATGATATCTCATCGGCAGACGCATATATGATAGGAATAATATCGAGATCAATTTTATTTTCTGGCTTATCGAGTAGTTCGATAACACGGGTTATCTTTGCAATATTTCTCGCTGAGTCGGCGATGATAAGCGTATTGGTTTGGTTGTAGCTGGCGATATGTGACGAGGCTGGTATAAGAGGTCTAACTAAAGCCATTAGCTCGGTGGAGCTACTATGCTCTACATCAATAATGGCAGTAACCATAGTGCCGTTACGAGCTTGCTCACCAAAAAAGGGTATGCCATCGGTTTTGGCTTCGGTAGCGGGAATAATTTTGACAACGCCATCAGTTTCTACCGCGGCAAAGTTGTTTAGACGCAAAACGGTTAAGAAGAGTTCGTAAGCCTCATCGGGAGAAATGGTACGTGAAGAAAGAATAGTGACCGTACCCTTTACCGATCGATGAATAACCATGTTTTTGCCGGTTCTATTGGCAACCCATTGTATAAAGCCTTGGATATTGGCATCGCGCATATTGAGAATAAATTGCTCTTCAGCGGCTTCTATTTCTACACCTTGTTCTTCAGGGGCGGCGTCTTGAGCATAAGAGGTATTTGAAAACGAGAGCATTAAGCAAGCGATAGCGATTAGGCTAGCAGACAAGCTAAAAGCCACTGCATCAATAGATTTTTTTATTTGTGTGATTATCATATTCTCGACTTGCAATTAATTCACCTTTTTTACGGCAGTTGCGATACGTTTATGACAGCCCCTGCATCGTTAAGGCGCGGCTAATTAAATGGCTATTTTTTCTTTCGTAAATTATTAATACGTTCGCGAATCGCTTTTCTTCTCTCTTCTTTCTCTTGTGGTGATTGAGAAATAATAGAAAAGTTTGGCGAGCTTTTATCGGTTTTTTGGACTTCTGGAAAATACAGCGTCTCAAAAATGCCATTTCGAGTGAGGACGACTTTGTTTTCATGAATCGATTTTAGAATGGCATCGCCAGGTAAGGTATCTCCGATGGCATAATGTTGTGAATTTTTTTTGTCGTCTTCAATGATCGCTCCGGCATTGCTCTCATTTTTTGCCGTAAACGCACCGCGTAAAATAAGCTCAAGTTTAGTTTCTGGCAGTTCATCGATAATTATTTCTGGTTTAGCGTTGGCGACACCAAAAAAATGACGCTCGCCTATGCCGTTGCTATCGATAAGAGAGGTGCTTTGGCTGGGAGTGTTTCGGGCAATATCAAGAGTAGGCTGAAAGAGTAATGTGCTCATTAGCATGCCGGTGCTCCACACTGTAATCATTACAGCTGTAGCAATAGCCGAGCAACTCAGTGCGATGACTGGGTTGTTGAAAATCATTTGTAATGATGTGGGTAATATTGATCGCATTCTAAATAAGTTAGGTTCTTCGTTATGCTAATTTCCAATGATATACGACATCGCTTTTATGACCATAAGCAGAGATGCCCGCGAATTGTTTCATTATAGACTGCTAAAGCTGTAAAGCGCTCGCGTTAGGCTTTAAAATATCCAAAAACTTGCCGATTTCCAACAATTTACCCGCGATTCCTCAAAAGTATTGTCAATTTTTGCGGCAGAGCTCAAAAAATCTTTTCGATGCCATATACTGTGTGTATTCTGACGTTTAAATTGAGTGTTGGCTGTTATATTAGTATTTGGATTTGACCGCTGTTGGTTAGCATACTTATTGAGCAGGTTGATTTTTAAGCGTTATTATTTTTAATTGTTTTATGCCGCTGAGCCGATTTTATCAAAAAATCGTAAACGCATGCCTTAGGCGAAGATGCTCGATGATAAAAAGGCTAGATGATCAAGATGCTAGATGATCAAGAGACTAGATTATAAAGATACTAGATAAAGATATTGTTTAAACATTTGGGGTTTAGAGATTGGAAAGTTATATAAATTCGCTCTTAGGCACTGGCCAGCAATCTGATGAAGATGCTGATCAAGAGCTTGATCTAGGTCTAGGCCTAGGCCATGAGAAAGGGCCTGATCAAGTCACGGATGAAAATTCTGATCAAGCTATGTCAGCAGAAGACGAGGCGCTTGAATCACAAGTTGATGAAACAGCTAGGCCGTTGTTGCCATTTCCGTTTGCAAAGCGCTGTGGCGGATTCGTCTTGGATGATGGTATTAAAATCACGCTGTACCATAAAGATACGATTGGTCAAAGTGTCGTTGCAGAAATTCAAAGGCACCTCGGTGTTAGCTTTGCTTGCGAGGCGGTAAAAGAAAGTCGTTTTGATGGTTTGTTAGCGCAGGCTTATGAAAGTCGAAATAATGAAGCCATGCAAATGGTTGAAGATCTTGGCGATGAGATGGATTTAGCGAGTTTGGCTGATTCCGTACCAGAGTCAGAAGACCTACTTGAGCAGGAAGACGATGCGCCGATTATTCGGTTGATTAATGCCTTGCTAACAGAGGCGGTAAAAGAGAATGCTTCTGATATTCATATTGAGACTTTTGAAAAGCGTTTAGTTGTTCGTTATCGAGTAGACGGTGTGCTGCGTGAAGTAGTAGAGCCCAAGCGAGTATTAGCCCCATTACTCGTATCACGAATTAAAGTTATGGCGAAGCTGGATATCGCCGAAAAACGTATTCCACAAGATGGTCGTATTTCGATTCGAATTGGCGGTCGTGAAATTGATTTACGTGTGTCCACAATGCCCTCAAGTAATGGCGAAAGAGTGGTTATGCGTCTGCTCGATAAACAAGCGGGTCGCTTAAACTTATCATCGTTAGGCATGGAGAAAAAAGAGTTAGCGCGGTTCAAAAAGATATTGCATCGTCCGCACGGTATCGTCTTGGTAACGGGGCCTACCGGCTCGGGTAAAACAACTTCTTTGTATGCCGGTTTAAGTGAACTTAATGATGCCTCGCGTAACATTTTAACGGTCGAAGATCCGATTGAATATAACATTGAAGGTATTGGTCAAACTCAGGTTAACAATAAAGCCGATATGACCTTTGCTCGTGGCTTGAGAGCAATGTTAAGACAAGATCCTGATGTCGTGATGGTTGGTGAGATTCGAGACTCTGAAACCGCCGATATTGCAGTACAGGCGAGTTTAACGGGTCACTTAGTGTTGAGTACCTTGCATACCAATACCGCAGTGGGTGCTGTTACGCGTATGTTTGATATGGGGGTTGAGCCTTTTCTATTGTCGTCTAGTTTGGTCGGCGTAGTGGCTCAGCGTTTAATCCGAGTGTTGTGTCCTGATTGTAAAGCACCTTACTTGCCAGACAATACCGAGCGCGAATTCCTTGGTTTGGGTGAGCATGTTGGCCACTCCATGTTTAAGCCGGTTGGCTGTAAACGCTGTAATAATAGTGGTTACCGTGGACGTAGAGGTATTTATGAAATCGTTTCTATCGACAGTAATATTCGCCGTATGATTCACGACAAAGTGTCTGAAGATGTCATGATTAAAGAAGCGCGTTTAACGGGTCGAAGCATTCTTGATGACGGCAAAGAAAAAGTGTTAGAAGGCATTACCACGGTTGAAGAAATTTTACGCGTTACGCAAGAGGGTTAGCTAAGTGGCTGCTTTTAGCTATAAAGCGCTCGATGCGAGCGGCAAACAACAAAAAGGTGTTTTAGACGCCGACAGTGCACGCCAAGTGCGCCAGCAACTGCGTGAGCAGGGTTTAATGCCGCTAGAGATTGCGCCAGCAGGGCAGTCGGATGAAAAGCAAAAGCCCGGTAGCGTAGGGCTCAGTTTTCGTAGGCCCTCATTAAATACGGCCGATCTCGCTCTTATTACTCGTCAAATGGCAACGCTCGTTGCTGCAGGCATCCCCTTAGAAGAAGCGTTAGGCACTATTGCTAAACAGTCTGAAAAAGCTAGAGTAAACGGTATATTATTGGCTGTTCGCTCTAAAGTTTTAGAGGGCTATACGTTAGCCGATGCTATGGCTGAGTTCCCTAGCGTATTTAATGATTTATATCGCTCCACGATTCAAGCGGGTGAGTCTGCAGGCTTTCTTGACTTAGTTATGGAAAAGCTGGCCGACTATACCGAGGCCTCGCAGGCTTCACGTCAAAAAGTACAAATGGCGATGATTTATCCTGCCATTCTCTTTTTTATGGCGATTGGTGTTGTTACCTTGCTTATGGTTTTTGTAGTGCCAGATGTGGTCAAGGTTTTTAATACTCAGGGGCAAACACTGCCATGGATAACACAGGTGCTCATTGCTACTAGTGACTTTATTGTTAATAAAGGCTGGCTATTATTAATCGGTATTGCGTTGTTTGTTTTCGCTATTAAATCGGCATTGTCTAAACCTGAAATTCAAATTAAATGGCATCGACAAATTTTGAGCTTACCCTTAGTTGGTCGGTTGTCTCGTGGCACTAATACCGCTCAATTTGCGAGTACCTTAAGTATTTTAACCGCCTCGGGTGTGCCGTTAGTTGATGCGCTTAAAATTGCCGGGCAGGTGTTAGCGAACCATTGGCTAAGACGTCGCGTGAATCAGGCGACTCAGCAAGTTCAAGAAGGTACCAGTTTAAATAGAGCACTAGCGGAAGGTGGTTATTTTCCGCCGATGATGCTGCATATGATTGCCAGTGGCGAGCAAAGTGGCGAGCTAGATAAAATGCTGGAGCGTATTGCAACAGCTCAGCAGCGCGATTTAGAAGGGCTGATTGCTGTCATGCTAGGTATTCTTGAACCCCTTATGCTTTTGCTGATGGGCGTTTGTGTTTTCGTGATTGTAGTGGCAATCTTATTGCCCATCGTCAATCTTAATTCTATCGTTTAATTTCAACACTACTAAGTTAACTAAGAAGGTATTATGAATTTCGCTAACGAATCTCAATTTGCTAAAAATCAACGTGGTTTTTCTCTTATAGAAGTCCTTGTTGTTGTCGTTATTATGGGTATGTTAATTGGTTTAATTGGTCCTAATGTTTTAGGGCAGGTTGATCGCGCACGGGTAACAACCGCCAAGGCTGATATAGGCACATTGTCGCAAGCATTGGATATGTATAAGCTAGATAATCATTTTTATCCGACCACGGATCAAGGCCTTGAAGCCTTGGTTAAAAAACCACAAGCTTCACCATCACCTAAAAATTGGAATTCTCAAGGTTATCTTAAAGGCAGTGAATTACCGTTAGATCCATGGGATGGCGAGTATATTTACCTTAGCCCAGGCGAAGGGTCACAGCCTTATGAGTTAATGAGCTTAGGTGCCGATGCACGTCCAGGTGGCGAAGGTTATGCGAGCGATATCAGTAGTTGGGATCGGTAGTTATTCGGCCAAACAATATTATGGATAATACGGCAGAGCTTTCAACAACTGCAACGGCAAATAGCTTTGCTGTTAATAAAAGTACTACGCTTAATGAGCGCGCTGCAGACAGTAGAATCTACACAGGTTTTGCCAATAAGCCGCGAGGTTTTACGCTTATTGAGCTCTTGGTTGTACTCGTCATTATTTCTATGTTCTCGGGCATGATTGTATTGTCTATAGGCGACAACTTTTCTCGCGAGCTTCGTTCTGAGGCTGAGCGTTTTCAACGGCTAGTTGTTGCTGCTTCGGATGAAGCTATTTTTACCTCTTCGCAGTTGGGTGTAGCTATCGATAAAAGTCGATACTCTCTTGTACGCTTTGATCCTGTTAGCCAAAGCTGGCTACCTCTTACAGGTCAGGCTTTTCGTCTGCATTCTTTACCTGAATCCATGAAGATGTCTTGGAGTATTGAAGGCTTTTCGCGGCCTGGTAGTGATGATACACCGCAGGATATTAATTTTGGTGATGGCAATAGTTCTGGTAGTGATGAAGACGACGATGACAATAACAGTGACAGAATTGGAGCTTATGGCTTAGGTGATGAAAGTGATATTGACGCAGAAAATATTGCTCAAAAGGGGCTTGCCCATAAAAAAATCACGCCGCAAATTCTGATGCTAAGTTCAGGTGAAGTAACGGTGTTTACTGTTGAGTTTTCTGCTATTGAAGCTGTGGCCAATAATTATGTTGTTTCAGTAATAAGTGATGGTTTTTCTCTACCATCAATTAAATCTATTCAAGATAATTAATATGCTAAATTTGGACACCCAGCAATACTAGTTTTTGTTGGGTTATAAAAAGTTTGAAGATGAATGCGACGCTTAAGCTGAGGTAAGCGCTGAAACTAGAATATAAGCTAGAATTGAAGTCGGAAGCAATGTTGAGTGAAAGCTAAAACGAAATTAAAAGCGAATTCAAAAAATAGTGGTTTTACGCTAATAGAAATTATGGTGGCAGTGGCCGTGCTGGCGCTTTCGGGAGTGGCCTTGCTTGGAAATATAGGTCAGGCAACGCGTGACTTAGCAACCATAAGCGATAAGGCCGAAGCCTTATATATTGCTGAATATGCATTAAATACCGCGTTACTTCAAAAAGACTTTCCTGATACGACTAATGAAGAAGAAACGATTACTCATGCCGGTCGAGAGTGGCGTGTTGAGTTAATTGTCAGTGAAACACCCAATGAAAAAATGCGTCGTATAGATGTGATGGTTCGGCCTAATGAGCGACGCTTAGGAAGTAATCAATCGGCAACCATTTTATTAAGTGGCTTTAGAGGGGATGTTTTTTGAAACCCTTAGCTAATCATTTATCTTCTGTTTCTGTCGTTATAGATACTAGAGCTATAGATACTAAAGTCATACAGCCTAACGCTATAACGTCGACGCTTAAACGTCATAAAGGTTTTACCTTAATAGAAGCGTTAGTGGCGATGTTTATCTTCGCGTGGATAAGTCTTGCTGCCTATCAAATTTTAGATCAAGTCGTTATTGCACAAGAGGTTAATCAGCGCAAGTCGGCTGCAGTGGCTCGAGTGCAGAGAGTGAGTTGGCAGCTGGCTTCGGACTTTCGGCAAATGGTGAATAGGCCAGTTTGGCAGGGGCAGGGTAATCAGCTTGAGCCGCTTTTGTTTGCTACCGGTGATTATCTTATTGAGTTTACACGTGGTGGTTGGTCAAACCCTCTACAGTGGCCACGTAGTGACTTGCAGCGTGTCGCCTACTTACTCGATTACCATCCCGAAGCTAAGGATTCTGATAGTGAATTCTATAATGATGAGCGTCTTTATTTAATTCGTCTATATTGGCAGGTGTTAGATCGCTTAGAAGATAGCGAGCCACAGCAGCAAGTTTTGATTGGAGGAGTTGTTGATTTTCGTACACGTTTTTGGGATCAAGCGACGAAGGAGTGGGGAGATGTTCCTGTGCCAACATTCGTATCAGCAGCGGTCTCTGCTTACGATGTGCCCCTAGCTGTCGAAGTCAGTATTGTCTTTGAAAATGAAGATGTGATGACGCACATCTTTAGAGTGTTATAGGCTATGTTATATAAAAAAAATGCTATAAAAGCTTCTTATTATCGACAGCCATCTCGCTTTAAAGAGGCGGGTGGTCGAGGCAAGCAAACGGGTGTAGCACTTATAACCGTATTGCTCGTCTTTGCTATTGCGACATTAATCACGTCAAAAA
>Ga0209304_1002282_pt1 | contig 10514 bp, 8 predicted proteins | sample COGITO_mtgs_1004_4_FD_184789 | JGI IMG/M metagenome (GOLD analysis project Ga0209304, IMG submission 184789) | Pelagic marine microbial communities from North Sea - COGITO_mtgs_100423 (SPAdes) (version 2) | ecosystem: Environmental > Aquatic > Marine > Epipelagic ...
CTGATGTACCTGAACTACCTGAAGAACCTGATGTTCCTGCTATACCTGATGAACCTGAAGTACCACTTGAGCCTGAGCTACCTGATGTGCCTGAGCTACCTGATGAGCCTGAAGTTCCTGAATCGCCTGAGCTACCTGATGTACCTGAGGAACCTGATGAACCTGAAGTACCACTTGAGCCTGAGCTACCTGATGTACCTGAGGAACCTGAAGTTCCTGCTTCACCTGAACTTCCTGAAGTTCCTGAAGAACCTGAAGAGCCTGAAGTTCCTGAATCGCCTGAGCTACCTGATGTACCTGAGGAACCTGATGAACCTGAAGTACCACTTGAGCCTGAGCTGCCTGATGTACCTGAGGAACCTGATGAACCTGAAGTTCCTGCTTCACCTGAACTTCCTGAAGTTCCTGAAGAACCTGAAGAGCCTGAGGTACCAGAAGAGCCTGAACTACCCGATGTGCCAGAATCACCAGATGAACCAGATGTACCAGAAGAGCCTGAGCTGCCTGATGTACCTGAATCACCGGATGAACCTGATGTACCTGAGCTACCCGAACTGCCTGATGTTCCTGCTGCTCCTGAAGAGCCTGAAGTACCACTTGAGCCTGAACTACCTGAGGTACCAGAAGAGCCTGATGAACCTGAGGTACCTGAATCACCTGATGAGCCTGATGTACCAGAAGAGCCTGATGAACCAGAAGTACCACTTGAGCCTGAACTACCTGATGTGCCTGAGCTACCTGAAGAACCTGATGTTCCTGCTACACCTGATGAACCTGAGGTACCAGAAGAGCCTGATGAACCTGAAGTTCCTGCATCACCTGATGAGCCAGAGGTACCTGAAGAGCCTGATGAACCTGAGGTACCTGAATCACCTGATGAGCCTGATGTACCAGAAGAGCCTGAGCTACCTGATGTTCCCGAACTACCTGATGAACCTGATGTTCCTGCTTCACCTGAGGAACCTGAAGTGCCTGAACTACCTGAGCTTCCTGATGTACCTGAATCACCGGATGAGCCTGAAGTACCACTTGAGCCTGAGCTACCTGATGTACCTGAACTACCTGAAGAGCCTGATGTTCCTGCAGCACCTGAAGAACCCGAGGTACCTGAAGAGCCTGATGAACCAGAAGTTCCTGCATCACCTGAAGAACCTGAAGTACCAGAAGAGCCTGATGAACCTGAGGTACCTGAATCACCTGATGAGCCTGATGTTCCAGAAGAGCCTGATGAACCTGAGGTACCTGAATCACCTGATGAGCCTGATGTACCAGAAGAGCCTGATGAACCAGAAGTTCCTGCATCACCTGAAGAACCTGATGTACCACTTGAGCCTGAACTACCTGAGGTACCTGATGAGCCTGAGCTACCTGAAGTCCCTGATGAACCTGAACTACCTGAGGTACCACTTGAGCCTGAGGAACCTGAAGTACCAGATGAGCCTGATGAACCTGATGTACCAGAGCCACCACCGCCACCGCCATCAATACGCACTATTACGCCATCTGAACCGCTAGCCTCTACTTGTACACCGGAGCCACTAAAGTTGATGATAGCATTGTTTTTAGACACCAGAGAACCAGTGTATAATATATCAGTTTGTAATAAATCATCAAAGAAATTTTGTACTTCAATTTGGAAAGCCGCTGTTTCTTGTCCTGTATTTAAATCTTGAATACCTGAAAGATTTCTTGTAAAAATAGGAGCTAGAGATTCTGAAATAGTTACTTCAACAATTGCAAAGTTTTGATTACCTGCAACATACATTTCATCACCAGTATCTGCTTCTGTACCTTTTTCACCCCATTCTACATAAATAGAACCTTCAGTACCTCCTGAATTTCTGTAATATACATCTGAAATATTATATTTGTGAAATCTACCTGGGATTAAGTTTTGACCACTATCAGCAGCGGGACCTAAAATAGAGTATACTGAATCACTATTATTAAAATCTGTATCATTACTACCTGTAATATTATTAAATGTTACTAAACCTTGAGGGTCAGTAAGAGATGCAGATGGTATAAAATAATCACCTTGAGCAGGTGATACTCTACCTAAACCTTGGGATTCTGCTGTTGCTGGAAGGGATGCTACTGTAAGGGTTTGATTACCTACATTTACTCCTGTAATTTCTACTCCTGAGGGAAATGCTGAAGATTCTACTAGGATTTGACCTAGTTTAATTTTATCTAAACCAAAATATCCTGTAACATCTGTTACATTAGTTAAGGTTGTAGAATCAGTTGTAGCATCAAATCTAACTCTAATGTATGAGTTAGAACCATTACCGATGGGGGAAACTGATGAAAGTTTCCCATAAAATAATTGTCTAGCCATTTATATTGTTATTGTATTATTAAATAATACTGTTCTTCACTCTTCCAAACAGGTTTTATTATAAATATGAAAAAAAACCCCTCAAATGAGGGGCTTTATAATATTTATTTAATTTATTTTTTTTAAAATTGTAATAAGTATAAACAATCTGTAAATGTGTCTATACCACCACTTAAAGTATAAACATTAGGGTTAGTACTTGTACTAAATGATATAGTAGCAGCACCTACTCTACTTGAAGACGAACCACCTACGTTATAATAATTTAATGTAGGAGGTATTCTTGTTGATAATGAATTATTGTCACCAGCACCATTGTCTAAAGCGTTTAATGGAAGGGTAATAGTAAGACTACTATCTTCCATAGCATCTAAAAAGTGTTGGAGTGAAATTAATTGACAATTACCTGCACTTGGAGCTTCTACAGTTAATGCTGTATTAGATAAGGTAGAAATATCGAATGCTGGTATATAAGCACCTTCAGTACCTGAGGTATCACCTGAGTTTGCAATGTTAGGTACTGTAAATGTATTAGCATTTGTTATTTCAACATCAGCATACACGTAATCTACATTCATATTTCTAATTACTATAAAATCACCTTCTGATAGGCCGTGTGCTGTTTTAGTTACTGTTAAAGTAGTACCTGAACGAGTCCAGCTTAAACCACCTTCAACGTTACCTGAGGATAATACTTGTACTTTATTACCACCTGAGGTTTGATTATATCTAATTACTGGGTTGTAAGAGGCTCCACCACCTGAGGCAGCATCTACCCATTGTGTGTTATAGTCAGTACCATTAACTTTAGATAATACTTGATCTGTTGAACCACCTGCAGGGACACCTTGTCCTGAACTACCTGAAGTACCTGAGCTACCTGAGGAACCTGATGTACCTGCAGCACCTGAACTACCTGAAGTACCTGATGAACCTGATGATCCACTAGTACCAGCATTTCCTGAAGAACCTGAAGTACCTGAGCTACCTGATGAACCGGAGGTACCATTACCTGATGAACCTGAAGTACCTGATGAACCTGATGAGCCTGAAGTACCTGAGCTACCTGAGGAACCAGATGTTCCTGCAGGACCTGAACTACCTGAAGTACCTGAGCTACCTGATGAGCCACTAGTACCGGCATCACCTGATGAGCCTGAAGTACCAGAAGAGCCTGAACTACCTGAAGTACCGTTACCTGAGGAACCTGAGGTACCTGATGAACCTGATGAGCCTGAAGTACCTGAGCTACCAGATGAGCCTGAAGTACCTGCCGGACCTGAACTTCCTGAAGTACCTGATGAGCCCGAAGATCCACTTGTACCTGCATTTCCTGATGAACCTGAAGTACCAGAAGAGCCTGATGAACCTGAAGTACCGTTACCTGAGGAACCTGAGGTACCAGAAGAGCCTGAGCTGCCTGAAGTACCTGATGAACCTGAGGAACCAGATGTTCCTGCAGGACCTGAACTTCCTGAAGTACCTGAACTACCTGAAGAGCCTGAAGTACCTGCATTTCCTGATGAACCTGAAGTACCAGAAGAGCCTGATGAACCTGAGGTACCATTACCTGAGGAACCTGAGGTACCAGAAGAGCCTGAGCTGCCTGAAGTACCAGAAGAGCCTGATGAACCTGATGTTCCTGCTGGGCCTGAACTTCCTGAGGTACCTGATGAGCCTGAAGATCCACTTGTACCAGCATTTCCTGATGAACCTGAAGTACCTGAGCTACCTGAAGAACCTGAGGTACCGTTACCTGAGGAGCCTGAAGTACCGGATGAACCTGAGCTGCCTGAAGTACCAGAAGAGCCTGATGAACCTGATGTTCCTGCTGGGCCTGAACTTCCTGAGGTACCTGAACTACCTGAAGAGCCTGAAGTACCTGCATTTCCTGAACTACCTGAAGTACCTGAAGAACCTGATGAACCTGAAGTACCTGCATCACCTGAGGAGCCTGAAGTACCTGATGAACCTGATGAACCAGAAGTTCCTGCATCACCTGAAGAACCTGAAGTACCTGAACTACCTGAAGAGCCTGAAGTACCTGCATCACCTGAGGAGCCTGAAGTACCTGAAGAGCCGGATGAACCTGAAGTACCTGCATCACCTGAGGAGCCTGAAGTACCACTTGAGCCTGAAGAACCTGAAGTACCTGAGCTACCTGAAGAGCCTGAAGTACCTGCATCACCTGAGGAGCCTGAAGTACCACTTGAGCCTGAAGAGCCTGAAGTTCCTGCTCCACCACCGGTTTGGTCTACCCATTCTGTATTATAATCCGTACTATCAATTTTAGCTAGTACTTGACCTGCAGTACCGCCAGCGACAACACCAACACCTGATGAACCTGATGAACCTGATGAACCTGATGAACCTGATGAACCTGATGAACCTGATGAACCTGATGAACCAGATGTACCACTACCACCGCCTCCACCGGCGCCGACAGCTATAATATTACCATTATTTTCTTTTAAGTATAGACCTTGGTCCCCTAGTGAACCAGAAGAGAAAACGGCAACATGACCATTTGATGGGTTTGTTACTTGACTTCCGCTGGTATTTAGTAAATTAATTTGAGCCACTTCGAATAAGTTTATTTATAAATATTAAAATTTTTTACAAAAAATATGCTTTTTATTAGGTTCCTATCACCATAAGTCCATCATTTATAATAGTTCCTTGGTTGTCTAACATATTATCAATATATAACTGACCATCAGTATAAATTATACTACCATCGGGTGCTTCTACTTGGGCACCTTTTTCTACTCTTAAAGTACCAAATACGGTTAAATTATAAGTAGCTGCAGTAGTATTAGTTGCTACAGTAAAAGTTTGACCAGCTAATATTACATTAGGTAATGGGGTACCATTAATAGTGCTATCACCCCCTCCTGAGAAAGAGTTAACTGATACTTGGTCTAAAAATCTTACTTGTGCCATTATTCTTCGTCGTTTAATCTTTTACGTGTCGTAACATTTTCAGCTAAACGGTTTCTACCATCTTCTGTAACTTGTGGGTTTGGATTATATACATCTGGGTTTGAAGTAGTTTCAAGTGAAAATGTAACTTTAGATTTAGAGTTATATTTTTTAATTGAATTTAAATCCTTTTGTATAGCATCCGGTATTATATATCCATACATATTGATGTCAAATGTACTCCTAACAGAACGATCTTCACCTTTTGCTATTTCGTTTACAGTATTAAAACTATCAATACGGGCCATAAACTTAAAACGTTGAGGGTTACCCCAATAAGCATCAGATGCGTAATTAATGGCTTCAATTATAGGATTTAGTTGTTCAATATAATAAGTTTGAACAATTACACTATAAGATAAATTAACATAATCTGGGACTACATTCGCAACAAATTGTTTTGTTTGGTCCCTATTATTTAATGTATTAAAATTAGAGTAAAAGTTTTTTGGATTATATTGTCGCATCCAAGAAGTATATAAATTAGGTTGGTTAGCATCTAACTTATTAGTTAAACTTCTGTTTTTAGTTATACTATTACGTTTAAACATAATAATAGGAGACATTATTCTACCATTTTTATCTCTATAGTAACCATCTTTTTGTACTGATTTCCATCTTTCGGGGGAACCATATATAATAGGAACTTCTCTACGTTCGCCATTTTGATAAACAAAAGGACGAATTACATTTTCAAAATAATAAAATACAGCTTCATCTATGTCTTGTATACCTACTGTAAAGTCCTTATATGAATCTCCTTTACGAGACATTTTTTCAGAACGATTAAATGGTATCCCAGCTTGATTTACATTAGGATTAGATGAGTACTCACTTGAACCATTAGGATTACCAGCCTGTACATAACTAGGAGTTTGTAGGCCTTCACTAATTTCTCTTTGTGATTTTGGTACTGGTTTTCTTTGTTTAGCCATTAGAATCTTTCTAATTGAATTTGTACTTTATCTGCTGGTACATAGTGTGTTTCACATATTACTGAAACATTATAACCAAATCTATTTAAATCAGTCTCTAATGGATTATTACCATTATCATCTTTAAAATCGTATGATGGGTTTTTACCTACAAAATATTGTGATATATTAACTACATCAATTTGGAAGTAAGCTTGTTGATACATTATGATATCTCCTACTTCTGTTACTAAATTAGCTCCATTAGGATTATCATTGTCATAACAATCTTCTACTCCATTAGTAGATGGTAATAAATCATCTTTTAAGAAACGGAATGTTGGGTTCCAACTAAAATCAGGACCAAATTCATTTTCAGGAAAGTCTTGATTTGGAGTTTCTATTAAACAATAGAGTAATACAGGAGGATGGTAAAATTTATCTTTAGAGGCTTCTCCATAGATATTTACTTGGGTTTCCTCTAAATCATATTTGTAAAGAACACATTGTTGGGAGATGATGTTATGCATCAACTCCCTATTAACATGCCTAAACATACTTATATCTCTTGCTTCTCCAAATAACGCCATTAGCCTATAAAAATTGTCATTGGTACTTGTTCTAGTTCACTATTACGTGCTACTGATTCGGCTTGTCTTCTTTCTAGTAATTTTTGACGAGAGGTATCATCAAAATAAGCTCTTAATCTATCTATTAAAGCATTTTTATCTGCTGTAGAAGAAGTTAATAAGTCAGCTTGGTTTAATGTTACTTCAGCTCCCGGAATAGGGACTGTAGTATATTTACCTCTAACGTATCCTAATATTTCTTTAGATAATGCTAATGTATATTCAAATATCCAACTTCTACCAACTGAGTTGATGCTATCATAATCTACATTTCTGTAAGGGACTTGGGAAATATTAGATATAGTATTGGGGTCTACATCAACTGTAGCACATGCTTCTTCTGATTTAAGCATATACTGAAACCAGAGTTGTCCTCCATCTTCAGCATTTGTTGGTATTGGAAATATTCTTAATTTATTATTAATTAATTGAAATGTAAATTGTGAAAATAAAACATCTCTAAACATTTCAACACCTTGCATCATTTGTAAATCATAACTTAATGGTAACATTAAGAATGAATTAGCACCATACCCTGCCATACCAGCATTAGCAAATGCTCCTAAACCTGAACCAGCAAATCCTAAACCACCATACATTTGTATTGATGCAGGCATTGGTTCATAAAATATTCTCATTATTTCAATGTCGCTACCTGAAATTCCTTGAGATTCAGCCCAAACATCTAAATTATAATCTTGTACACTTGAAGTTAAATATACAGAACCACTATGCCAATCAACATTACCTCCTACTCCAGCCCAAGTTCCATATTGTTCCGAAAGGTCTACTATTTTCTGTAAACTAGGAGTTATAATAGCATCTTGAAAATTAACATTGCTTTCTTCGTAAGTATAAGGAGTACCTTCTAAAGATAAATAATCTTCACGTTGTTTATAAGCAAATAATTCATTAGAATAAACAGTTACTGCTTCTTCAAAAGCAGCATAAAAATTTATATCTTGTAATTCAACGTTTTCTATAGGATAACCTAAACGTAAACCACAAAATTTAGATACTTTATCAGCGTCTCTTTGAAAATCAGGATTGTAATCATAAAATCCAAATGGAGTATCTCCTGGTGCAAATGATGATGATCCTGGCCAAATGGGGATGTTTGCCATATCTTTTTGTTATAAATATTAAAAAAAGAGCCCCTAGTTAGGAGCCCTTTAAAATTTAATATGTAAATATTATTAGATTGATATTTTTAAATCAGTACCATCTCTCCAAACAGCACCAGCTACTCCTGGGTCTGATGTAGGTACACTTTCTAGATTTAGAGTACCAAATAAATAAGTATTGTCTATATCAGTATTACCTAATACTACGGTATTTTCACCTTTTCCCAAAGCAGTACCTTTACCATCAATAACTATTTGGTTATCTCCACTTCCACTAGGTCTAGAATTATACCCAATAAAAATACTATTATTAGTTTTTACTTCTGCAAACTGTGCAGTAGTACCACCAGCAGCATTACCAACATATATGTTTTGAGAACCACTATTCCAAGCTCCAGCAGCTGTTCCTACGGCTACAACTCCACTGTATTGTCCTAAAGAACTAGACATAGCATTTAAACCTATAGCTACATGGCCACCTGTAGCCCCTGTTGATCCAGCATTAACTAAAGCATGATAACCAATAGCAACATCACCTCTTACTGATAAACTACTAGATAAAGCTTGATAACCAATAGCAATACCTGTAGTACCTGAGTTTTGTTTAGACATGGCTCCAGATCCAATTGCTACAGCATTTCCAGCTTGGGTAGAGGAACCACCTCCAATTAAACTAACTTGAGGACCACCAGCTCCATCACCTATATTAATAGAACCACTAATATCTTTTAAGATTAATTGGGGACCACTAGTATTTTCTACTGTGATTTTTCCTTCTTCTGTAACAGTAATATCTCCTTCGTTTACAAAAGGACCAATATTAGTAAGAGTACTAGATCCTGAAATTGTTACTGAACCGGTAACCGTTAGACCACCATCAAATGTAACTGATCCAGTACCAAAGTTAAATCCAGAGCCACTATTCCAAGATAAAGATCCTGAAGAAGAACCACTAATAAAGTAAATAGTACCTCCATCTACATATAATTCCTTCCAAGGTGCAGTTGCTGTACCTAATGTACCATTAACCTCTGATGGAATTATGCTTCCTGATACTGTTAATGAACCTGTAATAGAGTGTGAGCCTGTAAAATGAGCAAAGTTAGCATCTAACTCATCTATTGTTAGTGCTGATCCTTTTACTTTTCTGTAAGTTAGTGCCATTGTTTTGTTTTATTATAAATATTAAGAAGAAGCTACAACGTATTCAATTTGTATACTTCCGCTGTAAGTTAAATCGTTATCACCAGCTTTTGCTTTAATTTCACTCATGTAAGTAAAATCGTCAAAATATTGTTTATCAGCATATGTTTCATCTACATAATCTGCTGTAGAAGAAGCATCAAATACATCATTACTCAATACTAAAGATCTACCTGGTTCTACTTTAAATACTACTGATTCAGCATTTTCTTTAATAATGTAAATACTAGCAAATTTATCACTAAATGAATAATTAGTAATCCTAATATATTTAACATTCGCATTTACAAAGGATCCAGGAGTTTGTTCTTGTTCAGATCCTACAAAATCTATAATGCCAATTCCTGATCCACTCCAGTCATGTTGAATGACGTCAGTTCTAGTAACGTAATTGTTTATACCACATACAGTAAATTTATTAAACGATTCCTGAATGTTAAAGTTAGGAAGAATAATAGATTCCTGAATGGTTACGTCTAAACAACCAGTAGGGGGAGTTTTAGGAGCACAATTTGCCATGTGTATTTTTAGTTATAAATATTAGAAAAAATATTATTATTTACGTTTATTACTAAAACCTGATGTCCCTAGATTCATTCCTTTTTCTTCGGCTTCATTATATAGATTAATTAAATCTTCTACAATTGAATCTCTATGGTTCGTTGTTAATGTAATAGCACATAGGTTTTTTACTTTACGGGCTGCTGAGTATAGGAATCTAAAACCAGATTCAGATTTTTTCTTTAAATCAGTCTGGTGTGAGTCACCACATATCATCATTTTGGAACGTAAACCTAAACGCGTTACAATCATCTCCATTTGCTCGTGTGTAACGTTTTGAGCCTCGTCTACAATTACACATGAATCTAAAAATGTTCTACCACGCATAAACGATACAGGAACAATTTCTATTTTACCTTCTTCAATAAGCTTTTCAATTTTTACCTTATCATAAAGTGCAAACATATTTTGATAAATAGGTTGCACCCATGGGTCCATTTTTTCGCGGAGATCACCCGGTAAAAACCCGATTTCCTCCTTGCTCACCGTAGGTCGCGTTATAATAATTTTATCGATTTCTCTCATAAATAATTTCTCGAGAGCGATTTGACAAGCTAATAACGTTTTACCTGAACCCGCAGAGCCACCTAATAGTGTGACTGTGTTTTCTAATATTTTTGCTTTGGCTTCTTTTTGTTCCTCGTTTAACGTAATTTTAAACTTGATTGGGTTTTTAGGCTTTCGCTTTTCGCGGAAAACCTCATCATTATGATGATTGGTTGCCATAAAATAGTAACATTTAATTGTTTATTATACATAT
>Ga0209304_1002286_pt1 | contig 10503 bp, 9 predicted proteins | sample COGITO_mtgs_1004_4_FD_184789 | JGI IMG/M metagenome (GOLD analysis project Ga0209304, IMG submission 184789) | Pelagic marine microbial communities from North Sea - COGITO_mtgs_100423 (SPAdes) (version 2) | ecosystem: Environmental > Aquatic > Marine > Epipelagic ...
GAGTGGATAAGACGGCAGGACCCATCTTTCGATAAAGAGCTTAAAGATTATTTGTTTACCGATAGCGAAATCGCACATCAATAGTCATTAAAGTGCTTTGTTGGAAATACATTCGAAGGCCCTAATCCGCTTTATGACGGGCCTTTTTATTTAACCTAAATGACAGGTTTCTTAGAGATCTCTCACAGTCGTTCGAGATGACATGATGTTAGGCATCGTGTCAGAACCATGCCACTCCTATACTGCCAGAGCTGCCTCGTTATCGTCCCCCCGGAGCACCTGACTGTCATCCCGCCGGAGCACCTGGCTGTCATCCCGACAGAGCACAGCGACGAGGGATCTCCTGCCGTTTCCCGAGATCTCTCACATTCGTTCGACATGATACGTGGCGAGGCATCCCGCCCGAAGCCACAATGGGCATCGCGCGGAGCACAGAGACCTGCCAACTGGCGACATACCTCACGGTCGCTCTACAGGCCCTGTGTAGTGGTCAACTAATCCCCACACAACCCAACCAACCCCAAAATCTTGTCTACACTTAAACCGAGGGGTAGCTTTTTACCAAGCCACTAAATGGATTTCCAAAGCACTACTGGGTTGTGATATTTCGATGGCCAAGGACAAACCAAAAAACCACGCCGGATTTTATAAACTATCCGCCGTGACACAGGCATTCTTAACCAACCAAGACGCCATCAAGCGCTTTGTCTCGCGCTTCTTATTCCGCCAGCAAGACATAGACGACGTCACCCAAGAAGCCTTCCTCAAAGCCTACAACGTCGAACTCACACGAGATATCGAACACCCCAAAGCCTACCTTTTCCAAATTGCCCGCAATGTCGCACTGGAAGGACTTCGCAAAAAAAGCAGCCAGATCGCCGACCATATAGTGGATTTTGACGAGAACTCCATTACAGGTTGTGAAAGCAGCGTTGAGGCGCATATGGAAACACAGGAATACTTAGGCGCTTTTTGCGAAGCCGCAGCACTGTTAACGCCCAAATGTCGGCGCGTATTTTTAATGCGCAAGGTCTATGGGTTTAGCTACAAAGAGATCACCGAACGGCTGGGCATATCCATGAGCACCGCAGAAAAACATATGCGCAACGGCATGTTACAAACCAGCGCCTATATGCGCGAACACAGCGACTTTGACGAGGTGCGCAATGCCCGTAAAGCCACACAAATAGCATCAATGAAAGGGGAGGAGGCATAACATGGACAATGTATTGGAATTCCCCGACAGCAGCGCTATTGAAAAAGAAGCGGCCACCTGGATGGTAATACTAGATGGTGACCAGCCCCTTAGCCCAGCCCAACAGAACGACCTTCAACAGTGGATGGCTACCAGCCCCAACCACCGTGAAGAGCTTGAGCGTCTCGCCGAACTCTGGGGTCTGCTCAATGTACTCACCGTCTTGGCAGTTCCCATAGAAAAAAAACAAGCCAGCCTCAGCCAGCGTTTTGTCCATTCGCTGCGGGAGCAATTTACTACGCTAACCCATGCGGTGGTCTCAGTTCGAGCAGTCGCCGCAGCGGCTATATTGGGGCTAGGGGTTGTAGCACTCTCGTCCTACCTACAGTCACCCAGCTTAAGCACCAGCAACGGCCTCTATCAAACCGCCATAGGCCAGCAAAGCACCACACGCCTCAGCGACAACTCCAGCATACTGCTCAACACCAACAGCAGGGTGCGAGTGGAATACAGTGACAATGTACGCAAGATATTTCTGTTGCAGGGTGAAGCCCATTTTGATGTAGCCCCCAACAAAAAAGTGCCGTTTCAAGTCTACGCCGGCGATGGTCTAGTGCAGGCCGTAGGCACCGCATTTACCGTGTATCTGCAGCAAGACGAAGTAGTAAAAGTCACCGTGACCGAGGGTAAAGTCAAAGTCATGGGCGAACCCCTTGCCAGCAACTCCCAGAACATTAGTTCAAAGCACAGTAATTCAAAGCACAGCAACGTCCAGAACAGTAACTCCCAACAGAGCAACCCACTGGTTGACCTAGCAACCCTCAAAGCAGGGCAGATAGGTACATTAGAGCGAGTAACCACCGCAAACGACTCGAGCACTGGCAGTAGTCAGCCATCAAACAATAAAGCCAGCTTTCTACAGACCCTTGAGTCAATCGATCAGCAAGAACTCGACAGGCAGCTAGCCTGGCACACCGGCCTAGTGATGTTTGCTGGTGAAACCCTCGAACAGGTAGTGCGCGAGATAAGCCGCTACTCTGAGCTCAATATTCAAATCACCGACCCCAGTCTCAAAACCTTAAAAATCGGCGGCCAGTTCCGCATTGGCGAAATCAACGCTATGTTCGATGTACTCGAGAGCAACTTTAATATTCAGGTGAATCAGCTCGCCAATGGCCAGGTAACCCTATCCCCAGGGCAGTCCCTCTGAACGCTGCCCGTCACCAACACCTCATAAAGAGCCTTGCTGCGCCCAGTGTAAAACCTACAGCCCACCAGCAATGGCTCAACCCAATACACCGCTTACTCCCCATCCATGCAGCCAACAAAACCAACCCGCCAAAAAATAATTCCCAAACCCATAGCGGGTTTTTCCTCGCAGCGCATTACAAGCGGTGCAAGGCTACATCAGGTAACAACGCAGTGAAGGGTCTTGTAGGAACATTGAGCATAGTTTGTTTATTGCTAGGCGCTGTTAATGTAAACGGCAATACAGAAGCCCAGCAAAAAAACGACGGCGGTAGCTATGAAAAATCACCATCAAACTCTGAAGCGCTAGACCATCAACAATCAGTTAACCTAGCCAAAGAGTTTTTTATTAGCATCCCACCGCTAAATGCCGCCGAAGCCTTAAACCGCTTTGCCAAACAAACCGGCATTCAAATGCTTTATTCCTACGAACAAGCGCTCACGCGTAAAGCCCGCCCAGTAGTAGGGCAGTACTCCGCCATGGATGCACTAGCACTGCTACTCCAGGACTCAGGACTTGACGTTAGCCTTTCCGACAAAGGTGCGATCACGATTTCAGACAGTGAAAAAGTGGCGCAGCATAATCAACGGGAGAGGATGAATATGAACAGTAAAATGATTGCAAAGAAAACATTATTGGCAACATTTGTTGGGTTGTTTGCCACAACAGCAGCTGTGTCGCAGGCTTATGGGCAGGATGGTGAGGCGGCTACGGCCCAGAGTGCGATTGATGAGATTATTGTTACGGCGAATAAGCGGGAGCAGAGTTTGCAGGATACTGCCATGAGTGTTTCCGCAATAGATGGCGAAGATATTGACCGAAGAGGCTTGATTGGTATGTCAGATTATTTGCGCAGTATTCCCGGGGTCAATCAAATTGATATGGGCGCAGGTAGAAACAACATCATTGTCCGCGGTGTATCGTCCGATCCTGAAGTGGAAGGGCGATTCCTCGGACAAACTGTCGGAATATACTTGTCAGATATACCTCTTTCTGGTCTAGCATTTGATGGCGGTAGTAGCGATATTAAAATGATTGATATTGAAAGAGTGGAAGTGTTGCGGGGTCCTCAGGGTACTTTATATGGTGATGGTTCGTTGGGTGGGACAGTTCGAAATATTCCTATAGCGCCTGATCTTGAGGACTTAAATGGAGATCTAAAATTTGGTTATTCGGCTACATCAGGTAATGGCGGTGGGAATTCATCAGTAGAGGCGGTAATAAATATTCCGATTGTAGATAATCAATTTGCAGTAAGGATTGTCGGTTATCAAATAAATAACAGTGGTTACGTGAAAAATGTCGCTGCTAGCAACGTTGGATTTTCAGATGCTGCGGCCACGTGGGGAGTAACTGACCTTATACTTGATCAAAATGACGTCGGCAATGATGAGTACACAGGCGGACGTATAATGGCGTTGTGGAAGCCAGTGGATCAATTTGAAGCAACGTTAACTCATCTCTCGCAAGACATAGAGCAGGATGGTTTTCCAGAGGTGCAGCTACAGGCAGGACTGGGGAAGTTCGAACAAACACGCCGCCAACTAGGTGCGATAGTTGGTGGCGGGAATGAACGATTGATTGATGATATAGAAATTACCAATTTGACTCTTGATTACGATTTCGGCTGGGCATCCCTGCTGTCATCATCATCATGGATTGATGAATCATCATTGCATGTTCGGGATATTGGTAGCTTTTTTGGTGAGGTACCTCTCCCGCAGCGTCGTGAAGGTTCAACTGAAGCATTTACTGAGGAGGTTCGCATAACTTCCCAGCTTGATGGGCCTTTCCAGTTTTTAGCTGGACTGTATTATCAGAATGTGGAAAAAAGCTTTAGTTCGCCAACATATTATGGAGGCAATCCGGCAATCAATCCTTTTGGCGTTGAAAAAATATTCGACCAAATAGAGCTAATTGATCTTGATCAGAAGGCTCTATTTGGAGAAGTCTCGTTCTCTGTAAGTGAGCAGATAAAAATAACCGCAGGCCTTAGAAGTTTCACCTATGATCGGAAAAATAATTTGACACTACTCGGTGCAACACCTGTTGACTTAAAAAAGGATGAGAGTGGATCAACTTATAAGTTCAATGTTACTTACACGCCAAATGATGACACTTTATTGTATGCGCAGTGGTCTGAGGGCTTTAGGTTAGGCAAGCCGCTTGCCCCGGCATCTGCATTTCTATGTGATACTAATGATGATGGTGTTATTGATGGCACTGCAATACCAGTATCTGGAAATACTCTTAATTCTGATTTATTGGAGAGTTTTGAGATTGGTAGTAAGCTGACTATGGCAGAAGGCCGACTAACATTAAATACGACTTTTTATCGAAATAATTGGACCGAATTCCCAATTACCACCCTTCTTGCGTGCGGTTATTCCCATACTCAAAATGCTGGCGACGCTAGGACACAAGGTGTCGAATTGGAGAGTGATTGGGCAGTAAATGAGAATACCCGTGTCTATTTTGGTGCCTCTTATGTCGATGCTGAATTAGCTGAGGATGCTCCAGGGCTAGGTGTTAAAGGGGACCGATTGGCTGGCTCGCCAAAATACAATATTAGTGCAGGCCTGCAATATGAGTTTGATGCTGGAGCGCACAAGGGTTTTGTCCGCGGTGACTTTGTCTACGTAGGGGGCTTCTTTAACAACCTCCAGCAAATTGGTACAGAAGCGGGAAACTACAGTCAGTTGAATGTTAAGGCTGGAATTGACTTCGATCAGTTTTCTGTAGAGATATTTGGCAATAACTTAACCAATTCAGATGAGTTAACTTGGGTTGGAACAGTATTTTCCGGTGCTGATGAGCGAGCCTATCGCTTAAAACCCCGTACGTTTGGTCTCAATGTTGGGTACCATTTTTGAGTCAGGTTGTAGCCTACCTATTTGAGTGTTAACCGATCTTTATAGAGATTTACCGGGAAACATTTATTTCTCTCAGCTCTATCTTTGCGGCACCTTCAGGTTTGTATCAGAGGGGCCGCAGTTTAATTTATTTTTTATACAGATTTGTCATGACACCTTAGAAATTCCTATACAAAGAATTATTAATTCAGTCACCAGGTTTTATGGCATCCAGATTTAAGTGACCTCAAAAATGACCCAAAGCTCCTTAGTAACTTCTAACATGAGAGATAAAGTCTCGTTATTTCAGAGTTTGGCTTATGCAATGCCAACTATGGCCGTATACTTTTTGTATGGTCCTATTTCGATTCTCCAGGGTATATATGTAAAATATTTTGGAGTGTCGTTGGCCACAATTGCAACTATACTTTTTGTGGCTCGTATATTTGACGCTGTTACTGATCCAATCATTGGATATCTTTCTGATCGCTATTATTTCCTTAAAGGCAGCCGAAAGCCTTTTGTCGCTGTCGGTGGAATTTTATTTATTATCAGTAGCTACTTTCTGTATGTTCCAGGGGGTGTTGAAACACTTTACGCAGTTGACCCTAACCATAATATTAGTACAACGTATTTTTTCGTTTGGTTTGTTGTATTTTACTTGGCATGGACTATCTTTGAGATTCCTCATCTGGCTTGGGGTGGGGAGCTAGCGCCAGACTCAAAAAGCAAAAGCAAAGTTTTTAGCCTGCGAATCTTTGGGATACAAATCGGGCAACTAGTATTCTTTGCTATTCCATTACTACCAATTTTTGAAAATAGCGGTTTTACTCCTCAAACGCTAGCTTGGTCGGTTGTGACTGCGGGTGTATTTATGGTTCCTATGCTTTATGTATGTATACATTACACCCCTAATGGTCGAGCCAATCACATCTCTCACAATAGTTCGACAAGTAAGCCACCGATCAGATTTGTATTATCTTCGATTACTAGCAATGCGTCATTACTCATTTTTCTATTGGCCACTTTATTGATAGGCACCGGCGTTGGTATGTGGTTTGCGCTTATATTTATTTTTGCAGATAGTTACCTTGGTTTAGGAAATAAGCTGCCACAAGTCTACGTTTTCAGCTTTGGTATAAGCACTTTATTGTTAGGTATTTGGTACAGGATAGCTAATCGTTGGGGTAAAAAAACCGTATGGGTAATTGGTGCCACAATAATGACAATTGGGATGATTTGTACTGCTCAGTTGTCGCTAGGCGATTCCCATTGGTTGTTATTGTTGCTTTCTATGATTTTAATTTATTGCGGACTTGGGGCTGTAAATATAAGTGCGCCATCACTATTGTCAGATATTATTGACTATGGTCAGTGGAAATTTGGCCTAGACTTAGGGGCTACTTATTTTTCTCTTTACACCTTAGTTGTTAAGGCTAGTATCGCCATCGGTGGAGCCTTTGGGTTTGCGATTGTCGGGTGGTATGATTTTAGCCCCTCTCTTGTAAGTCAAAGCGCTCGAGCTGTTTATGGCTTATATATTGCTGTTGCTTGGATTCCCGCAGTGCTTACATTAATTTCAATCGCAATAATAATACTGGTGCCCATAAGTATCCGTCGGCATGCAATCATTATCTGTAGGCATAGGCGGAGTGGGGGGTATTAAGGTATCCATTGATAAGTGAACTTATCATCACGAAGTGATGCCGGTATTCAAAAAAAGCATGCAGATAAATATCTATAAGTCATTTTTATGTTTATAAATTTTAAAAGGGATTGATAAATGAGTGAAGAAGCTATTATTGAAACTGGTTTTAAAGATATATCAGTTCTACAAAGATATCAGAATGCAAATCAACTTGTAAAAGGCGTTTTTAAGAAAACATTTGTTCTCAATTCAACAATTTTCCCAAATTGGATAAGGGATAGTTCCTGTTTTTGGTATGAAAGAGAATTGAATAACGGAAAAAACTTTTGCCTTGTAAATAGTCATACTGGAGACAACATACAATTATTTGATCACAAGGCTTTGGCGGAATCCCTTGCTAATGCTTCAGGCTGCATTGTAGAGGCAGTCAACTTACCTATTACTAAACTTACCGTTGATTTGGAGCCGTTAAGTATCCGGTTTTTGGCATTTAATCGCCGCTGGGTATTTAACGCAACCTCTGCATCCTGCATTGAAGTTGATGTCGAACCATTGATATCTGCGGAAATCAATGATTGGGTTATCTCTCCCAATGACAGATATGCAGTATTTTTACGTGATTTTGACTTATGGCTTATAGATATTGATAGCATGGAGGAGCGCGCACTGACTCAAGACGGAGAGGAAGATAACGCTTATGGTGTTGCTGGCACGGCGTGGGGCGGATTGCCCGGAGTTGTTTCACTTCAAGCATTGTGGTCTCCTGATTCTAGGAAAGTCTATGTAGCCCAAAGGGATAGAAGGAAAGTAAAAAAACTACCTATAGTTCATCATGTGCCTTGTGATGGAAGTCTGCGACCCGAATTGGAGTATCTTAAAATTTCCTACCCAGGGGATCGTTATATCGAAACCTTAAAATTGTCGAGTATTGATATAGATACGGGCCGAAAGCAGGAGGCAGATTATGCTGAAATTCCTGTCACTCGAAACGATTTTGGCCTTTTCACATCCAATCTGGCGTGGTGGGCTATAGACAGTATCCGCGCTTTTTTTATTGACCTATCCAGAGATTATAAAACTGCAAAGGTCGTGGAATTTAATGTGGAAACTGGTAGCACAAAAGTTCTCTTTACCGAGACATCGGAGACCCAGATTAATCTGATGCTCCATGGGGATGAGCGACCCACCCTAATGCCGCTATTGGAAACTAATGAGTTGATTTGGTTTTCAGAGCGTTCTGGTTGGGCTCATTTATATCTCTATGATCTTGATTCAGGAGCACTAAAAAAAGTAGTTTCTGAAGGAGATTGGGTGGTTAGAGATGTTGTGTTTTTTGATTCAAAACGTAGAGAGATATTTATCCAAACTGCAGGAAGAGTTTCTAATAGGGATCCGTACTACCGAGATCTGGTTCGCATCAATATTGACTCTGGTCGTATGGTGACCATCGTGTCAAGCGATCACGAGTACGTGGTCACAGCGCAACGAAATCATAATATGGACACTATGAAGGCGTTTTTTGGTGGCAGTGATATAGGTGATGATGTGTGTGGTGTTTCTCATAGTGGCGATTTTATAGTTACTACATATTCACGTGCAGACCAGGTTCCTATCACATTATTAGTTGATCGTAATGGTAAGGAAATATTGGAGGTCGAACGAGCGGATGTTTCAGCCTTGCCCAATAGCTGGCAATGGCCAGAGCCAGTTCAGCTTATCGCGGCAGATGGGGAAACCGATATATATGGTCTTGTGTTTAGGCCCTCAGATTTTAATCCAGAAAAGTCTTATCCTGTAATAAGTCATGTTTTTAGCACTCCAGATTATCCTTGGGTATCTAAAGGGTCGTTTCGGAATGGTGTATTTATAGGCTGGCCATACCTAGATGCAGCTGCGCTAGCTGAATTAGGTTTCATTGTTGTGCAAATTGATGGAAGGGGGTTACCTTTTCGCAGTAAAGCTTTTCATGATATGAGCTATGGTTGTCTCGAGTCAGCAAGCTTGCTAGATGACCATGTTGCGGGTATTCGTCAGCTTGCGCAACGATACTCCTACATTGATTTGGATCGGGTTGGGATAACAAGTCATCTAGGGGGAGGACCTGGAGGTGCCCAGGGGCTTCTACACTATCCGGATTTTTATAAGGTCGGCGTCACTACGGCTATGCACGACAGTCGATTGATGACTTGCTCAATGTGGGGGGATAAGTATGAGGGGATGTCAGGTCCCACAGACGATTCATACTATCCGGAGCAGTTTGCTAAAAATCTAAAAGGGAAGTTACTACTGATGGGGGGTATGGTGGACAAAATGACTCCACCAGCGTCTACTTTTAGACTAGTTGAGGCTCTTTTTAAAGAAAATAAGGACTTTGATATGATCATGTTGCCGAATTTGGGGCACGATTTTATACCTGACTATTTTTTGCGGAAAACGTGGGATTATTTTGTAGTGCATTTGCTGGGAGAAGATCCCCCAGCTGATTTTCAGCTTAGCGACTGAAATAAGGTCGGTTGACTAAGTAACGCGACAACGTAACGAGCATGACATACAGCCAAAGCTATGCCAAATATGGGTATCTCTAGTAATGTAAGCTGGGTGCTTTTTTAAATTGAAACTGGTGAAACTGGGGTCAGATGAAAGTTTCTTAAAGGTTTCAGGCTCTCGGACGTTTTTTAAGAGGAATGAGGGTGTCGCTCTGTCCGTCCAGAGTCCATGTCTAAATCCTCCAGTAACATTTCTTGTTCCATAGGCTGACCAGCCGACCAATCAGCCAACATACAGCTCCACACCCAACTCATGCTAGATATCAAGTCGGAACTAACTATCCGCAAAATGACCCAGGTAGAAGCCGCCACCTTATTCGGTGTCTCCCAACCCATAGTCAGCGATTTACTCTGTGGTCGGCTTGATAAGTTCACTTAGATACGCTGATCAATTGGTTAAGGAGGTTGGGGAAGCGGGTTGATGTGGTGGTGTTGGGTGAAGAAACAAACCATTTCCAAGGAGGAAACTATGCAAACTGAAATCGTGCTAGAAGACTGCCCCCACTGTGGTGGCGAGGCTAGATTTGCTGGCCTGGCCGATTGGCCTTATCTGTCTAATATTGTTTTTTGTCCCAGCTGTTTGGTGAAAGGGCCTCAGGCACCTGACTATCATTTGGCTGCGCTTATGTGGAATAAACGGGTTGAGGCTGGGCCTGTGGCGGATGATGCTGTGGCCAAGGCCTGCCCCTACTGTGCGGATGAAGTTGTTGTTGAGGGCAATAATGGCCGGGGAAATGAGCCTGGGCATGAGGGCACCCTGTACTTTACAGCCTGTTCAAACTGTTTGGGGCGTGGGCCTCATGTGCGGGATAAGGGTGCCACGGTTGAGGCTTGGAATAGGCGGGTGGATGCCTAGGCTTTAATTATTTGGCTAACGACTATAAACAGTACCAAGTTGCCCGCGCTTTGCCGCTAGGTTAAGTGGTCTTAATTGATACATTCAAACTGGAAAATCCCCCCACCTTGAACTAGTTTTATACCAGCAATATTCGCATTTCAAGGACCCCCCAATG
>Ga0209304_1002287_pt1 | contig 10499 bp, 9 predicted proteins | sample COGITO_mtgs_1004_4_FD_184789 | JGI IMG/M metagenome (GOLD analysis project Ga0209304, IMG submission 184789) | Pelagic marine microbial communities from North Sea - COGITO_mtgs_100423 (SPAdes) (version 2) | ecosystem: Environmental > Aquatic > Marine > Epipelagic ...
CCTCCTCTGTGATCTCGCCAGCTTTCACACTGAAAGCGGCAATGGCTGCGGTACTTGCCCGGCTGATCGAATCTTTGCTCATAAGGCCCAATGTTGAATGTTCGGGAAGGCTGGCCGCGATCAGGTTGTCGCTGAGGGATTGTTCTAGGAATAGCCCTTCGGTCTTGCGTTCTTCGGGTACAAATCCAACACCTGCGCGCATCGCTTGTCGCAGCGAGGTGAATTTTGCGGGTTTTCCATGTAGTGACACTTCCCCTGTGGCCCCCTGCATCAAACCAACGATAGAGCGGACGATCTCACTGCGCCGCGCGCCCATTAGCCCGGCCATACCAACGATTTCACCGGACTTGATGGAAAACGAAATGTCTTCGAACTCGCCCACTCGGGTCAGTCCTTTGACGTTTAGCACCTTGGCGCCTTTGACGTCTCTAGATCGGTTGATATCACCGGGATGCGCGCCGCCAATCATCTCGGCGATAACTTGCTCTTGCGACGTTTCTGAGACGGGAAGGGTGCTGATCTGTTGGCCATCTCTTAGAACAGTCACGCGATCCGAGATGCGAAATATCTCAGCCATGTGGTGGCTGACATACACAATCCCAATGCCCTTTGCCGCCAACCCGCGCAACACGTCGAACAGCGCATCGACCTCGTCCGGGGCCAGCGCTGATGTTGGTTCGTCCAGCAACAGCACACGCGCATTTAGGGAAAGTGCCTTGGCGATTTCGACAATCTGACGGGAACTGATCGGCAGACTATCGACGGGCATTGACACATCAATGTCTAGACCAAACTCAGCCAATAGTGCTTCGGCTCGGCGGCGCAACTCTGGCCAGTTTACTACGCCCAAACGCGTTGGAGCCCGTCCTGCATAAATGTTTTCTGCGACAGAAAGGGCACCTGCAAGACTCAGTTCCTGAAAGACGCAGCTGATCCCGAGCGATTGAGCATGAGATGGGTTTTCGATCCGCTTGTCAGTGCCATCGCATAGGACTTTGCCCTTTGAGGGCTGATGGAGGCCATAGAGAAGACCCAGACAGGTCGACTTTCCGGCGCCATTTTCACCGCAAAGGGCGTGAACTTCACCGGGGCGAAGGTCGAAATCAACGCCGTCCAGAACGACGTTTGGCCCGAAACTTTTTCCCACCCCGTCCAATTGGATCAAGGGCTGTACAACCGGTGCATCTAGAATCAATGCTGCAACCATTAAACGTCCTCCCGCTTTTTAATTGGCATCTGATATCTTAGATGTCAATTATTATTCGACTTGAGTGTTGCAGACACGAAAAAAGGCGGCCCCAGCTGGAACCGCCCTGTCGAACTCTCTGCCTAAAATTGGATTAGGAGGGGGCCGCGCCCTCTAGAACAATTGACGCGCTCTTATAAGCTTGTCGCGTGCGATCAATGTGTTCGGTCAGAAGTGACTTGATTTTTGTCATGTCTCCATGGTGTACCGCGATTGCAATTTTCTGATGCTCAGCAAAGGAAAGATTGGTGTGCTGGGGAAACTTCGCCAAATGTGTCCGCAAAGCAGCGATCTTGCCAATGTACCGGGTGTAACTGGCGGTAAGGTAATCATTTTTGGCATGTTCAAAAATCAGGTGGTGGAAAGATGTATCCAGCGCAAGATACTCCTTTTCATTTCCCTTTGCCCGTTCACGCCCCATTTCCTTTACGACCCGCTCCATATCACTGGCCAACCGACTGGGGCCGCGTGACAATGCCAGCTCAAAGGCGGCAATTTCAATCGCCTGCCTGAAATCGCAAATTTGGGTCACCTCTGTTTCTGACAGAGAAAACACCCGCGCGCCCTTTTGAGGCTCAATGCTGACAAGGCCCTCATCGCGCAATTGAGCAAGCGCCTCCCGGACGGGCGATTTTGAAACGCCAAGTTCCTCGGATATTTTCCGCTCTGACAGCACTTGGCCCATCTTGAGGGAGCCGTCGATAATGCTGTTCCTTAGATGCTCCAACGCAAGCTCTCTAAGCGATTTAGGTCTTTCCAGCGCCATTGAGGGAGTCTCCAAAAAATGTGTTGCGTCTTTAATGATATATGATACACCAGCTTAGGCAAGCTGGAATATCAGATACCAGTATTGCCTGGGTGGGGGATGACAAAGTATGCGTGCGGAACTGATTGTAGACTGCAAGAACGAGCATGGAGAAGGGGTTTTTTGGAACCCTTCTGATGGGCTTGTCTGGTGGACCGACATTCATGGTTGTGCGCTTTGGTCCTTTGACCCTGTGACCTCGAAAAACGCCTCTTTTCCCATGTCAGAGCGCGTTTGCTGCTTTGCTCCACGCGCATCTGGGGGCCTGATTGTTGCTTACGCAGATCGGGTTGTTTTGTTTGATCCCGTCACCACGGGCGAAACTCTTGTTACATGGTTTGAGCCTGACAACGTTGAGACGCGGCTAAACGATGGACGCACGGATCGTCAGGGCAGGCTGGTTGTCGGCGGCATGAACGAAGTGTCCGGCAAACCTGATTCGTCTGTGATTTGCATTGATACGGATCTGGACGTGCGCACCATCATTGATCAGGTGTCCTGCGCCAATTCGACATGCTTTTCGCCGGACGGCACTACGATGTTCTTTGCCGATACCCCGGACCGCGAGATCGTGGCCTACGATTATGACATCGACAGTGGATCAGTGTCCCACCGACGGCTACACGCGTCTTTCGCTGACGAACCCGGTTTGCCTGATGGGTCCTGTGTGGATGCCGAAGGTGGTGTGTGGAACGCCGAATGGGAAGGCCACCGCGTTGTGCGGGTGGCACCAAACGGGACGATCAGTCAAGTGATCGATGTACCTGTCTGGAAGCCCACATGTTGCGCTTTTGGCGGTCCAAACCTTGATACGCTTTTCGTCACAACCTCGCGCCTAATGAGCGATGAGGAAGCTTTAACAAAAGAACCGAGCTCAGGCGGCCTCTTCGCCGTAAAGCCCGGCATTCGCGGTGTGATCGACACGTCGTTTAACGGATAACCAACCTAGTTCTGGAGGAGAACACGATGCTACGTAACTTGATGAACACCACTCTCGCCGCAGGATTTGCCGTCATGGCAACTGTCGCCTACGCAGAAAATTATCCAACACCGGTGCCGTTGAATGATGGTGCACAGGCACCAATCAATGCAATTGCACCGAAAAATGAAAAGTTCCGGATCGCGTACATGCCACCGGCAACTGAATTCAACTACTACATCGCAATTGGCGAAGGCATCAAAGCTGTTGCCGCGGAGGTAGGTGTCGAAGTCTTCATGCTGGCCCCACAATCAGGTGCTGATATCAACGGTCAAATGGGCATTCTGACACAGGAGGTAGATGCGATTATCTTTGGCACACACGACGAATTTGCTGCCGCCCCTCTGATTAAAAAGGCTGTCGACAATGGCATAGCTGTAGTGATGATCAACTCGGACATCCCCAATTTCCCGACGCCGATCCATGGTGTTGTTGGGTATTCCCAACGTAACGGTACCCACAACATTGCTGATTGGGCTATCGAAAACTACGGCGACAAACCTCTGAAGGTTGGCATCATCGAAGGCCAGCCCGGCTATCACTCAACTGAGCGTGTTGGCGGTTTCTTGGATGGGATCGAAGGTAATGAAAACTTTGAAGTGGTCGTATCCATCGACGGTAAGTGGAATGTCGAAGGTGGCAACACAGCGGGCATGGATATACTGCAGTCTCACCCAGATCTCGACATGGTCTTTGCTGCAAATGACTACATGATCATTGGCGCGTCTTTTGCTGCGAAGGCGCTTGGCCGCTCTGACATTGTCTTGCTTGGTAACGATGGCGATACCTCGGGTCTTGAGGAAATCGCGGCAGGCAACATCACTGCTACGGTTAACACCTCGCCCTTCCTGATGGGCAAGGCGGCGATGCATGCAACTGTAGATGCACTGAACGGCACATATCCCGGTGGTTGGATCGAAACGCCAACGTCGATCGAAGACAAAGATGGCGCGATCAGCGTTCTGCGAGAGCCTACAAAGCTTTTCCCGCAGCCATCCAAAGAGTACTAAACACTCTCCCTGTTCCTCGGCGGCACAAATCCGCGTTGCCGGGGGCGCTCATCAATTAAATTTTTACCTGCAAAATCGAGGCAGCCGCTATGACCACCGTAACGCCCCTTTGGGAGTTTGTCGACATCAGCAAGGCCTATCCTGGAGTTCTCGCGAACGACAAAGTCAACATCAAACTGCTGCCCGGCTCAATCCACGGGCTTCTGGGCGAGAACGGCTGCGGTAAGTCGACAATGATCAAAACGCTTTCTGGTGTGCAGCAACCCGACAGCGGCCAGATTAAGCACAACGGTCAACCCGTCCTGATCGCTGACCCTCAAGTCGCGCGGAATTTTGGCATTGCGACGGTTTTTCAAGAGTTTTCTATCGTGCCGACACTATCGGTGGGAGAGAATATTTTCTTAGGGAATATGCCACAGTCTCGCTTTGGCGTGATCAACTGGGCCAAGGTGCGCAATGACGCGGCGCGCGTGTTGGCAGAAATGGACGTGGATGTATCCCCCGACGTTATCACAGGCACGCTTTCTGTTGGTGAACAACAACTGGTCGAAATTGCCAAGGCTATCGCGATGGATGCGCGCATGATCATCCTTGATGAACCAACCGCCGCCTTAGGCGAAGATGAAATTGATCGCCTACACCAGCTTTTGCGCAATATGCGCAGTCGGGGCACCGCCATTTTGTATGTGTCCCACCGGCTGGATGAAGTTGAACGGATCGTTGATGAAGTGACGATCCTGCGTAATGGCAGTGTCGTGCGCGCCAGTGGCGAAACCAAGATTGATGTGTCGGAAATTATCAGTGCAATGGTGGGTGGAGATATCGGCGAACACTATCCGAAAGAACAGAACACAACAGAGAACGTCGTGCTGGAAGCCAAAGGGCTGGCAACAAAGTCCGGCGTGTCAGATGCCTCACTGACATTGCATCAGGGTGAAGTTTTGGGATTAGGCGGTGTTCTGGGCAGCGGACGCACAGAAATCGCGCGCGCTTTGTTTGGCACGGATGAACTTACCGCTGGCCAGATCACGTTGAAGGGCAATCCGGTTAAATTCTGCCGTGAGATTGACGCGATCCACGCAGGTTTGGCGCTGGTCCCTGAAAACCGCAAATACGACGGGTTGTTCTTTAACTTTAGGGCAGGGGGCAACATCACGGCGGCCTCGCTTGGCGGCTTATCCCGTTTTGGCATCATGAACCTGAAGGTCGAAGAACAAGCGACCCGCGACCTGATACATGACTTGGAAATTTCGTCTCAGGCTGAGGAAAAGACCGTCAATTTTCTGTCAGGTGGAAATCAGCAAAAGATCGTGATTGCTCGCTGGTTGTTCTCTGATTCAGATATATTAATCCTCGATGAACCAACCCAGGGCATCGATATCGGGGCCAAAGTCGCGGTTTATAAACTGATCAACAAACTTACCCGTGCAGGCAAATCCATCATCCTCATCAGTTCTGACCATGATGAGCTGTTGGCGATGAGCGACCGGATCGCGATTGTTCAGCATGGTGCGATTGTACGCACGGTAAACGCCGCAGAGCTGACCCATTCGGACCTCGTACGCGCCTCTGGTGAAACCTCCCACATCAAACCTCAGGAGGTGTTAGCATGAAGCGGATATTCGACGCTCAACTGATCGGACCATTCGCCGCTATGCTGATCGTGGCTGTGATTGTCGCGCTTACGACGGAGCGTTTCCTCAATCCCGGCAACCTGTCAAACCTTTCTTTGCAGGTCAGCATTGTGGCGCTGATTGCAATTGGTTCAACGATAGTGATTTTTGCGGCTGGAATTGATCTCAGCTCCGGATCTATGATCGCGCTGCTAACCATGATCCTCGCGCAGATGCTCAAATTCATGGGGCTCCCCTTGGCTTTGGCCGTGCCGCTGATCCTTGTTGTGGGCGGGCTGCTTGGTCTGTTTATCGGATTGATAACGGCCTATGGGCGCATACCGTCCTTTATCACCACACTGGCGGGGCTAATTGCGTTTCGTGGCCTTGCGTTGACCTTCAATAACGGCTCGCCAATCTTCTCACTTGATCCCGCGCTTGAACCGATCTTTTACGGCAAAGTTGTGGGCATACCCTTGCCATTTTTCTATCTGGTGTTCTTTTATGCAATTGCTGCTTTTGCGATGAACTACACAAAACTGGGCCGCGAGATTTACGCTGTTGGTGGCAACCCCGCGGCGGCGGTCTTGACTGGTATCAACGTTCGCAAAGTGCAGACCACAACCTTTGTAATCGCAGGTTTCATGACGGCAGTAGGGGCAGTTCTGATGTCGGCACGCTTAAACTCCGGATCTCCCAACTATGGGCAAACGCTTGAGTTGCAGGCCATTGCCGCAGCGGTAGTAGGCGGGGCAAGCCTTGCGGGGGGGCGCGGCAATATTCTGGCGACGCTGATGGGAGCCATGACGATTGTGATCGTGCAGAACGGTTTGAACCTAAATGCCGCACCGTCCTCTGTCCAAAACATCGTACTGGGTCTGATCATCCTACTGGCCGTTGGCATCGACATGTGGCGGGCAGAAATATCCGGCCTGATGGGGCGTCTGTTTGGCCGTTCTTCCTCCGATACCAAGAAAGGATCCTGACGTGAACCTAGGACTAAAAGACAAGCTTGTTCTTGTCACAGGCTCTGGCTCTGGCATCGGCAAAGCAACCGCGAAAACCTATCTGCAAGAAGGTGCGCGTCTGATTGTGCACGGCCTGACAGAGGCAGAGGTTGCGGCCTGCGTAGACGATCTTTCCCCCCTGGGTTACGTCAAAGGTATCGCTGCTGATCTCACCAACCAAGCGGGCGCAACCGCGCTGGCAGACTTTGCCATAGCACAGGGCGAGGTCGACATTCTGATCAACAACGTTGGCATCTTTTCGGTCAAACCGTTCGAAGACCTGACGGACGAAGACTGGATGCACTACTTCAATATCAACGTCTTGTCCGCTGTTCGAATGAGCCGGATTTTCCTGCCCGCAATGCTGAAGCGCGGGACAGGGGCGATCATCAACATGGCAAGTGAGGCTGCAGTCAAGCCGCTCCCTCAGATGGTGCATTATTCAGTCACCAAGACTGCAATGCTAGGCCTCACGAGGGGTATGGCAGAGCTGACCAAAGGCACCAAAGTGCGGATTAATTCGATCCTGCCGGGGCCGACATGGACCGAAGGGGTTGAGGCTTATTTTGATGAACTTGCCGATCAAAAGGGCGAACCGCTCGATACCATCGTAGACAATTACTTCAAATCGGATGAGCCAACCTCGTTGATCCAACGCTTTGTCCAGCCGGACGAAGTTGCTCGCATGATCGTCACTATCTCGGCCAGCACTGCCTCCAATGGCGCGGCACACCGGATCGAAGGCGGCATCGTTCGTAACATTCTTTAAAACTTAACCAAAGGAGCCTCTCATGGGCGCACTTACATTCTCTCACATCGGCATAACGGTTCCAGATCTCGAAAAGGCCGTTGAATTCTACTCCAAGGCGTTCGGACTTTATGTCCTGATGGAGCCTACTGAAATCCTGCATGACGACAGCGCCATCGGTGAGATGTGCGATGACGTTTTTGGTGAGGGCTGGGGGAAGTTCCGCATTGCGCACCTGTCGATGGGGGACGGGATTGGTATCGAATTGTTTGAATTCCCGAAAACCGTCGATGAGGAACGCCCGTTTGAATACTGGCGTCGCGGGCTGTTTCATTTCTGTGTGCAGGATGACGATTTGGAGGGCCGGATCAAAATCATTGAAAGCCTTGGTGGCAAGCAGCGCATGAAGCAGGTGCGCAAGTACTACCCTGGCGAAAAGCCTTATCGCATGGTCTATATGGAAGACCCGTTTGGCAACATTTTTGAACTCTATAGCCACTCATACGAATTAACTTATTCGGCTGGTGCATATGACTGAGCGCCCCCAGTTCACTCCTCGAACGGATAGACCCAAGGTCGTGATTACCGATTACGACTTTGGCGACGTCAGTATTGAGACGGAAATTTTGGAAGCGGCGGGTGCTGAGGTCATAGCCCTTCAGGTCAAGCATGAGAAAGATCTGCTTGATGTGGCGCCAGACTGCGCGGCCATGATGAACCAATACGCTCGAATTGGTCGCGAGACAATTTTGCAGATGCAGAAATGCGAGGTCATTGCGCGCTACGGCGTTGGTGTGGACATTGTTGATGTCGACACAGCAACCGAGCAAGGGATTCTGGTCACCAACGTGCAGAACTACTGCACGGAGGAAGTGGCAGATCACGCGGTTGCCTTGTGGCTTACGCTCGCGCGCAAACTGCCTGACTATGACAGGGCAACCCATGCCGGTGTCTGGCAGTGGCAAAGTGGGCAGCCGGTGTATCGACTTCGCGGGCGCACAATGGGCATCGTCTCGTTAGGGAAGATTGGGCAGGCTATTGTTTCGCGTGTGCAGGCATTTGGGGTCGATGTGATTGCCTATGATCCCTATTTGGCCGCCGAAGTGGCTGCCGAGTTGGGTGTTGAGCTGGTCTCTAAGGCTGATCTTTTGGCGCGTTCCGATTATATCCTGATGCAAGCGCCCATGACGCCGGATACGCATCATTTTCTGTCGGATGCAGAATTTGCAGCGATGAAACCAGGGACGATCCTTGTGAACACAGGACGTGGACCCACTGTCGATAACAAGGCGCTCTACCGCGCGCTGAGCGAGGGGCATCTAGCCGCTGTAGGTCTGGATGATCCCGAAGAAGAACCTGCCAAAAGGGTTAATTGGACACCTAGTGACAATCCGATTTTCACACTTCCAAACGTCTTGGTGACGCCACATGTCGCCTACTATTCCGAGGAATCTATCCGTGCAGCAAGGGTCACGGCTGCCACACAGGTTGCCAAAGTGCTGACGGGTCAGAAACCGGATTACACCGTCAATGCTGAGGCATTGGCCGTAACGACAACTTAACAGGAGAAAAAAATGCCCGAAGCTTGCAACGATCTGAGAGTCTTCAATGACTTTGAACGCAACCCAGAACTGCTTAAGAAATTCGACAAGGTGCTTTCAGCCCTTTCAGCCGCTGCAATATTTGCAGATGTTCAATATCGCACTGGCGTCATGGACAGCGCTATCAAGCCCGCGTTTCGATCCAAGGTGACTGGGCAGGCCGTAACCGTACAACTGTCAAAGGGAGATTTGGTCGATCCGTTAAAGGCGCTCGAAATGGGTCAAGAGGGCGACGTGATTGTAGTCGATGCGGGCGGAGATCTGAACACTTCCGTTTGCGGTGGCTTGATGGGCGGGTTGGCCCAGAACCGAGGTATTCGCGGCATGATTGTTGACGGCGCTGGCCGAGACACCGACGAGTTAGAAGAGATCAACTGGCCTATCTGGACACGTGCCATCACGCCGCGTGGTACTCACACAATGTTCTCTGAGCGCAGAGAAGAGTTATCGATCAACGTGCCTATCGCTTGTGGTGGTGTCGTCGTGAATCCTGGTGATTTCATCGTAGCCGATCTAATGGGCGTTGTTGTGGTACCGCTTGAGAGCGCTGAAGAGGTTGTAAGACTTGCTCAAGAGCAGGCAGACCGGGAAGTTGCAACAAGAGCATGGGTTGCCCAAGGCAAGACAGTTGAGGATCTGCTGAATGAATTCGGCCGTATCTGAACCAGCTCTTATTGGCATCGATTGGGGCACCTCGTCTTTGCGCGCTTTTTTGATTGGCACGCAGGGCGAGGTGTTAGACAGTGTCACTACAGGGGAGGGGATCATGCAGATCCCTGACCGCAACTTTGATGCAGTCTTTGACCGGCTTGTTGGATCGTTTCCATCCAACGCCGGTCTGCCCATCGTTGTGTCCGGCATGATTACTAGCCGCAATGGTTGGGTCGAAACACCCTATGTCACAATGCCGACAGGCCCTGAACATTTAGCTCAGTCGCTGGTGCGTCATCAATCGCAAAGTGGTGCGTTGATCCATTTCGTGACAGGAGCCACCACAGAACACATCAGCGGTCCAGACGTCATGCGCGGGGAAGAGACCCAGGTTATTGGATCAGCCGCGCTTGGACTGTCTGACGGTGTTTTTGTGATGCCCGGTACACACAGTAAGTGGGTGCATGTTGCTCTGGGCAAGATACAGGATTTCGCAACTTACATGACGGGCGAAGTTTTTGCCTCTCTCAAAGATCACACAATCCTTGGCACACTGATGGAAATGAGTGATTTTGACCTCTCCGCTTTCCAAAAGGGTGTTAGCGCAGCCCAAGATCGGCGGGCAAACCTGCTGCATGACCTGTTTCATGTGCGCACTTTGCCATTGATGGGCAAGCTGAAGGAAACCGAGACGGCTGATTTCCTTTCTGGTTTGCTGATCGGTACGGAAATTGTTGCTGCCCTAAAGAAAAATGAGGCCAAAAGGGTCACAATAGTTGGACGGAATGACCTCGCTGATCGGTATGAGATCGCGTTGCAAGCTGTTGGGATCAGTAGCC
>Ga0209304_1002292_pt1 | contig 10484 bp, 9 predicted proteins | sample COGITO_mtgs_1004_4_FD_184789 | JGI IMG/M metagenome (GOLD analysis project Ga0209304, IMG submission 184789) | Pelagic marine microbial communities from North Sea - COGITO_mtgs_100423 (SPAdes) (version 2) | ecosystem: Environmental > Aquatic > Marine > Epipelagic ...
CAAGAATTAAATGGTCTAATGACGCAGATGTTTTGGTAGCAACTACCTTAAACCGTCATCAAAACAACTTAAAATTACACAAAGTAAACGCAATTAAAGCAAGTGCTTCGTTATTACTTAATGAAATAGACAAGGCATATATAGACATTACAGACAATCTTACTTTTTTAAATGACAATAGCTTTATTTGGACCAGCGAAAAAGACGGATTCAATCATATTTATCATTATGATTTTTCTGGAAAATTGATCAATCAGATTACTTCAGGGAATTGGGAAGTGACTAATTACTATGGTTTTAATAAAGATAAAAAAACCATTTATTACCAATCTGTAGAAAATGGATCCACCAACAGAGGCGTGTATTCAATTGGTTTGAATGGAAATAATAAAAAATTACTAAGCAATAAAGAGGGAACAAATACTGCTTCGTTTAGCACAAACCTCAACTATTTTATCAATACCTATTCATCGGCAGTAACTCCACCGATTTACACACTCTACTCTGCTGAAGGTGAAATGTTAAAAGTAATTAAGGACAATGTTGCATTGAAAGAAAAACTGTCTGAATACAAAATGAGTCCGAAAGAATTTTCGACCCTAGAAATTAATGGAAATGAATTGAACATGTGGATGCTTAAACCCGCAGATTTTGATGAAAACAAAAAATACCCATTGTTCATGTTTCAATATTCAGGTCCAGGTTCGCAACAAGTTGCCAATCGCTGGAATGGCAGCAATGATTACTGGCATAATATGTTGGCTCAAAAAGGAATGATTGTGGTTTGTGTTGATGGACGTGGAACCGGGTTTAAAGGAAGTGACTTTAAAAAATCAACTTATCTAAATTTGGTAAAATATGAAACCGAAGATCAAATTGCTGCCGCTAAAAAATTAGCAGAACGCTCGTATATAGATGCTGAAAATATTGGTATTTGGGGCTGGTCTTTTGGGGGACATATGAGCACCAATTCATTGTTAAAAGGAAACGATATTTTCACCACAGCAATCGCAGTTGCACCAGTAACTTCTTGGCGTTTTTACGATACGGTTTATACAGAACGTTTTTTAAGAACTCCGCAAGAAAACCCAGGAGGATATGATGACAATTCGCCTGTAAACTATGCAGACAAATTAAAAGGAAATTACTTATTGGTGCATGGTACTGGTGATGACAATGTTCACGTTCAAAACAGTTACCGAATGATCAATTCGTTGATTGAAGCCAACAAACAATTTGACATGTTTATTGTTCCCGACAGAACACACGGAATTTATAAAGGAAAAAATACTCGGCTAAATTTGTACACGAAAATGACAAATTTTGTAGAAAAACATTTAATTCATAAATAAGAGAAATCAACTAAAATAAAAAGATAAAACATGAACAATACCGCAAAATTACCACATCAAAAAGAATTATTTGGGCATCCAGTAGGACTTTATGTTTTATTCTTTGTAGAAATGTGGGAACGATTTTCTTATTATGGTATGCGTGCCATCTTAACATTATACCTTGCTGCTCCAATTATATTAGGAGACCCTCAATCTGGATTTGGTTGGACAAACGGTGAGACACTCTCTTTTTATGGTACGTATACCATGTTTGTTTATTTAACTTCTATTCCAGGAGGTTGGATTGCCGATAAATTTATCGGTCAAAAGAAGGCAGTGATGTTGGGTGGAATTTTACTATGTATTGGACACAGTATTCTTGCTGTAGATACTCAATGGGCCTTTTTTGCGGGACTTATCTTCATTGTAACGGGTGTTGGATTCTTAAAACCAAATATTTCAACAATGGTTGGTGGCCTATACCAAAAAGGAGATGATCGAAGAGACAAAGGTTTTTATGTCTTTTACATAGGGATTAATTTAGGGGCTTTTTTAGGAGCACTTATCGTTGGAGCTGTTGCAGCTGAATATGGATGGCATTATGGATTTGGTTTGGCTGGAATTGGAATGGCTATTGGACAGATTGTCTACATGTATGGTTTAAAGTTCTTAGGAACAGTTGGAGATTTTATTGGTAAAGCAGACTCTCCAGACAAAGACTTACTTAAAAAGCCCTTAAACAAGGTTGAAAAAGACAGAATGTTAGTTATGTTTTTATCATTCCTTATTATTATCGTTTTCTGGGGAGCTTTTGAGCAAGCTGGTGGGCTAATGAGCCTGTATACAGAGCAAAAAACAAACAGAATTTTATCTTTTTCACTCCCTTTTATTGGAAATGAAATTCCAGCAGCCGTTTTTCAATCTATCAATGCTTTTTTCATTATTGTGTTGGGAACTGCTGTGGGTAGTTTTTGGCATAAATGGAAAAATAAAGGAAAAGAATCTTCTTCATTATTTAAAATGGCAATTGGTGTAATTATTATGGCTTTCGGGTTTTTCTTTATGAGTAAAGCGGCATCTGAAGTACTTATGAATGGTAGTGAAGTTGCAGAAAAATCCGCTATGATTTGGTTGGTTTTAGCCTACCTTTTTCACACAATAGGAGAATTATGTGCTTCACCAGTAGCATTGTCGTTTATCACAAAATTAGCACCTGTTAAATATGCATCCTTCATGATGGGAGCTTATTTTGCTGCAACAGGACTTGGAAATAAAGTCGCTGGTTTGGTTGGTGGATTGTCTGAAAATGCAGGAGATTTTGAAGTATTTACAGGAATTGCAGTTACATGTACCATTTTTGGATTTTTAATAATTGCAATTTTAAAACCTTTAAAAAGATTAACACATGGAGCTGAAGATGCTCAAACAAACATTGCTTAAATAAAAAATTAATATTCAATTTACTTTCCCCTAAAAAAAATGAATACATCTAAATACAGATTTGAAGGTTCAGAAATGAACAGTAAATTATTAATGGGACATCCATCTGGACTATTTGTCCTATTCTTCACAGAAATGTGGGAACGATTTTCCTATTACGGAATGCGTGCTATTTTAGTATTATTTCTTACCTCTGCATTAATTGATGGGGGTTGGGCTTGGTCAAGAGAAGACGCTTTAGGATTGTATGGAACATACACAATGTTGGTCTATTTTTCTCCTATCCTCGGGGGCTGGTTCGCTGATAAATATTTTGGTTACCGAAACTCCGTTGTTTGGGGCGCGTTCATTATGGCGTTGGGTCATGGTGCAATGGCCTTTGACACCCCCTGGAGCTTGTATATAGGGATTGGATTGTTAGTCGCAGGAAATGGTTTATTTAAACCCAATATGACCTCTATTATTAATGGAATGTATATAAATGCACAAGAGAAAAAAGATGGTGCTTTTACAATATACTATATGGGCGTAAATGCAGGAGCTTTTCTTGGAATATTACTTTGTGGATACATTGGAGAGACACAAGGATGGCACTACGGATTTGGACTCGCTGGTATCTTTATGTTTTTTGGTACTTTACAGTTTTGGTTGGCACAAGGAATTTTTGGAAAAGTTGGATTGTCTGCTGCTAAAACAAAAGAATATGAAAATAAAACTACTGAGGAAAAAGCTACAACAACTCAAGAAGTAGTAGCGCCAAGAGTACAACGAGATCGCTATATTGTTGTTGGTATTTTGGCCTTTTTTACTATTTTCTTTTGGGCAGCTTTTGAACAAGCTGGAGGTTCTATGACTATTTTTGCAAAGGACTACACAAATAGAGTCTTAGAAGGAAATGCTGCGAATATTTTTAGAATTTCGAATACGCTTCTTACAGTGGTACCACTCCTTATTATTACCTATGTTCTTTTTAAATTATTTCAAATAACATTTAAAAAATATGCCCTTTCTAATGTTTTTTTAGGAACGAGTTTTGTTATTATTTGGGCCATCGTTCTTTGGATGTTAAAAAATCAGTTTTCTGAAGTAAAAACAGAGGTGCCAGCATCTTGGTTTTCCATATTAAATTCTTTTTATATCATTACTTTCGCCCCTTTATTTTCAAAATTATGGGAAAGTAAATACAACCCATCTGCTCCGGTTAAATTTGGGGCAGGGCTCATTCTACTCGGTCTAGGGTTTGGAATTTTAGCATACGGATCTTTGAGCATCCCACAAGGAGCACAAACAGCGTCTGTTAGTATGATTTTCTTAATACTGGCCTACTTACTGCATACCCTTGGAGAATTAACATTATCACCTGTAGGACTCTCTTACGTTAGTAAGTTAGTTCCAGCTGCAAAAATTGGCCTTATGTATGGACTCTGGTACATTGCAATCGGTATGGGTAATAAAGCTGCAGGATCAATGGGGGGAATGATCGATCAAATTACCGCAGCATACAGCATGAGTACCTTCTTTCTAATTTTTACATTTGTACCTGTTTTTGCTGGATTAATTTTAATAGGATTATCGCCTATTATGAAGAAATTAATGCATGGAATAAAATAATTTATTAAATCAGTTTCACAATTATGAAAAAAATAATTTTCTTTTTTGCAATTGCAACATTCTCTTCGCTTTCCTTAAATGCGCAAGAAAAAATCAATTGGATTTCTTTAGAAAAGGCAGTCGAACTTCAAAAAAAGACGCCTAAAAAAATTCTAATAGACATGTATACTGTTTGGTGTGGTCCTTGTAAAATGTTGGATAAAAACACCTTCGCAAACAAGAATGTTGCCAACTACATCAATGCCCATTACTATGCCGTAAAGTTTAATGCAGAGGGAAATGAGGTCCTAACGTTTAAAGGCAAGCTTTATGAAAATCCAAATTACAATCCTAAGAAAGCAAAAAGAAGAAATTCGGCGCACCAACTGGCAAGATCACTTGGTGTTAGAGCGTTTCCGACGATTGTTTTTTTGAATGAAAACGCAGATTTGGTAGCTCCATTAAAAGGCTATCAAACCCCAAAACAACTGGAGGTATATTTAAAACTTTTTAAAGGAGAAGATTACAAAAAAATTAATAGTAAGGAAGATTTTACAAAATACAGTAACTCTTTTGTATACGAATTCGTTGAATAAACAGCAGGCTTAAAATTTTAAAATATAGGCGCCTTGGTCCCCTGTATCATGAAATGGAATGCGGTTTTTTTCACAAACACGACGCCATCTTTCTATATAAGATTTGTAATTATTACCATCGACAATTACCTGTTTTGGCCCTAACGTTTTTAGCAAACGAGTAAGATTTATTTTTGGCGAATTTTGCAATAAAACAATTGGATTTTTCAATCCCTTTACTTGATAGACTCCAAGCGAATCCACAACTAAAAAATCTTGATTCCCAATCTTAAAATAATTCGTTGCGGGTTGCAGTTCCACTAAATCAAGCTGCTCTCCGACCTTATAATTTTCTATTTGAGTTATTTGCTCCCATGACTTTACATCTTGATTTGTTTTTAAAAAAAGGGCTTTTCCTTTCCGCACCCCATAGATACTTTTTCTAGATTGGTGTAAAACGATGAATTCATTTTTACGTGTGAATTTTAAGTATTCAAACCATAAAACCCCTTGTAAAAGAAGTAAAGAAAGTAAAAAGTAGCGCAGTTTTTTTATATTGAATTTTACACAAACCTGAAACAATGCAATGATAAAAAGGTAACTGCCAAACAGCATCAAAAAAGACATCGGAATCCCTTGAAACAAAAAAGCTTCTTTCGAAGATATCCAATGAATCAATCCATTTAAAATTTCGATAATACCATTATAGAAAACAGTGATAAAATGGGGTAGCATGTTGGAGAGTGCGAGGATAATAACGAGGATCCCTCCCATTAAAATCGCCCCTAAAAAGGGGATAATTAATACATTTGACAAGAAAAATAATCCTGGAAATTGATGGAAATAATACAAACTCAACGGCAAAACACCCATTTGAGCAGCAATAGAAACCGAACACAAGCTCCAAACTTTCCGGAAAAACCAATACTTACAATTAAATAGATTTGCTAATTTTGGTTGTACCCAAACAATCCCAAAAATCGCCAAATAGCTTAATTGAAACCCAACATCAAATAAAAACATTGGTTTTACAAGAAGCAATAAAAATGCAGACGAAATCAATGAAAAGGTGACGGTTTTACGCCTCTTAAACGAAAGACCAACAGCTACAAAACTAAACATGGTGACGGCTCTAACAACCGATGCGGACATTCCTGCAATGAGAGCAAAACACCAAAGCAGCACAACCACTAAGATTATTTTTATAAATTTCCCATGTTGTACCCTTTCAATAGGTTGCAATAAAAAATTAAGCAACAATAAAAGGATCCCTACATGCAAGCCCGATACTGCTAAAATATGAACGGCACCTGCATTTGTATATTCGTTTCGCAACTCGTTGGAAAGATCCTGCCTTTGTCCTAGCAAAAGAGCGTTCATAACTGCTAAAGTGTTTTTACTGAACGCCTGTTTTTGGAGTGCTGTGTTAATTTTTGCCCGAATTATTGCAGAGAACCCTCGCAATGAAAATCGGCCTTTACCAAGAAGCTGATATTGATCTTTTTTAAGAAATACTTGTTGATGAATGCCTTGCCTTGCTAAATACTGTTTGTAATGGAATTGATGCGGGTTTAGAGGAGGTTTTAAGGACGTAAAGTCAGCAGATACTAAAATGGAGTCATCAACATTAAAGGTCGTTTTTAGACTGTCTTTCTCTACATTGAGCAATACACTTCCTCGCGAAGGAACACCGTCAATTTGAGTAACCTGAGCAACATATTTATAGGCGTACGTCCCTTCTTTTACTACTTTAGAAATTACTAAAAGAGCGCTTGAATTTTTTGTGATTTTATGCTGATAATAAGAATCATAATTCGTGTCATTCGAAAAATACACAGCGCTAAGTCCTAAAAAAACAAAAAGAAGAAAAATAGTTACGGTGTATCGTATGCTATTTCTAAAAACAAAAAGCATTCCTAAAAGAAAAAGCAGGATCCATATTGGTTTTAGGATGCCATAATTCCAAATTTTCAAATAATACTGAAAACAAATACCAAGAATTAGGCATACCGTAAAATGGAAAGGCAAATAACGAAGTAACTTTCTCATAGCAAGACAAAGCTACTAAACAAATATTTAACGAACTAAAAGCAAGACACTTATATCTTTTAAAGCATTCTTTATTTTGCTTTTAAGCCTGCAACAATTTGTTGGGCCACTTTGGAGGAAGCTCCTTTACCGCCTAAAGTTGTTTCTAACTCAAAATATGCCTCAAACAATTTTTCTCTATGGGCTGGATCTAGTATTTTTAAAAAGGCTGCTTTTAATTTCCTTTTTGTAAAATCGTTTTGAATTAATTCCTGCACCACTTCTTTGTCCATAATTAAATTGACCAAAGAAATAAATTTTAGAGTAATGATTCTTTTTGCTATTTGATATGAAATCGTACTTCCTTTATAACAAACAACTTGTGGTACTTTAAACAAAGCCGTTTCTAGCGTAGCGGTTCCTGAACCTACCAAAGCGGCAAAGGAAATACTTAGTAAATCGTAGGTATTGTTGTCGATAAAGCCCACTTTACGATTCCCAATAAATTGTTTATAAAAAGAAAAATCTCTTTAAAATCATCCATTAAAGAAAGCATCACAGAAAGCATTTTTACGATTTCTTGTTTTCTACTTCCTGGTAATAATGCAATAATTGGCTTGTTTCCTAAACCATGTGTTTCTCTAAAAAGCGCTTCGTCCACTTGTGTTCTATCAGCGATAGCATCAATCAATGGGTGCCCAACAAATTCCACAGGATAATCGTATTTTTTATAAAACTCTTTTTCGAACGGAAGAATTACAAAGAGTTTATCTACATCTCGTCGAATGTCTTTTACTCTGCCTGATCTGCTTGCCCAAACTTGCGGAGAAATATAATAGTTTGTGCTAAAATTTTGCACTTTCGCCCATTTGGCAATACGTAAGTTAAAGCCTGAATTATCAATAAAAATTAAGGTATCTGGTTGAAATTGTGCAATGTCTTTTTTACAAAACTTTATAAACCCAAGCACTTTGCTAAGGTTCATTATAACTTCAATGAATCCCATAAAAGCACGTTCTTTATAATGGGTGACGAGAGTCCCTCCAACTGCCTCCATAAGGTCTCCACCCCAAAAACGGATTTCTGCATTTGAATCTTCTTTATAAAGTTGCTTCATCAAATTTGCACCATGCAAATCTCCAGAAGCTTCCCCTGCTATAATATAATATTTCATTTAAATAATTTTAAGCACCAATGTGGTCAAAGCAATTAAAATAGTTGCCAATAAAACACCTTTTGCTCTATTGTCTTGTTTCTTTTTAATAAACACAAAAAATACAAAAAGATTGGATACAGCGGCCAAAGACAAGACTTTGCCAAACAAATTTCCTTTTTTAATAAATTGTAATGTTTCATTGAATTCATAACGAGAAAAATATTCTAGATATAAAAAAATGCCTCCAAAAGTGGCAAAAAGAGCAACTAAGACCCCAATAAGAATGTCTTTTTTTATAGTTCCCATTCATTTAATTTTTGGATCATATGATGTGCGGTAAGGTCAAACTGAACAGGAACCACAGAAATATAATCATTTTCTAATGCATATACGTCCGTATCTTGCCCTTTGTCTTTATTGATAAACTCGCCTGTAAGCCAATAATATTCTTTTCCAAATGGGCTTTTCCGTTTGTCAAAATTTTCTTTCCAATAACCATTTGCCTGTCTACAAATCTTAATGCCTTTTATGGCATCTTCCTTTAAATTCGGAATGTTTACATTCAATACAATTCCTTCTGGAATGCCATTCTGTAAAGCGTTTTTAGTGATTTTCGTTACAAATTTTTCAGAAGGTTTAAAATCTGCATGCCATTTGAAATCTAATAATGAAAAACCAATGGCTGGAATCCCTTCAATTCCGGCTTCTACAGCAGCACTCATGGTTCCAGAATAAATGACATTGATGGATGAATTTGATCCGTGATTAATACCAGAAACACATAAGTCTGGTTTTCTATTTAAAATTTCACTCACTGCCATTTTTACACAATCTGCCGGTGTACCAGAACAGGTATATTCTAATTGAGGTCCATCATCAATCGTAATCGGATTGCAATGCAAGACATTGTCTATGGTAATTGCATGGCCCATTCCACTTTGTGGACTGTCTGGCGCTACAACTACGACATCTCCAATTTTATTCATGATTTTAATTAATGCACGGATACCTGGGGCAGTAATTCCATCATCATTTGTAATTAAAATTAAAGGTTTTTTTTGCATAATTATGATATATATAACAAATGTAATTTAAAAAAAGTGAATACCAATTTAACATTTTATAAAGAAATTAAGGATTTATTTATCCGTAAATTTGTTATTGTAGATTCTAAAGCAAGATTGATTCATTATTTAGAATTATATTTAGCGTACAATACAGATACAAAAATAACACGACCCAAAGATTTATGAAGACCAGACGTAAGAGCTACATTCCACTTTTAATCCTTTTTCTTTTTGCAAATAGCTTTTCTACTTTTGCTACTACAGCTAAAAAAATAACAGATCCTGAAAAAGATAAAGTGCTAATTTATGTACTAAAAAATATTCTGACCCGAGGACATTTTGTTGAAAAAGAATTGAATGACACTTTTTCTGAAATGGTTTACAAAGGGTTTATAGATGGTTTAGATCCTAGCAAACGCTATTTTACACAAGAAGATTTAAAAGAATTTTCTCAATACAAATATGAAATTGACAATCAATTAAAAGACAACGACCTCACTTTTTACAACTTGGTCTATGCTCGTTTTTTAAAAAAAGTAAAAAATGCAAAATCGTATTATGGAGCCCTTTTAAATGCTCCTTTTAATTACAAAAAGAACGAAACTATTAATATGGATTTCGAAAAGGTACCATTTGCAGTCAATAATAATGAATTGATTGACTACTGGCGCAAACAAATGAAATTAAATGTATTAAGCAGAGTCCAAGAACAACAAGATTTACAAAAGGACAAACTTGAAAAAGATCCTACATTTAAAACAAAAACTTTTGCAACCTTAGAAATTGAAGCACGTGCAGAGGTGCTAAAAAACATGAACGATTTATACCTTCGCATCGAAGAATTGGAACATGAAGATTGGTTTTCTACTTTTTTAAATAGTGTGGTGGGTGCTTTTGACCCTCACACGACCTATATGGCACCAAGAATCAAAGAGCGTTTCGACCAAGACATGTCTGGAAAACTAGAAGGAATTGGTGCACGGTTATTTAAAAAAGGAATTTATACTGAAGTTTCAGAACTTGTTTCAGGCGGACCTGCATGGAAACAAGGAGAATTGGAAGCTGGAGACACTATTCTAGAGGTAGCACAGGGCATTGAAGAACCTTTAGATATTGTTGGGATGCGTTTGGACGATGCCATTAAATTTATCAAAGGAAAGAAAGGGACTGAAGTGCGACTGACTGTCAAGAAAAAAATGGACAGTTCTACAAAAATCATTTCCATTATTAGAGATGTGGTAGAATTAGAAGAAACCTTTGTAAAGTCTACCATTGTAGAGAAAAATGGAAAAAA
>Ga0209304_1002306_pt1 | contig 10432 bp, 6 predicted proteins | sample COGITO_mtgs_1004_4_FD_184789 | JGI IMG/M metagenome (GOLD analysis project Ga0209304, IMG submission 184789) | Pelagic marine microbial communities from North Sea - COGITO_mtgs_100423 (SPAdes) (version 2) | ecosystem: Environmental > Aquatic > Marine > Epipelagic ...
GTAACGAATATTGGTGATTTTGCATTTGCTTCTAATGTGCTCTTATCTCTGCTTAAGCTTCCAGATAGATTAGAGAATATTGGTGAAGGTGTTTTTTATAATAATGCACTTACCAGTCTAGAAATACCGAATACTGTGACAACTATTGGTGATAATGCTTTTCGGGAGAACAGCCTAACAAGCCTTGAAATACCCAATAGCGTTACCAACATAGGAACATCAGCCTTTTCCGCAAATGAGCTGTTAAGCATAGTTATACAAAGCGGCATAACCAATATTGGAGATTTTGCTTTTTTCACGAATAACTTATCCAGCATAGTTATACCTGACAGTGTTGAAAGTATCGGGGAATATACTTTCGCATCAAACAACTTACTCCAAAGGGTTAGCTTTACTGGTAGCAGGCCAAGCTTAGGGGATACTAGCTTTTCCTTGAATAGCCAATTAAACGTAATTACCTTTTGTAATGGAATGAGTGGCTGGCCTGGCTTGAGCATATCAAATAGTACAGTTGATTTATTTCCAATCAATGATTGTGACAATGATGGGGTTGAATATGCGCAGGATGCATTTCCCTTAGATGCCTCAGAAACACTTGATTCCGACGGTGATGGGATTGGTGATAATGCTGATCGTTTCCCCTCGCAAGCTCAATACCACTTAGACACTGATGGCGATTCAATTCCCAATGCCTGGGAAATTCGTTATGGCTTAAACCCCTATAATGGGTCTGATGCGATAAGTGATTACAATAATAACGGTGTATCTGCGTATGAAGAGTTCATTGCAGGCACTATTCCTGTAGATTTATTGGATATAGATGGCAACGGTCAATATGACGCCTTAACAGACGGTCAACTTGTATTAAGAAGCATGTTTGGCTTAACAGGCAACAGCTTGATCAATGGTGTGATTGGCTTAGATGCAACGTACATGACTGCAACCGATATTCAGTCACGTATCGAGATATTAGGTGATCTGGCTGATATTGATGGTAATGGCCAAAAAGATGCCTTAACAGATGGCATTTTAGTACTTCGATACCTGTTTGGTTTTAGAGGAGAAGCACTTGTGTATCGAGCAGTAGCCTCTGATGCGACAAGAAAGAATTCAGCCGATATTGATACTTATCTTGAAGCCTTAGTGCCGCCCTTAAGTAGCGCTGAGGTATTCGCACCCATTGAAATGATTGAAGGCTTTGGTGGCGCGATTTATGCTGACGATACCTACACCGTCCCCACAGGTGCACAAGCCTGGGCAGGATTTGCTAACCTAAATGCTGACGTCTACCCCTTTACCTTTGCCAATGGCGGATCTATTACCTTTACGGCGGCGATTCCAGCCGCTGGAGCTGACACAAGAATCTACTTTAGATTCGAACGTTTACCTCATCCAGATGTTGATCCGTCGTTCAATTTAGACACTGTGATGATCACAGGCAACGCTGAAATTGAATATACAGTCACTATTCCTGCGCAAAATGCGGCCAATACTTACGAATCCTTCCTCCTGTATGTTGTTGAGCGAGATTCAACGGTTATTGTTAGGGATATCGTAGTGACAGATGACAGAGTTGACACAAATTGAATTAGATCTAATATTGGTATTGGAGTAGTTCTGCTATAGAGATTGAACCCAGGTTTTTATGAGATGTAAAAAAGTCTGGGTTTTAATCAGTCTCTTTTCATTTTCCCAGACTGACAACAGCCCTTAAACCCGGCGTCTAAAACCCACATGCTGCCATCCTATGCTTGAAAAATCTGCCCAATGATAGGATATTGTCGTGCGGACAGAGGTACGGGGAAAAGCAGAATTTGTCATCTCGAAACGCAGTGAGAGATCTCTTTGCAGTAGGCACTCAGCGCCAATAGTCCCCAAGATTTGCCCTTACGATCGGTCCTATGAGTACAGGTGTTTTAAGCCTTCAGACAACTCGCGCTGTTCAAACAAGTCTTCTCTCAATCTGAAATACCCGCACCCATAAACAGAGCCTGACTGATCGTAAGGACACAGCCAAAGACTATTTGAATTTTTTGATTTGTGGCCTTTGGTTTATTTGGGGTATTAAACTTATACCTGTGATTTTAATGCCAAAAACAGTCGTTTAAGCTACTTTAGGCGTCTGATTTTGGATGAAAGCTAAATGAAATCATGCGGTTGAATGGGTCCGACCCCTAGTGCTAGTGCCTAGTGCTAGTGAAGATTTTAGTGCCTATTCGCTGGCACTGGGCAAGAAGCCTATTATGGTTAATGATTGCCCGGGCTTTTTAGTAAACCGAGTTCTTTTCGCGCTGTTATCTGGTCTCGAAATGATGCTTGCTGAAGGAGCAGATTTCCAACAGATCGATAAAGTTATGGAAGCATGGGGTCTGCCTATGGGACCCGCCTATCTGATGGATGTGGTTGGCATAGATACCATTAACCACTGCTACCCAGTGCTGACTAATGGTTTGCCAGAGCGCTTTAGCAAGGGCGACAACTGACCGACAGATATTATCTTTAAGGCTGGCCGTCTAGGTCAGAAAAATGGTCTTGGCTATTACAAATATGAGCTCAATGAAAAGGGTAAGCCTGCCAAGCTTTTAGATGCTGATGTTATTGCCATGTTTGAGGCAGAGTTTGGCGCGGCGAAGATGTTTGATAAGCAGGAGATTACAGATCGTCTGATGATCGCTATGGCGATGGAGATGGAGATGGTTCACTGTTTGGAAGAGGGGATCGTCGCCTCACCTGCAGAGGCGGATATGGCATTAATCTATGGTGTTGGTTTCCCGGTTTTCCATGGTGGTATCTGTCGCTGGATGGATGAGACTGGATTGCAGGAAGTCTGTGATCGAGCAGATAGATATACTCATTTAAGTGAGCTGTATCGACCGACCGAAAAGTTGCGTGAAATGGCGGCTAATGGCGAGACGTTTTATTTATAGCTGGGATCTCTTTCCCCCAGCAGGGAGTTGCGAAAAAGAGGCCCCAGCCTTCGCTGGGGTGACGTTTCTGCGCTGGGGTGACGTTCCTTCGCTGGGTTGACGTTTCTGCGCTGGGGTGACGCTGCAGTGGTACATCCCAGCCACAATCCGTCATCCCAACAACAACCCGTCATCCCAACAACAACCCGTCATCCCAACAACAACCCGTCATCCCAGCGAAGGCTGGGATCTCTTTGCCCCCAAAAAATAGGCCCCAGCCTATGCTGGGGTGACGTTTCTTCGCTAGGGTGACCTTCTTTGGTTGAGGTGACGGAGCACTTGCCACAGCCTCAGCATAAGTAACGGAGTATTGGGTGTACTGCGTAAATTCAAATAGGTCCTGGAGCTTTCCTTGTAATCAATCAGGGCCCGTTTATGGGTGCAGTAATTTTCAGGAGAAGAGAGCACTTGTTTGAGCGATAGCCAGTTGTGCGAACGCTGAAAATTATAAATCCATGGGACCGATCGCAAGGAAAGTTCGAGGGGCTATTAAGCACCTGACCACCAATCGCTTGCCCACCAAGATTCACAGTTCAAATAATGGGTAACCTGCAAGGAGATCCCTCGTCGCTAAGCTCTGCCGGGATGACAGTTCTATATAAGCTCTGTCGAAATGACAGGTCTTTAGATACCCAAGAACTTTTATTAGCTAGCCGGTCTTTCGGGCGTTCCCTGCATAAACGGCCCATCGACACAGATACGCTTACCATCTGGCGAAGCACAGGCACCGCAGATTCCCACACCACACTTGGTGAGATAATCAATCGCACTAAAGATCTGATCATCGCGACAAAACTCGCGCTGAACCTTAGCCGCTGCATGCACCATAGGGGAAGGGCCGCAATTATAGAACACCAAATTATCCAACTCAGCCTGAGACATCTCCTCAAGACGACTACGTAAAAGCTCTGTAACAAACCCCTTAAAGCCCTCACTGCCGTCATCGGTGGCAACATGAACATCAGCTATTTTTTTACACTCTTCAAGGTAATAAAGGCGCTCAGCTGTACGTGCACCTGTAAATATCTCAGCATTACCAAAATCTCTTGCCAACTGATAGACAGCGGCTAAGCCAGTACCACCAGCAACCGCCATAATCTTGGCATCTTCCGGTGGTGAAGCCGGTATTCCGTGTGGACCGCGAACATAGACTTCGGTACCTATAGGCAAGTCCATCATGGCATGGGTAAAGATACCCACATCAATAACAGCCAACTGGAAAGGATCATCAGCGAGGGCAGAGAACGGTTTTTCACCCAGACCTGGCACCCATAGGAAGACAAACTCACCGGCCTGAATATTAATCTTGCGATCAAAGGTCAGTACGCAGATATCCTCACATACTCGCTTATTCTCAACCAGAATAACCGGCTCAAAATCCATATCGATATCGTAGCGAATATGCGCTTCAGCTTTATTGGAATCAAAACAGAGGTCCGATTCAAGCTGGCTAAAGTAGCTTTCCATATCATCGGTAGTCATACCGGTAAGGGCAGAACCGACACCGACTATAGTTGAACCGGCATTGATAAATTCACGCACATCAGCTGCGCTACTCGCACCGCCACAACCAATAATAGGAACATCGGTCACTGCAGAGATTTCGTTGACGCATTTTAGCGCAATGGGCAATACGCCTTTACCTGACATGCCGCCGGCACCGTTACTTAAAACCGGGTGGCCGTGGGAAGAAGTATAACCTGGCCCAACAGTATTAATCGCGCAGAGACCATCTGCACCACCAGCGACTGCGGCCTGTGCAATCTCGGCAATATTAGGTGTATTTGGGGTCAGCTTGGGAATCACCGGGATATCGACAACCGCTTTTACCGCTGCAGTAACTTCACGAACTAGCTCGGGGTCTTGACCCATGGCCATGCCATACCCTTTGGCGTGGGGGCAGGAGAGATTTAACTCCAGACCATCGGCCACCGGGGCCATAATTTTGGCAACCTCAACGAATTCTTCAACGCTGCCACCAAAAATAGAGACCAGTAAGAAACGATCTTCTGGTATACGCAATTTGGACATCGCATCAGCAGCCGCATGGGCACCGGGGTTGGTCAGGCCCACAGCATTAACAAAACAGCCGGGGGCGTACTGACTGTAAACCGGCTCGCGATTACCGGCGCGAACTTCGGGGCCGACACTCTTGGTCGTGAGCACGCCAACCTGCGGCATATGATCAAAGACATACTGAATAATGGAGGTAGCAGTAGTGACAATTCCTGAGGGAACTGTAAATGGGCCGGATAGGGTCTTACCGAGGAATTCTGTTTTCAAGACGACTCTCTTAAAGCTGGCTGTATAAGTGTTTGTTTGCAGGATGAGATTATACCGATTTATAAGAATTTATCTGCTGTGAATTAACAACTAATTTCACTCACCTAATAAATCCGAGACAAAAAAAAGGCGGATTAGCAATCCGCCGAAAGCTTACACAGATAGAGTTAAAACTGATTCATGGTGTTATCTTTGCCTGAGGCTTTTAGTGCGGCTTCCCCGGCAAAATATTCTTTGTGGTCATCGCCCATATCCGATCCAGCCATATTCTGATGTTTAACGCAGGCAATTCCCTGACGGATTTCTTTGCGCTGCACGCCGGCTACATAGCCGAGCATTCCTTGATCACCAAAGTACTCTTTTGCCAGATTGTCAGTCGACAGTGCTGCGGTGTGATAGGTCGGCAGGGTAATCAGGTGGTGGAAGATACCGGCATCTCTGGCCGCATCTGCCTGAAAGGTGCGAATCTTTTCATCCGCTACGGCGGCTAAGTCAGTCTGGTCGTAGGTAATATTCATTAGATCAGCGCGATCGTAGGCGGATAAATCCTTGCCCGCTTCCTGCCATGCATCAAATATCTGCTGTCGGAAGTTTAGCGTCCAGTTAAACGAGGGTGAGTTGTTGTAGACCAATTTCGCATTGGGCACCGCTTTGCGAATCTCATCGACCATGGCACCGATTTGTCCGATATGGGGCTTTTCAGTTTCGATCCAGATCATATCGGCACCGTTTTGCAGGCTGGTAATACAGTCGAGAATACATCGCGCTTCACCAGTTCCCTTTTTAAATTGATAGAGGTTGCTCGGTAATCGCTTGGGGCGTACCAGCTTGCCATTCTGTTTAATAACCACATCGCCACTTTTGAGGTCATCAATTGATACCTCATCGGCATCGAGAAAGGCGTTGTACTGATCTCCGAGATCACCGGGCTCGCGGGTTACTGCAATCTGCTTGGTAAGACCGGCACCTAGAGAATCTGTTCGCGCGACTATCACGCCGTCATCGATACCCAGCTCGAGAAAGGCATAGCGAACGGCATTGATCTTGGCGAGAAAGTCTTCATGGGGAACTGTTACCTTGCCATCTTGGTGGCCACACTGCTTTTCGTCAGAGACCTGATTTTCAATCTGAATACAGCAGGCGCCGGCCTCAATCATTTGCTTGGCCATTAAGTAGGTGGCCTCGGCATTGCCAAAGCCGGCATCTATATCGGCGATAATAGGCACTACATGGGTTTCAAAATTATCGATCTGGGCTTGAATGGCCGCTTTATTGGCATCGTCGGCTGCATCTAACTGGCGAAACAGTCCGCCCAGTTCACGGGCGTCGGCTTGACGCAAAAAGGTATAGAGCTCAGCGATTAATGAGGCTACCGCCGTTTTCTCGTGCATAGACTGATCGGGTAGGGGGCCAAACTCTGAACGCAGGGCTGCAATCATCCAGCCGGAAAGGTAGAGGTATTTTTTCTTGGTGGTGCCGAAGTGCTTTTTAATCGATATCAGCTTTTGCTGGCCTATAAAACCATGCCAGCAACCAAGTGATTGGGTGTAGGCGCTGGGGTCATTATCGTACTCGGCCATATCTGCGCGCATAATGGCCGCAGTGTACTTGGCAATATCCAAGCCGGTTTTGAATCTGTTCTGGATACGCATACGTGCTACGTATTCGGGGTTAATAGCGCTCCAAGCACCAGACTGCTCTCTCCGCAATTCTGTAACTGCGGCCACATCATTTGAAAAAATAGACATCAAAGCTCCCTGCTTATAAGTGGTTAATATTTCGTTTGTGGCCTAAGTCTAGTAACCGTGCCATAATTTATCTAGTTGATGATTTCTATCCCGAGTATTTTTTATATGAATATATCAAAGATCGATTTAAATCTTCTGGTCTACCTGGATGTGCTGTTAAGAGAGCGCAATGTCACCCGCGCGGCAGAGGAGTTGGGTATCAGCCAACCGGCAATGTCGAATAGCTTGCGGCGTTTACGGGCCCTGTTTAACGATCCAGTTTTAGTTCGTACCAGCGATGGTATGACCCCCACCGAACGTGCCCTAGAGCTTCAGCCCTTAGTGCGCAATGTGCTGGCAGCCGCTGAGCTGGCGGTGCTTCCTAAGACTGTTTTTGATCCCTCTGAATCTGAGCGAATTTTCCGCATTATGGCCAGCGACTACACTGAGGCGACATTGTTGCCAAAGTTGCTGCAGCGCCTTAGCGCGGAAGCTCCGGCGGTACGTCTGGATATTATGACCCCCAGTGATGTCAGCTTTCACGATGTCGAGCGCGGCAAAGTGGATCTGGTGATAAACCGCTTTGACTCTCTGCCCCAGTCGTTTCATCAGATTCATCTCTGGGATGACAGTTTTTCCTGTGTGCTTAGAGCGGATAACCCGATTATTAAGAATTGGAATCTTGATGCCTATTTGCAGGCCAAGCATGTCTGGGTTAGCAAAACTGGCATGGGGGTTGGGGTCGGCATGTCTTCTGATGATGTTCAGCGGCTCGGCTGGGTCGATGAGGCGCTGGCTAAAATTGATACTAAGCGGGTTATTACACTGTTTACACGACATTATCAGGCGGCGCTGTTATTGGCCGAGCACAACGACCTGATTGTTACCATACCTACGCTGGCAGCCAATTCCATGCTGGAAAATACTCATGTGGCAATTCTGGAGCCACCTTTTGATATTCCCCGTATGCGCTTAAAAATGGTTTGGAGTCCGCTGTTACAGCATGACCCTGGGCACCGCTGGATGCGCAAGCTGATCAAGTCTGTGTCTGAGGATATTGCTGGCTAGGCCATCATTCGGTCGCTGAATAGCAAAGATCAAACCCATAGATTGGGAATATTTTGTTTAGGTAGCTAAGCTTTTGATCTATTAAGCTTTTGGTTTGAAGAGCTTTGACTAATAAATTTTGTTATGGAGAACATTTGATGATCAAGCCTGTAGAACAGTCTAATTTGCTGGTTGCCCAGCCCATTTTTGATCTGGTTAACGAGCATATAATTCCCGGCACAGCTGTTCAGCCGAGCCAGTTTTGGCAAGACTTTGCCGTTATCATTGAAGATTTAGCCCCAGTCAATCGCCAGCTGCTTGAGGTACGCGAGCAACTCCAGCACAAAATTGATGCCTGGCACTGTGCAAATCCGGTTCCCTTTGATTTTTCTAGCTACAAAGCTTTTCTGCAAGAGATCGGCTATTTGGTGCCTGAGGTGACAGACTTTTCCATCAGCTCTGAGAATGTTGACCCAGAGGTAGCAATGCAAGCCGGGCCGCAGCTAGTGGTGCCAATAATGAATGCGCGCTTTGCTCTTAATGCCGCGAATGCACGCTGGGGCAGTCTCTACGATGCACTGTATGGCAATGATGTAATTCCTGAAACCGACGGCGCTGAGAAGTCTGCTGGCTACAATCCACTGCGCGGTCAAAAGGTTATTGCCTATGGGCGTAGTTTCCTCGATCAAGCCGTTCCACTTGCGCAGGGGTCCCATAGCGCGGCCACTCATTATGCAGTGGTTAATGGTCAGTTGCAGGTGACTGTTGACGCTGGTGATGGTGGAGATAAGGGTAGTAGTGTCGGACTGGCGTCTGCGGAGCAGTTGGTCGGCTATCTTGGCGCAGCGGAATCGCCTAGCTCTATACTGTTAAAAAACAATAACTTACACATAGAAATACAGGTAGATTATAAAGATAATATTGGCGCAAGCGACAGTGCGGGAATCAAGGATATTGTTCTTGAGTCGGCGTTGACCACGATTATGGATTGCGAGGACTCGGTTGCCGCTGTGGATGCTGAAGATAAGGCTCTCGCTTATCGCAACTGGCTTGGTCTCTGTAAGGGCAACTTAGAAGAAACCGTGGTGCGTGGCGACAACAGCTTTGTGCGCAGCATGAATGCCGATCGCCACTACACAGCGGCCAATGGTGATAGTTTGACCCTAAAAGGTCGCAGTCTGATGTTTATTCGCAATGTTGGCCATTTGATGACTAATCCTGCGATTGTCGATGCCGAGGGTAATGAGGTGCCAGAGGGCATAATGGACGGGGTGATTACCAGTTTAATTGCTCTACATGACCTGAAGGGACAGCAGAGCCTGAGTAATTCTGACGCCGGCAGTATTTATATTGTTAAGCCGAAGATGCATGGCCCGGATGAGGTGGCCTTTACCAATACTCTATTTGATCGCATTGAAGATATGCTCGATCTGCAGCGCCATACCATCAAAGTCGGCATTATGGATGAAGAGCGGCGCACATCGGTTAACCTTAAAGCCTGTATTCACGCAGCTAAGGGCCGAGTGGTCTTTATTAATACCGGCTTTTTGGATCGCACTGGGGATGAAATTCATACCAGTATGTTAGCCGGGCCCTTTGCGCTTAAGGCGGATTTAAAGACTATGCCGTGGATTGCTGCCTATGAAAATCAAAATGTTGATATTGGTCTTGCCTGTGGCCTTAAGGGCAGGGCGCAGATTGGTAAGGGTATGTGGCCAGTGCCAGATAATATGGCAGAGATGATGGCAACCAAAATCGCCCATCCCCAAGCCGGTGCCAATACCGCCTGGGTGCCATCGCCCACAGCGGCAACCCTGCATGCGATTCATTACCATCAGGTTGATGTCGCGGCCATGCAGGGCCAAATCGCTCAGCGAACTAGAGCGAATGTCGATGAAATTTTAACCATTCCACTGCTTGATGATCATCAGCTCGGTGAACACAAGCTAACCGCGCAACAGATTCAATTGGAGTTAGACAACAATGTTCAGGGCCTTCTGGGCTATGTTGTGCGCTGGGTAGAGCAGGGTGTCGGTTGCTCTAAGGTACCTGATATCAATAATGTTGGCTTAATGGAAGACCGCGCCACCCTGCGTATTTCCAGTCAGCATATCGCCAATTGGCTCGAGCATGGCATTATTGATAAAGCGCAGGTTATGGAGACTTTAAAGCGTATGGCGGCGGTGGTTGATGGTCAGAATGCTGCGGATCCGGGGTACTCAGCGATGAGTGCGGATTTTGCTAACAGCCTGTCTTTTAAGGCGGCCAGCGAGCTTATCTTTAAAGGGAAAACACAGCCCAGTGGGTATACTGAACCTTTGCTGCATCATTACAGGCAGTTGGTTAAGGCGCGTCAGTAGTCAGTGTGAGAGGATTATCTTTTATCCTGCTTCTTGCTTCTTGCTACAT
>Ga0209304_1002312_pt1 | contig 10404 bp, 12 predicted proteins | sample COGITO_mtgs_1004_4_FD_184789 | JGI IMG/M metagenome (GOLD analysis project Ga0209304, IMG submission 184789) | Pelagic marine microbial communities from North Sea - COGITO_mtgs_100423 (SPAdes) (version 2) | ecosystem: Environmental > Aquatic > Marine > Epipelagic ...
GTGGAGGCTAGAAAAGATTTAGAGAAATTTTTTGGCAAACAAGTGCACTTAGAATTGTATGTGAAAGTGAATAAAAACTGGCGTTCCAACCAAAACCAACTGAAGCGTTTTGGGTATAATAATTCTTAAAAAACAGATTTTTACCCACTAGCGAGCTATGTGATAGAAATCAAATATTCCTCTGCAGTCATCACTGGGATTTTAGCATTTTTAAAGCCTTTTAAATCTCGTGTAATGATAATATTTTGTTTAACCTCTAGAGCCGTGTAATACTGAAGCCCGTCTTCAAAATCCTTGAATGCCTCGTCATTTAAGGCAAGATCAACAATTTTATCATTAAGAGGCAAGACTTTAACAAGGACCTTAAATCTTCTTAAGATTTCTCGTGCTTCCTTTACGGACTTAAGTTTGGATAAAATGTAGTTTGTATTTGCAAAGGTAAGAGCGCTCACGGATAACTTCAGTTTATGGTTATCTGCAAACGAGAATATCTGAGCAGCACTCTCGTAAAATGGTGTTCGTTTTGAAAGCAAATCCAAGACAATATTTGTGTCAATAAATAATTTACTCATTTGTATTTTTCAATTAAGAAATTTGTGTAATCTTCTTTGAAATCAAAATTTGGTTCTAAATCAATCACCCCACTCAGACTTTCTACTAGGGGTGTGATTTCAATTCTCTTACTGCTTTTCGAAACTATTGCAGCTAAATAAGATTCTATCAAATGAGACAAACTCACCTTATGAGATTTAGCATATACTTTTGCCTTTTCAATGATGGTTTTATCTACGTTAAGCGTTAATTTGGTGTCCATATCATAGTGTTACACGTGTAAAATTAAATATTAATTACGTAAAACACAAATTTTTAAAGTAGTTTCAAAATGGGTCTTAAGATATCAGTTATTTCTCCAGTTCTTTATTAAACCCAAGCTTGATGTAATCTTTTTCTTTTTGGTTTAAATCCCGCCCTTTGAATTCTTCATAAATTTTATAAGAATCCTCCAATGTATTTACGCCATTTTCAAATGTTGCACGCCCCCATTTATAAAGAGCAATTCCTAATTTTGTACTGAATACTCTGGGTTTAATTTGTATTGCGTCATTCTCTTTTCCTTTTATTTCAGTAAAGTAATCAAGTTGCCCTCCTTTTTTTGTTTCAATTAATATTATATTTTTCAATTCTTCCTGAAATGGAATTTTTATTTCTGAAGGATTAGTTTCACTTATTCCCTTTCTATTTATTAATGACAAAACTGCTTTGTTAAGATCTTCGTTGGGGATGATTTTAAATTTTTTATTATTGAAATACAGTTCCCCTTTTTTGATTTTAGCATTAGGATCATATTTAGCTTTAATGATTTCATTCGCACGGTTTTCTGTTATATCGCCTCTAAGTCTAAAATCGTATTCAGATTGTTTGTTAGACGTCATATTTATAACAACAAAAGTCATTTGTGGTTCGTTAACTATTAAAATCATATTAGATATTTGTTGATTTTTAGTTATAATAAAAAAGTCAGAAGGTAATTCCGTAGCAGATTTTTCAATTTCGTTAAGAGAAGGTTTTTTAGAAATATAAACTGATGAATTCTTGTTTGTAATATTGTTTTCAAGCGTGTAATAATTAGAAATTAAATTAAATTTCTCAAATGCTTGTTCGTTTGTAATGATTGAATTAAAAACAGGATTTCCATTTTCATCAGTTTGGGGGTAAACATTTCCAAAGGCTAGTATTGTAAATATTATGATTAAGTTCTTCATTTTTTTATTTAATTAGTTACGTGTTTTAAACATACAATTTAGAAAATTTTATTTTAAAACATCCATTTCAAAAAAGTAACCAACCCCACAAATGTTAAAATTAGAGCAAAAACAACAGCTGTTCCACATCCAATACTATAAAGTTTGTTTTTCCAATTTTCCTTTTCTAATTGGTTCTCAGGATTAATTTCTTTAAGCAGCTTCTTGGTGATTTTTATATACCTAAATGGATTACTGTCAATTCCCTTTATCCATTTAAAGTCAGGATTGTACACTTCCATATCTCCCTGTTCAAATTTCCTTTTGTCAATTTCTCTAGCCGCTTTTAAAAATTCTTTAGCGTAAAGTAATAGTCCGAATTTATTTCCTTTAGCAATTCCAAAGTCAGTGTTGAATTCAGAATTAAAATATGCTTCAGATTCCGAACAATTTTGTTCAACTTTTTCAATGAATTTATTTAAATCTTCGTCGGTCATTATCTACAGCTCATTTCAGTGCAAACACTACGTTTGTACCAGCACCCTTAACTCTAAAATAATCGCTTTCGTTCGATTCTATTGATTATGAAGATTGCGATTTGGGGGTCTAAATCTTGGTTCAATGTATAAACTTATACAATAGTTTCAAAATCGCGATCTTGAAATCATATGATTAGTTACACTATAGCTTAATAAATTTTTGAGTTATTATCTTTTCATCAACTGCAAATTCAATGATATAAAGCTCACTTGATAATTTACTCACATCAATCTTATGACTACTATCTAAAGTTCCAGACATCACTGTTTGTCCCTTTAAATTCGTAATTCTATAATCCTTCATTCTCGCTCCATCAAATTTAACTATTAAACGATCTACTGCTGGATTTGGATATACAACAATACCATCTGAAGGGTCACCTTCTATTGTTTTGTCATCTTCTTTTGAGATATCAATATTTTCATTTGATCGAGACCAAAACCAAAAATGCTGTTGCGGAATGATGTTTACTGTATAGTCTTCAACTTCTCCATAAGTAAAAGATTCACAAGAATTTGGTATCCATCCGTATTTCATTGAAACCCGAATTCTTGTTGAACCTAGATGCGCATAGTAAGGAATTGTAAATTTTCCATTAACAATGTTGCTTGCTGTTGGGTATTTCATGAATACTAATTCTCCTGTGTCCTCAAAATCTCCGTCATTATTGTAGTCAATCCAAGCGGCATAGGCTTCATGATATACATAACCAGTCCAACGTGGTGTAATAGTAATTACATACTGCTCACCTTGTTGTAAATCAGTTGAAATTGCAGTATAATCAGTATATCCACTTGGTGTACCTGAAGCATTATCTATTGTATTTAGTTGAACTCTATAGATGTATTCTTCTGTGGGATTATTCCCTTGTGATGAACAATAAGTTGGACCACCTATCGAAATGATGATGCTTTCTGAATGGGCCAAATAATTATTTGTGGCATATACATATGCAGTAACTTCAGCTTCCCCTTCTCCTAAAACAGTTATTTGTCCGTTATTATTAATACTTATTACATTTGTGTCACTAGAAGTTAACTTGTATGTAATTTCAGAATCAGAGTTTGTACTTGCGTTAATTTGAGCATCAGTATTTGGCTCACCGAAGACAAAAGTTTGATCATTGAAATTATTAAAAACAGCATTGGCTCTTGTATCATAAGTTTCTCCTAGGCTTTCTCTATAGTTTATAGTTTTGTGTATTACATCCCATTGAAAACCATAAATTAATTGATAAGTACGCGAAGTTTTCATGAGATTAAAATTATCATAAGGAACAGGAATACTATTGCTATTATAACGAGAATAATGGGATAAACCAAAATTGTGCCCTATCTCATGAGCCAATGTATTGCCTAAGTTTGACTCATTATCAAATAAATGTATGGTAACAAGTCCATACCTAGGCGGAGCATCCTTTTTACCAAGTCCTCTAGATGTTCCTCCTCCATTACTCCCTCCAACATAAGAATCATTTTTATTTTGCCTCAAGAGTACAAAGTTTGTGAAAAAGTTAGTGGCGTTTGGAGTCTGATCCATCGTTGTGTTTGTTTCTATGCCAGTTGGTGTCCAACTATAGCCATCACCATTTAAATCCCATTCATATTCAATAACCCCTTGATCTGTAAATTCTATATGAACATTTACGGATTCATAAATCTCACTAATTTTTTCACTAACTCCTCCAAATACGGATAATAAACTATGATTAGATTCACCTGGATATTTAAAGTATTGATAGGATGTGTTAATAATTTTCTTATCTGTTACTTTTACATTAAAGTGGCTTATAGTATCATTTTGATGCAAAACATAAATGATTGCTTCTCCAACAGAAAGCCCCATTAACTCAATATTATCTTTTATGCCAACTTGTTGACTATTTAAAGTTGGTTTAACAATAGAATCATCTGATGAAATATAGGTAAGGGTACCAGCTAATGGAGTCTTTATCCATAAATTTTCTGGTTCGTATTTATTCAGTAATTTATCAGCAAAAAAATTGGAATATGTATCAAGTTGATATCCCAAGTCACTTTCTTTGGTAATATTAATTGTAGTATTTGTAGCAGATCCTACTTCCCCGAATAATTTAAACCATAAATCTCTATTACCAACATTACAAGTTCCTAGATTAGTTTCAGTTGTATATATACCATAGTCGTTAATACCATTATTTGGCAATACAAATTCCACAACATAGCTTTTGTTTGTTTTCAATGTAATATTTTGAGTTAAAGGATATACTCCTGGCACCGTATTACTTCCTTCTGGAGAAACAAAACCTATTCTTACGTCTAATGTTTCATTAATAAGATCTTGGGTATGAATAAGAGGACCAAGGTTCCCTATATCTCCTTCATAAAAATTTAATGTAACCACTACACCAGAACCAGGCCAAAAATAGGTATATAAGAACAAATGTGATATTCTAGCCTCATTCGCATTAACATCATCCATATTCAAACGGAATGATTGCTGAAGGGTGTTGGTGGTGGTAAAGTCATATTTTATGCCAAGATCAAGATCATTCTCCATATTAACTATATACTGGGAGTTATATGTAGTTTGGCAAAATAAGTTAGTGGTAAATAAAATTGTTGCAAAAAAAACAAGAATAGAGGTAGGTTTCATAATTTAAAATTTAGGGCGTTTACAATGGGGTGATTTCTTATATAGGACTCATAATTAGTTAAATATATAGTAAAATATTGAAGTTTACTCGAAATTTCAGAACAAATACCTAAAACTATAAATATTCCAACTACTTAAAAAGGTTAAGTGCCTGGTAGGTAGGTAATTAATATTTTATAATAAAAAAATTAACCAAATTAAAAACCTGACAATCAATAAATTAACAAATAGTTAAAATGTTTAAACAAAATATAAAGACCAGTTAAAGAGGGGTTTACGGAATAAGTTGCTATTAAACAGTATTCAAGCTTCCATTTCTTGGCCTTTTTAAAAATGATTTAGGTATGACTGTCAATTAGTTATAGTTTTGTCCTCGAATGTTTTTAGGGGTAACAAACGAGAGTGAAAACAGGATCATTGCCAATAAAAAAACGCCGTTTTATGACAAGTTTTTCTTTTTGGGAAAATAATTTTGTTTACTATTTTGTCTTCATTGTCAAAACTATTACTATTTAACTTTAAATCATCCATGATATAGAAATGTTTGTAGTTCATAATGAATGTTTTGTTTTTAGGGCTGAGAACGAGTGTAAAATACTCCCAAACTGTAGTACTCCAGCTATTTTACTTTGTGTGTTTTGGCTATGTATATTTTGTGTCTGTTCTGTTTTTAGATCTTAATTTAAAACGATATTCCATTACTCAGTTTTTCATCACCCATTTTTCTTTTAACTAAGTTAGTAATCCTAATGCCTTTTTATTTTTCCAGAACCATTTGTTTTACTGTTTACATTTTCTGGATTGCCTTTATAAACAATCGTGCCAGAGCCGTTAACGCTCGCTTTTAAAGATTCATTCGCAACCACTTTTGCCTGTCCGGATCCTGCAACTTTGACGTCAGTGTCATTAGAACCCAACTCCAAGCCTTTAAAGCTTCCACTACCGATCACTTCGATTTCTAACGTTGAGGTGGTCCCTGAAATCTTCGCATTTCCAGAGCCTGCAATCTTAACTTCGGTGCTTTGTGAGGTCATTCCAGTTCCAACAAAATTGCCACTGCCTGTTAAATCCAGCTTGAGGTTGCCGTAGGTGCCAGAGAGCGAAATAGTTCCAGACCCTGTGATCTCTGTTTTAACTTTAGAGGCATTCACATCTAAAACAACGTCGCCTGATCCACTCATTGATACTTTGAATTCATCGGTTGTAATGGGGTCTTTTGAGTCCATGTCTCCAGACCCTGTTAAGGTCACTTTTGAAAGCTTTTCAAAGGGAACGCTAATGTGAAACCCTTTTTTAGTTTTTAGGTTAATGTTGTCTTTTATTTTTATAATTAAAGTATTGTTTTCTACTTTAATATCGAGGTACGCGTGTAGATTTTCATCTGTTGTGACTGCGATTGAACCTTCTGTTCCTTTTATGAGATGGATGTCTGCAGAACCTACACTTTTGATGTGATCATAATCTCCAGTCGAAACCGTTTTTGTGGTGACATTTCCATTGCCAACAACTTTTTTGCCGAACCAAGATTGTGCGTGTCCAATGGTGAAGCTGAACATTAGCAAAAGCACTACTGATGTGTTGATTGATTTTTTCATGTGATTTGGGTTTTATTGATTTTCTATTTATTTTATATGTTTTGATACTGGCATTCCTCTAATCATCAAGTTCTTCTTTACTCTTCAATCACTTTCGATTTACTAAATAGTTTATATGTAAGTCCAAATTGAGTTGAATTTATCGAGCCAGCACTATGTTCATTCATCAAACTAATTGTGAAATCTTTGTAATTGTATTTTAAAATAAAGCCATTGTAGGAAGCGCTTTTATTTTGGGTTTCTTGGCGATCTAAAAACAAAACACTTCCAAAAAATATTCCATACCCAATATTGTTATTTTTATTTATTCTGAACGTAATTTCAGTGTTTAAATTAAAAGCAAAAATGGATTTCTTGCCTAGTACAACTACATCTGATATTTCAGGTAAATCGTTTAATTTATCAATGTAAGGGCCAAATTCGTTCACGTAAATAAATTCTAAACCAATAATACTATATTCAAACCGTTCCCAAGTTTTTGTAAAGTTAATTCCTGTTTTTAAATTAATGTTGTAAAAATTTAATGCATCATTTTTATCAATATATCGTGTTGAATTATCGGAGTCAGTTAAGTCGCTTTTAAATTGATACCTTCCGAATCCTCCTCCCAATCCATAGTAATAATTCAATCGTTTATCGGTTGTTGCTCTGTAAATAGAGAAATTTCCGGCAGTTACTTTATCAGCATCCTCATTGTGTTGTGGGTGTTTAGGATTGCTAAACGATCCCGAAATGTAGGTTGCTGTTTCTTTCTCCCCGTTGTTAATAGGTTTTTCTGTATAGGATTTTAAAGAACCATAACTAGCACTTGTATATATTCTTCGAGCTCCACAAGAGTTGAGCACTGTCAATGCGAGACTAAATAATACTATTTTTTTCAACATCTTATTTTTAGAAGATCAACAAAACACCACCAACTGGCCAAGTATCCCTACTTGCGTCTATTGCTTTTTGAAATAACATCCCTCCTTACTAAACGATTAGTTGTGAAGATTGCGATTTGGGGGTCTAAATCTTGGTTCAATGTATAAACTTTTACAAGAGTTTCAAAATAGGGTTTATTAAACTAGCTAAGTTTTATCTTTTGAGTACTTGTGCAACGATTACCGTTGTTAGAGATAGTGATTATTTGGGCTTGATTTTCACAATTTTATCCCCTTCCATAATTACTAATTCACTGTTTTTTTCTTTTTTGAATTCAAGAAGTTTTTCGTAAACTTTTTCAAGTCCTTTTAAAACGTTGTCTCTTAATTCTATTTGTTTATCCTTTGCTGTCATAGATACCTTTTAGTTTGTTAAATTTATTTTTGTCAAAAACCAGTAGGTCTTCTTCTATAAATTTCTGTGCAATCAATTCGTGTCTTCCAAAAGAATTGTCGAAAATTAATACCCCATCAACTATAGGAATGAATATATCAAATAAATTATATATTCCTTTAAAATATCTTCTTTCAATTGCGTTTTCGGGAATATTATGCCCTCCTTCCAATACTCTTGTTTTCACACGTTCTTTTGCCAATTCTATATTGTTTAACCAAAAGAACAATAATGTAATGTTGTACCCTTGTTTTTTTGCTTTTAAAACCTTGTGCTTATAACTTCTAGTCGATAATGTCGTCTCAAAAGCAAAGCTTTGATTTTCTTTTATAAGTTCATTGATTCTGTTAATCATTATTCTTCCAGCCTCAAAAGACACTTTGTCTGGTTGAAACGGCGAGAGTCCCTTCGCTATTTCATCGGCATTTACAAACTCCTTACATTCAATTATTTCAGGGAGTATAGTGTATGAAGCTGTTGTTTTTCCTGCTCCGTTACATCCAGCAATTATGTAAAGATTCTTGACGTCCATTTTCACAAATTTAACGGTTTTTAAATAAAGGCTAATTGAAAATAGATTTTTTTTACATTATATATAATCAGAAATTTCTCAATACCCCTCCTCTTTTAGCATAAGTGCCTTGCTTATACTAGTGCCCCCTTAACTGTAAAATAATCTTCTGGTTTATAGAATTGATAATTTCTACTCATATTGTTTTTCCAGTTTATAACATAACTTTAATAACGTTGCCACACGAAAGGATTTATGCAGCGACGCGGGAATAATTTCCATTTAAACTCCTTTCGGATTTACATCCAAAAACCATAAAAATCAATATTAGCCCACTGTTTTTTGTCGTTTTCAAAGAACTAAATACGTCTTAAGTTAGATGAAACTAGTTTTCAATAAGTGAATAATTTTTTGAATTTTCTTCAATAGTTTTCTTAAGATTAGAAAGGTTTGTTTCTTCTTGATCTTTGATGGAATTTCCCATCACAGCTAATAAGGACTTTGAAAACATTCCATTTCCAATGCATGTTGTGCTTGTGCTTATTTTTGTTTTTCCATTAATAGACTTCATCGTGAGTTTGTAATCCATATCCATAAAGTCAGATGTAAACGTCATTGATACAGATTGGTTTGGAACGATTTCAGTAATGGTTTCTCGAATGGTCATTTCCTGTCCATCATTAGTAAAATATACATCTGATACTGCACCTACAGTTCCAGGTGATCCGCTCACATATTCAATTTTTTGAAATCCATCTAACCAGTCTGCCATTTTACCTTCGTCCTGACTCACAGCCCAGGATTCAGTTAATGACCTGTCGACCATTATTTCGCAATCATAAGATAATTCATTTTTGATCAATCCTGTAAGTAAAAACCCAATAACCAAGATTGCTAAAACTCCAAGGGTGTATTTTAAATATTTCATAAGTTTGATTTTGTTTTTCTGTTTTCAAAATTATTTTTATTGCACTAGAAAGGTAACCCATTCATTGTCATTATTGCTGAACGAAGTCAGTATTACGATACCATCTTTACTACAGTCGGAATGTTCATTTGATGAGATTTCAGAGATTTTCATTCTATATTCGCCAGCCTCTAGAAGTTTTATCCCAATATTTGATTGAAAATTTGTATCACTTCTTTCATAACTAAATTGATTGCAATTCAACAATTCGCCTTTTACTATTTCAATCGTATCTTCATTAACACACAAATACATTTCAGAATTATATATCGATATCCTGTCAAAGTTAAATTTGAAAATTAATTCGCTGTAATCAAATAAGTCAATAGTTTCATTTGGAGTGTCGAAATTAATATTTCTATCCAAATCGGATTTTATCCACAGTACATCCCCAACCTGATAAGTAGTTTGTGAATTCTCAATAGTAAGCAAGTTTTGTTTTGTTTTTATAAGTGTTTCTGAAGTGCATTCTATGTCATCTTCACACTGGGTAGCCATTAGCACTGGCACTATTAAAAAAACAATTAATCCCTTTTTCACGTTTGCTATATTTTTACTATTTACTTTTCTAAATTAGAAATCAGCATTCACACTACTTGTAATTGCCCCCTTAACTATAAAAAATCACTTTCGTTCGGTTCTATTGCTTGTGAAGATTACGACTTGGGGTCTAAAATATGAGTTAAGCGATTTGCATTCTTAAGACAGTACTTATAAAAAGTCACTCCTATTTTATTTATTCTTTAAAGTTTTTTTAATAGCACTTTGTATCGCTTCATTAATGGAAGAAGTGTCATTCTGTATTCCCGAGTAATATAAGGCGAGTTGAATTTTTAAGGTATCTTTAAGTATTGAGCCCTCAATGGATTCTACTAATTCCCTACTAATACCTTGTTGTCTGTCTTTACGTAACTTACTAAAAAATGTTCCCATTTCTTTTCGAGCTTTGTTTGACCTTGAAAAAAACAACATAGCAACCCCTTCAATAATTGCAGTAGAAATCAATAAAATAGTAATTTTAGAGGGATTCATATATGTATTAGAGAATATTATAATGAGTAAAATAGAGAATCCGAAAAAGGCAAAAATAATACCAAA
>Ga0209304_1002322_pt1 | contig 10373 bp, 18 predicted proteins | sample COGITO_mtgs_1004_4_FD_184789 | JGI IMG/M metagenome (GOLD analysis project Ga0209304, IMG submission 184789) | Pelagic marine microbial communities from North Sea - COGITO_mtgs_100423 (SPAdes) (version 2) | ecosystem: Environmental > Aquatic > Marine > Epipelagic ...
ACCCCCGGTGTTCGACGTAAAAACAGATCAAACACGATCCTTACCCATCGATTTAGTATATACTTATATCCCCACAAATTAAAACGTGAGTTCTATTTAACCCCTTTGTATATTTATACACGAATACCAAGATTATCTTTTAAACAAAATTTCACACATCGATAAAAATATATACGTATGGCATCTAACTACTCACCCATGGAATTGTTCGGTACTGGATCATTCCTTAAAGAAAACTTCACCGCAGGTGTTGAAAATACAATATGTCTCACTAAGGTAGTAATTCCTTCTTCTTTTCGGGCCGATAATGGGGATTTGATCGATACTACTCGTACAAGTTCAAATTATTTATTCATGCATACTAGAGCTTATCCTGATTCACCACTTCCTTTATATTTTTCCGGAAGTATTTTTTCTGGTTCTAATGTTTATGGTAGTCAAACTGACAACTACACTCAGGGTATTTATGTCCCTGCTATAGGTGGAGTTTCAGAAATAAAATGGACACCTGCAGTTGATATAATAGGTGCAGATGTTTATTTTAGAGCTACAGGACTTATTAGTGCTTCTATAAATGGGAATTGTCAACCAATTCCTTATGCGGTATACGATAGTGCTTTTTATGATACTGATATTTACTCGTAATATTTTTATATTAAGTTAATATTTATAACCAAATAGTATATTATGGCAAACCCAGGACAACTCCCAAACGACACTAGTGAAGATATGTCACTTAGATTTGATATAGGTGATTCATCATTTGTAAATGGTGCCGGAAGTACAAATATATCACTTACTGGTTGTCTGGAAAATTTGGGGTATATAAAAACTAGAACTATACCTCAGGAATCCCTTTGGTATGGAGCTAATACTGGATATTACACAAACGATGGTGTAAATGACTATATTAGTGGTGCTTGGAGTAGAAGTTATGATTTAACAAATAACGATTGGAGTATGGTATGTTGGGTTAAAACAGATCAATCTACTAAAGCAAATGGTGTATTTTGGTCTTTTGGTGCCTCTACCCCATCTAGTGCCAACAGAGTTTACCTTCAATACAATTCTAGTTTTAATAGACTTGTAGTAAATTTAAGAACCAATAGCCAAAACTTTATTAGAGCATATGCTTTACATGATAATTCAACACAAACAGGTATTACAAATAGTACTACAGGTTGGACAACAAGCCAAAGAGGAAATACTAATAGTGCTGGTTGGACTATGCTTACTGTAACATATGATGCTTCTCAATCAACACCAACAGCAGCTTTTAAAATATATTGGAATACTTCTGAACTGACTGTTCAAGCATCCGCCCCCAATCAAGGTAGAACAGCCTTTACCCCAGGAACTATGACATTAATGGATTTAAGTGATTCACTACCTACATCTAATAATGCTGAGTTTAGTATAGATGAATGGAAATATTTTGAGACTGTTTTAAGTAGTACTAACGTAAGTACTTTATATAACAGTGGTATTATTAGAAATAATTCAAATTTTACTCCTATAACAGTAACACAAACACAAGTTAGTTTTGATCGTGCTTCAGAACCTGCAGATGATGTATCTGGGTATTGGTCTCCAACTATTACAGGAGGAGTTAGAGCAATGCACTCAGCAACTAGTTTAAATCCATAATTATGCCTTACTATTTAATTACAAAAACCCAATACGATACAGAACATGCTTCTAATTTAGATCATGGCCCAGCTTGGAATTTAGATAAAACTAAATGTGTAATCCATGCACCCGATCCCTATATAGTAGACAACCCAGAACAAATTTGGAGTACTTCTAATGAATGTAATGAATGGAGATACTCAGAATCCGAAAAAACCAACTGGATGACTGATGAAGATATAAATGGGTGGTAAGCTTCCTGTGTAGGAAAATTTGGCTTCTTAAAAGATCTTTCGTATATTTACCAGGTAAATGGGGTGAGAGTCCAGTTATTAATTAAATAAATAAAAGTTATGATGTTTTCTTACGACAGTTCAAAAAATGAGTTCCTTACAAAGGATGCAATCCACGAAATCGCTCCATCTGTATTCACAGAGAAAGCCGATTCCAGCTCAACTTCAAAACACTACGTTCACATTCCAACCGAGAATGTTATTGATGACATGGCTTCATTAGGATGGGGAGTAGTTGATGCAAAACAAGTTAAAGCTCGTAAAAATGCGGGTTACCAAAAACACATGGTAGTGTTTGGGAATGATGATATTACCATTACGGGAAAAGATGGAGATACCGTTATGCCACGAATTTTGATGACTAATTCTCATGATGGTAAAAATTCATTCCAGTTCCAAGCAGGTTTATACCGTTTGGTTTGTTCAAATGGTTTGGTAATTGCAGATGCAGAGTTTGCTAATATGAAAATCCGTCATATGGGTTATGATTTAGCAGAATTAAAAACAGTAATTAAGGAGATTGTTGAAAAGCTTCCATTAACTGTTGAGTGTATGAATAAGCTTAAAGCTAAGGAGTTGAGTGAGCAAGAGCAAGTTGATTTTGCTAAAAAAGCTCTCGCAACACGTTTGAGCGAGAAAGAAATCTCAAAATACACTTCGGATGATATCGTTGAGTTACTAAACCCAACCCGTAAGGAGGATAATGGTAATGATATGTGGAGCGTGTATAATGTAATTCAGGAAAAGATCATTCACGGTATGTTTGATGTGTATGGTGTGAGTGGGAAAGTACGTAAAGCACGTAAAATTAAAAATTTCCGCCAAGATACAAAAGTTAACCAAGAACTATACCAATTAGCCCTAAGCTATGTATAAAGGAATAAAGGGGATAGCAAATAAAGTGATTATGGGAATGGAGGGCATTATTACGCCCGAAATTTCCCAGGTCACTAAACCACAAACCACAGTATGGGTTAATGGATGTTTTGATGTGGTACATGCTGGTCATATTGAGTTATTAAAATATGCTCGATCAGTTGGTGATAGGTTAGTAGTCGGGTTAGATACCGATGAGCGTGTTCAACAATCTAAAGGACCCACACGTCCTATTAATTCATTACTCCATCGTAAAGCCGTTATGGAGGCTATCCGTTATGTAGATGAAGTAGTAGCATTTGGTTCGGATGAAGCACTTCAAAATGCTATACAATGGAGCGAGGCTACATTTATAGTAGTTGGTAAGGAGTATGAAGGAAGAGTTATCGGTTCTGAATTTGTAAAGGAGGTAAAATATTTTGATCGTCTATACGACCTTTCTACAACAAATATTGTATCGTAAACGTATATACGTATGTATGGATATTGACTTATCTAAGAAGAAGAGTCGAGTTTTTTTTGGATATTTGAAATATGTTTCGTATATTCACGGTGTTGAATAAGGCGAGAGTCAAAAATAAAGGTTATGAAAATTAGATTTACAAATACGTTTTTACACATTACAGCAGTAGGAACTTTAGTATTAACACTATTTACCGATAGTTTAGTTTACCCCCTTATATTTGGGTTTTGCCTTGGAAATTTAATTTTAAACTCAAGAGAAACTCGGAATGAAGAACTTTAAGGAACTACTCCAACAGACTCTCGCAGATAATCAAATGGAGACGTTGATGCCTTCGCGGGAATACACGGAAAATGAGCGCATATACATGCAGGGCTATAGCGATGCACTAGCTGATATGCTTGAAGATTTTAACGACGAATATAGCGATTTTTTAGAAAACACATATACACCATCTTTAAACTAAAAATTATGGATTATCAAGAAATGGATGCAGAATTTGTATCTTTAGTAGAAATGATTGCAAATGATGATATGAGAGTAGAAATTATTTTTGAAGCTCTTAAAACTATGCAACTACACCCACACGCTTCTCCACAACTTGCTTTGCAAATTGGATTAAATGAGTGGGCTAAGTAAAATATTTTTCGTATATTTAGGTAAATAAAGGTATTATGACACAGGAAAAATCAGATTTGATGAATCGATTGTTTGAAATCGAAGAGCGTATTGCTGAATTATGGGAAGTCCACCCAGATAACCCCGATGCTATGGATGTAGTTGATGAATTTGAAGAAGCACAACGTGCAGCTGCTACTATAGAGGCTTATCTTGAGACTTTATGGTCACCAGAGGACGATGAAGATTTAATTTAGAAGGTATGCCCCGGTGGTGGAATTGGTAGACACGCCGGACTTAAAATCCTGTGGACAGTAATGTCCGTGCCGGTTCGACCCCGGCCCGGGGCACAAAGTATAGGACTCGTAGCTCAGCTGGATAGAGCATCTGCCTTCTAAGCAGACGGTCACAGGTTCGAATCCTGTCGGGTTCACAAAAAATAATTTGGCGTGTAGATATTTCTATATTACATTTGCATCAAACGGAGAGGTGGCAGAGTGGTCGAATGCACCAGTCTTGAAAACTGGCGTTGTGTGAAAGCAACCGGGGGTTCGAATCCCTCCCTCTCCGCCATTGCGAAAGTAGCTCAGTTGGTAGAGCATGACCTTGCCAAGGTCAGGGTCGCCGGTTCGAATCCGGTCTTTCGCTCAATTCGCAGTCAAGTGTACACTCAGTTGGGACTGTAAAGAGGGGGGCAATTGCTCCCTCTTTTTTATCCATTATTAATTACCGTTGTAAGTTTATATACTTTACCTGAGTTATTATCAACTTGAGTTCCTATAAATAATTTATCATTAAGGACATAAGGCATAACAGCAAAATTGGTACCTGCAAATGTTGTATTATAATGGGTTACACTATTATCGGAACAATCTAGTGATGCAATTTTTCTATCATCATTCATACACCAAATAAAGTTACGAACTGTATCTAATGCTATACTTGTAGAAGTATTATTATTAGCACCCCCACCTTCCTGTATAGTTATTGTAGTTGATGTATTATTTGAAGCATCAATTACTATAATTTTAGGTTTACCATTTGAACCACTACCACCTATATAATACTTACCTGTAGATGGGTTATATCTCCCATTTGTTAGACTTCCCCCACCAGAAATAGCACCTGTAGCTATAACAGCAAGAGTATCAGGATTAAATATAGTAAAACCACTGCTATCAGCAAATAATACTTCATTATCATCCGTATTTACTAATCCTACCCCAGCTGCATTATTGTTACCTCCAGAAGGGACAGCCATATTAATAAAGCTAGAATAAGCTAAAGTAGCAGTATCAAATACATCAACATATTGACCAAAAGGAATAAATACCTTATCTGTACTAGGTTCAAATATAGGTCTTCTCTTTTGGTTACTAGCAGCTCCGTGTACCGTACTTACTTTTGAAGTAGCAGTATTAGTACTCATATTATATTTTACTAAATGAGTGCCTGTATTTAAATAACCATTACTTCCATCAAAACAAATCATTCCAGTACCTGAATTTGCTGAAGAAGGGAGGTATTGGCTACTTTCACTTACAATATATAAATCATTTTGAGATATATTAGAAATGTCATCCCAAACACCATTACTCCTAGTATTGGACATATCTTCATTCCACCCAACCATTTTATCTTCTGAAGGAGAGTAATCTAAATAAGGTTCACTATAATTACCAGAACCAGGTCCATTATGTAATCTAAAAGTAGCATAATATTGACCTGGGGGTTGTGATTCCCAATTAGTCCAATACCCATTATCAGCTAACCAGGTGGCACATTGTGTTCCATCATCAAAAGGTATTTGTCCTAGTCTAGCAGGTAAAGAATTAACTCGAGCAACAAATGCTCCTTCATTATCAGCAGAACCCCAAAATCTAACACTACCTGAATAGTGTGGATATGGTGGAATATCACCTTTAGCAGGCCAATCTGAAGATGGAATATCCTTCCCAATAATATATTTATTATCTTCATCAGGGCCCATCCACCATATTTTTCCCCCATAATTTAAATCATAACGTTCTGGAGATGTAGGAGTTCCAACCCATAAACTACCTGTTTTAGTAGTACCTGAAGGGGGTGATGTTGTGGAGTAGGTAAATTGTCTTGATGTTGCCATTTAAAAAGTATATTTTATTATAAATATTAAAGTAATTTGGACTGTATGCAATTATTATGTATATTGTGTAATAAAGGGGAGTTCTTTGACATTAATAACTAAAAAACTATGGAAATAACATCATTTATTTTAGGTGTACTTGCAGTCATTGCTATTATGATGGTTGCGATTACGTCTGTGAATTATATGGCGTTCAAAACTCTAAAAAGAGATTTTGACAATTACGTAAGCAGTACTGAAAAAGTATTTGCTGATATCTATAAAGATAATGAAACAGATCGAGTTGAATTACATTCTCGAATTACAGAAACAGAACAAAATATTGTTCGACACACCGACTCTAGAGTCGATAAACTAGAAAGCAAAATCTATTCTGATTTTGATGTTAAGAGAACACAATCTCGCCAATACTAATTAAATAACCCGTCGGAACTCCCCATTTATTTCCATATATAACACGATATTATGCAATACTACACTACAACCACCGCAGGTAGCGATATTGAAATTTTATATATTTATACACGTGAAAACACAACAACAAATTAAAGAATACGCTTCGATAGCTCATTTATACTATTCAGAAGGTACTTTTTCTAAACAGGAAGTATATGACTGGATGGATGAGTACGGACTTGATGTTGTGAAATTATTAAAAGGAAGAATCGAATTTACCTATTCAGATGATTGGTATAGAACCAAAATGATTATCTGGAAGAATGGTAAAGTTGAAGTAGAAACAGGTATATAATGATAGATCCCGAAAGACTTTTTAGTGCTTTTGAACTTCCTGAAGCTGAAGAAGGGGATATCTTTGTTGAACTTCAAAAAACCCAAACATTTAAATTGGGTATGTTTAAGAAGATTATTTGGAATCAAAAAAATATGGAAGATAGGATGGATAAATTCCTTGAAATGATGCCTGATTTAGCTGATAAAATCGATTTTGATGGTGATGCAGGTGAATTTGTCACACATACAAGAGCTTGGGTATATCTCAAAGATTATGATCCTACTTCAGAACAAGGCAAGGATGCTGCTAGAATTTTCGCAGATCAATACACTATTACCGCATGTGATTTAGCTATGTCATTTTGGGAAGAAAGAGAAGCATATGAAAAATGTGCTCATATCAAAAAAGTTCAAGATTTTCTAAAATTAAACGTGATCCCCTAAATTCTTTTTAGTATATTTGAGATACAGAGGAAAGGAAAGAGGGAGAGAGAGAGGGGAATGTGACGTTTCGCGACGTCTCCCGAGACGTAATTTAAATAAAATAAAATGAGAAACAGAGATTTATTCAAACAAAAGTTAGCCCGTATTGATGGTAAGCTTAAAACAATCCGTGTAATGGCAACTCGTCAAGGTACTACTGTTCAAGATCTTGATAAATTACTAGATGATATCCATGAACAGTTAGGAGATATGGCTACGATGATTGAAAGAGAAGGTAAAGACGCATACGGACGTTAATATAAAATAAAAGTTATGAAACTAACAGCAGAACAAATCCAAGAGAATTGGAATATTTTTATTTCCAATATCGAAAACCACATCACGGGAGATCGTAAACAAGCCCTTCTTGATTTCTATAATAAGTATCAAGAACGTGTTATGTTGATGCCCGCGGCTCACAAGAAAGAATATCATAACTCCTTTCCTGGGGGGTATGTTGAGCATGTAAATCGTGTTGTACGTTGTGCTTTAAAGCAAGCCAAATTGTGGGAGGAAGAAGGATGTGATATGTCTACCTTCACTACCGAAGAACTTGTTTTTTCTGCTATTAACCACGACCTGGGGAAGATGGGAGATGAGAACCATGAATCATACATCCCCCAGGATGACAAGTGGAGACGTGAAAAATTAGGTGAAGATTATAAATTTAACACTAAAGTTCCATTTTCATCTGTCCCAGATCGTGGTTTATTTATGCTCCAATCACATGGTGTAATATATACTTTCAACGAAATGCTCGCGATACAAACGCATGATGGTTTATACGACGCGGCCAATGAGAAGTATTTGAAAGCGTATATGCCCGAACAAAAACCACGTACTTCCCTACCATTCATACTACACCAGGCCGACTTGATGGCAGCACGTATTGAATTTGAGAGAGAATGGTTGCCTAAGTTAAAAGGTAACGTGGAGGGGCAAGATAAGAATTTTACCTTAACAGACAAGCCGAAAGGCGCTACCAAGCAACAAAAAGCACTTGGTTCAATTAAAAGTGAAGGTTTAAAAAATTTATTAGATAACTTATGATTATTGCTATTATTATCTTATCAGTTTTAGTACTTGCCCTAGGGTATACTACATATAATCTTCTCCGTAAATTTGAAAAACAAGAAGATATCCTCGCAGGTTATCTAGATTACCTAGACAAATTATCGCGAGTAATAGAGGTTTCAGACGAAAAACTCAAACAAATTGATTCACGTGGTACATTTGAATCAGATGATGAGGTAGGTTTTTTCTTTCAACAAATAAAAGGGTTACAAGATATCTTAAACGACTTCCAGCTTAAGAAGCTTTGATAACCCTATGGCTATAAAGAAAACCCGAAGACCTAAGAGTAAAAACTACTTTACCCAAGAAACAGAAGATGCTATTGTATTATACAATGGCACTTCTGATACCGATGTCAAAAGTAAAATATACCAAAATAAAATTCATTATCCGTTTTTTAAATTAACGGAAAATATCATCCATACTTTTAAATTTTATTATACTGAGGTAGATGAGATTGAACATTTACAACATGAAGTAATCTGTTTTTTATTATCCAAAATTCACTTATTTGATCCCACAAGAGGGGCTAAAGCATATTCCTATTTTGGAACTATTGCCAAACGCTACCTTATTCTCCAGAATCAAAAGAATTATAAAAAACGTGTACATAAGGCTCCAGTGGATGAATTATTCAAAGATGATACTCATACCTATAGCATGGATGACCCAGATTCTAGTAAAGATCCATTATCAAAATATATAGATAAATTTGTAGAATATTGTACTGAAAATATATTTGAATTATTTCCTAAGAAAAAAGATGCTGAAATAGCAGATGCTATCTTAGAATTATTTCGTAAAAGAGAAAATATAGATGTTTTTAATAAAAAAGCACTTTATATCTACATTCGTGAAATGGTAGATGTTAAAACCCCTAAAATTACTAAAATAGCAAATCAGCTATATGCTATATTTAAGGATAATTATATTTTCTATCTCGAAAACGGATATGTAGAATTCGAATAAGGTTATATTTATACATGAATAAACACTATAAATATGAGTCAACAATTCGAAAAAACAGTATTTGGTAATAAGAAATTCTCGGATTTACTTGAGGAAATCTATAATAACCAAAAGCGCCGCGAAGCACAAGTAACCGCGCTTATATCCGAATTAAAACCAATGGTTTCTGATATTGGTGATGCTACACTTATTGTACCACTTATTAAAGAATACATGGAGATTGGTGTTAAAAATGATGATGCACTAATTAAAATGGCTACGCTAGTACAACGTGCCCTAAATTCTACTAGCGAAGATGGTGGTTTAGGTATTTCTGATGAAGAAAAAGCCCAATTACTTGAGGAAATGGAAAAACTCCAAACTAAGTAAAATATGGCTACTTTAAAATCAGGTCAAGCCCAATATAAACGACAGGGTAATAATAATAATTTTTCTAATCAAGATATATTAAAAAAACTTGAAGGGAAAGTTTTATCGGCTAGAATTTTAAACATAGACCAATCAGGAACTTCATCAAACGGTACATCTTCAGTACAACTATTACAAGAAGTACAATTGGGAGGAAGTGATATTATAAATGGAGTATTACCTTTTTTCCCCAATTTAAAAAATTACCCTTTAGTTAATGAAACTGTATTAATTATAGGCTTAGCAAATAAAGAATACAAAAATAATTTTAATAATTTAACTTTTTATTATTTATCTCCTTTAAATCTTTGGAATAGTAATCAAACAAACCCAATCCCATACCCAACAACTAAAGTAACATCTAATTCTCAAGGAAAAAGTTATCAAGAAGTTGAACAAACTGGAAATCCTAATAAATCATTAGAAACAGGTAATACAACGTTTAAACCTGGACTATATTTCAATGAAGATAATATTTCAAATCCTACATTCCCTTATGAAGGAGATTATATTATAGATGGTAGATTTGGGAATTCACTTAGATTTGGTAATACTGTACCTAATGGAATTGTCCCTGTACAAAATAATTGGTCTACTAGTGGTAGTATAGGAGATCCTATTACCATTTTAACTAATAAAAAACACACAGAACAACCTACATTTAATTCTATCACTGAAGATATAAATTTAGATGGATCTTCTG
>Ga0209304_1002323_pt1 | contig 10371 bp, 7 predicted proteins | sample COGITO_mtgs_1004_4_FD_184789 | JGI IMG/M metagenome (GOLD analysis project Ga0209304, IMG submission 184789) | Pelagic marine microbial communities from North Sea - COGITO_mtgs_100423 (SPAdes) (version 2) | ecosystem: Environmental > Aquatic > Marine > Epipelagic ...
CACCTTCAATGTTATCTAACAGCTTTTTCTCTGCATCATCATGATCCATAAAACGACTGCTATACACTATGCCGTTACCAACACGATGCTGAAGCGGTATACGCCACTGCCAACCCGACTCATGTGCAATTGATCGTGTATAAGCAAGCGGAGGACCTACTGATGCAGTTTGCACGGCAATGGCACTGTCATTAGGTAACCATTGCGACCAAGATTCATAACCCGTATGCAAAGCATCCTCAATAAGCAGTGCACGCATGCCGGTACAGTCAATAAAGAAATCACCGTCTATGACTTCATTGCTATCGAGCGTCAAAGAGCTAATGTTGCCATTTTCGGCATGTTTATTAACTTTCGCAATTTTTCCTTCAACACGCTTAACACCAAAACCTTCACTAAACTTACGCAGATATTTTGAGTAGAGAGAGCTATCAATATGAAACGCATAGTTAAGGCCAGTATTCGGCAAATGCGAAAACTTATTCGCTTCAGCAGCACGGCCTTCTAAACAATAGTCGCCAAACTCTGTCGCTATACCGAGCTTACGCCCCTTCATCCAAAAATGCTGAAAACCACAAGCCCAGCAGTCTTTTCCTGTTACACCAAAGGCATGAAGGTAATCTTCATTAACGTTGCGCCAGTTTTCAAATTTAATTCCTAGCTTATAAGTACCTTGCACCGCATCTAAAAAATCGGCCTCTTTTATGCCTAGTAGCCGATTAAAAAAGATCATCGTTGGAATGGTCGCTTCACCTACACCAATGGTGCTAATCGCGTCGGACTCTACCAAAGTGATATCGATATTGGTGCCTATCAGCTTGGATATCGCCGCAGCCGCCATCCACCCTGCTGTGCCACCACCAGCAATCACTATTTTCTTAATCGGTTTATTTTCCACAACTACACCTTCTCATTTTCTTATTTAAGAAGCGGGCAATCGCCGCTTCTCAATTATTTTTTCGTTTTTTATGTTCGTATTTTATTTATCTAACTTACGTCGTAACATCGCCCATAACTGCTTGGCCGTTGCATCATCAATATCACCTAAAACACCTAACGCTTTATCTGGAATATGAGCCAGCGTATCGGCATCGGTTTCTTGCTCAAACACATAATAATTAAACAGTGTCTGCCAAGCTCGTTTCTGTTCTGCAGGCAGCGTTTTGATACTTAACAAAGCATGAACCAATGTGTCCATGGGTGCACCCATTATTACTGGCGAGCTACGCCACCAATAATTTATTAGCACATTAAAAGCATCTAAAGCCTCAACATGGTGCCACCACATACTCGGTATATAAATAGCATCGCCGGCTTCTAACTCTGCCACTTGCGCCTCTTGCAAAGCATCTTTAAAACGAGGATAGCGTGTAAAGTCTGGCTTATGAAAATCAACCAAACTAATAGCCTGCCCCGCTGGCGTAAAATCGACAGGGCCCACATATAAATTGGCTAATTGCTCAGGTGGAAACAGCGTAAAGCGTCGTCGCCCCGCCGACACACAAGCGATATTGTTAGGGCTATCAAAATGCGCAGCAATTCGAGTTTGATTTCCCATCCAGACAGATGCTAAAGAATCTAGCCCCGCTAGGTTAATATCGTTTTGTTCACGAAAACTAGGACAGCAGCTGTCTACCGAGGTAGAACCAATATAGCATGCGGGATCAGTATCACTTTCACCCAGTAATTCAAACTGCGTTAGCATGCTATCTAAGCTAGCACCTGAACGGTCAAAGTTAAAGCCACTCAAATTATTGTTATAAAAAAAACGGCCCTTAATCTCGGGCTTACCTTTAAACACCATAACTTGCTGTTGCTTATGCTGACTATGGCTTCGCATATAAGCAATCGCTTCAGCTTTGCCTTGTTGCGCGGCTTTAACGGCTGGCCAATGAGATACCAAACCTTTTAATACTATCGGCTTATCGGCATTAAGTACCTCAGCAGGCAGATTATTCGCATCTACACCGCTAAGCACTTTTACCTGATTCTTAATCGCTATATTTTTAATCGCTATGGTATCGATAACAAAGTTCTCAATAGTTAAAGCCTTAACCGTTAACAGAGAAATGGCTCAAAGCACCATTCACCTATTTATAAACTCGCATTTTTTAAGTCAATAAGACGACGGATGTTAGACATAGACGCAAGCACCATATATATGGCCTGCAAAATACCGCGACGATGAAAGTCCGCCAACACATCACTCTGTAAGGCAGCTAGCTTCTCTTCATTAATGGTATGGAAGCCTTGTAAGCTATTTTTCTCGCCGTTGTTAAGTTCAACATTTAAAGTAAACGGCTCAATTAAATCTTGCGCAACTAAGGCTTCAACAAACTCTTCGCTAATTGCCTGACCCGCATGAATTTGCTGTAAAACATCGACTACTCGAGCGGTATAATCAGAATTACCGCCAAAGGGATCAAAGAGTGGCTCGCCTGCAGACTCGTTAATTCTAGCGCTATCCATATCAATGGATATAACCATCTTCTTATGAGCAATCTCGCCCTCTACCACGGTTTGAAAGCCAATTAAAAATGGGCCGCGCTCAACCATTAATGGAATATAAGACGCATCCCAGCCGTCTTCATTCAAATAAAGGTTCTCATCTTGCTGAAAACCAAACATCACCATGGGTCTATATTTATCGGTGTCTGTCGATTTATGAAAGAAGATAGGATAATCGGCTTGAATATTACGAAACTCTGTAGGAATCGCCAAAGTACACATTATTTGGTCGCCAAAGTCGGCACCGAAATTTGCGCTATGCGCAGCATTCACTTTAAGATCTTTATGATCTACGTTATTTAGTACAACATGATTCGGCATTCTATTTCCTACAATGTAATTGCTATTAACTGGCTCAATATAAATAATTCTTTAGTCGCTAAACGCCCTGACGGATGCGCGCAAGTAACTCTCTATTACTAGGTAAACCACCTAATAACCGCTGAGTGTTAGCGGCGTTTTCATCAAAGAAACGCTTCGCTAAAACAGCATTTTCACTGCGCCGCGCAGTTTCTCTTGGCTGCGTTTTAAAACCCATACCGTAAAGTACGTATTGATAACTGGCAGCAGGAAAAACTTCGTCTGCTTGAATAAAATCCAATCGTGATGGCGACTGATAACGCCAGCGATTTAATAATTCTTGTAAATGCTCAGGAATACTAGAGGCATCTCGATGATCATGCCAATAGTCAGAACCACTGCGCTGAGAAAGCACATAATGCAATTTTAAAAAATCAATAATCCTATCCCATCGATATTGAAATCGCTCATTAAAGCGCTTTGCTGTTGCCGCCATTAAATTTTCTGTCGCAGGCATATCATCTCGAATCATACTGGCAGACAACTCAACCAAAGCCAGCGCAGACGCTTCAAGCGGCTCAATAAAACCCGCCGACATACCAACGGCGACACAGTTTTTCTTCCAGAATGAAGCGCGATGACCCGGCTGAATCTTTAACGGCCTTAGCTGCGCTGCACTCGCTTTTGCTTTACCCATGCTGGCAGTTAAATAAAGCCGTAAATCTTCTTCTGCTTGCGCCTCAGTGCTGTGTGCGCTGGAATAAACATAGCCCACACCTCTTCTGCTAGGCAAGCCAATATCCCATATCCAACCCGCACGCTGTGCAGTCGACAAGGTCGCTGAAGCAATGGCTTGCTGGCTATCGGCATAAGGAACATGCACCGCCAGAGCACGGTCATTAAACAACACCGATTGCCGACTAATAAAGGGTTCATTAAAATGCTGCGCTAATAGAACAGAGTGAGTACCAGAACAGTCAATAAATAAATCGGCGTTAAGCGCCCCATGCTGCTGGGTACTCAAGCTTTCTATACTGCCATCACTGGCTGCATTAACGGTAGTCACATGATCAAGCACATGGGTAACAGACAGCTTTTCAGTGCAATGCTTTTGTAAAAAACAGCTGAACTTAGCGGCATCAAAATGATAACCGTAATTCACTACCGCGGCGTATTCAGGGGTAGTGACTTGCTTAGGGGCTAAGCCCTGCTCACACACTTGGCTCTGCCCGCAAACGGCATCGGCAAAAGACATTGAGGAAGCCTGAGACTGCAAAAACGGTACGCTATTAACATCATGGTAACCGTGCGGAAGAGAGAACGGATGATAATAAAAATCTGAGGCGCTGCCGTCCTTCCAACCAATAAATTTTGAACCTTGCTTAAATGATGCGTCGCATTCTGTAATAAAAGCCTGTTCCGACACACCTATTTTTCTTAGCGTATCGCGCATTGATGGCCAAGTGCCCTCACCCACGCCAATAATGGGCACATTGGGAGACTCAACCAAGGTGATATTTAAACCTTCGCCATGTTCGGCTGCAATGACGGCCGCGGTTAACCAACCCGCCGAACCACCACCGAGAATAATAATATTTTTTACTGCTTTACTCATAAAAGATAACTTAGAGGTAAACGCTAACGATAAAACTATTTCTTATAATTTAGCCACAACTGCGCTGTCTAATTAACATACAGGCAATGTAACCCTCGACACATTATAACCGCGTAAAAAAAAACAGCCACGAAAATCGTGGCTGTTTTTATAAAGTTTTAAACCGTTAAAGAAATGGCTTAAAACTTATAACGTGCACCAACACTGTAACGAGCACCAGTTTGGATAGCACCAATCACCATGTTCGGGTGACGGCCATACAAACGCTGTGTTTCATTAGTAATGTTAATACCTTCAGCTGAAACGCTAAAGTCTTCCGTTACGTCGTAACTAAGGCTGATATCAATTTGACCGAAATCTTCTGTGTAAACAGGGTTTCTTTCATTGTTACCATCAACAGTTGCTGTAAGGAAGTCATCACGCCAGTTATAAGCGATACGAGCTTGAATACCATCTTTATCGTAGAAACCGATAAGGTTGGCAGAATCACTCAAACCTAATAAAGCGAACTGATTTTCTGCACCAGCGCCTTTGTTAGTGTTGAAGTTATCATACTCAATGTCGCCATTAACTGTTGTCATGTTAGCAACAAGACCGAAGCCTGAATCACCAAACATATGCTGAACAGCAATTTCAAGACCATCAATTGACGCATCTCGCGCATTTACAGGTGTCGTTAGACTAAACACTGCCGATGGATCACCTAACGACGCATCACCAGTAATTGGTGTGCTGTATAGAGATTGCATCTCAGCAAGAACATCAGCATTGTCGGCAGATCCTGCTGATATAACAGCAGCATTGTATCGATCACCTTGACCAGGATGAGCTAGATCAAAGACAGTGTCGTCCACAGTGGTTGTACCAATAAAGTTTTTAACATTTTTCTGGTAAAAACCTACTGAAACATAGCTGCCTTCGCCGTAGTAGAACTCAGCAGATAAATCCATGTTATTCGACACAAATGGTGCTAATGCTGGGTTACCTTGACTACCTGTACCGCCATCTAAACGAACAGGGTTATTTACCGAACGACCACCTTGAAGGTCGGCATAACTTGGACGAGATAATGTTTTACTGGCCGAAGCACGTAAAACCAAATCATCCGTTACGCTAACATCAAAGTCGATATTAGGTAGTAAGTAGTCATATGAACCTTCACCAGAAGTAGTTCCTACGTCATCAAAAATGGCAGTAAATTCGTTAGCTGACTCCCAAGTGATTCGGTTGTAGATAGGCACCATCGCTGTCGATTTAACATCAGTATCTTCATAACGTAAACCCCATGAAGCATTCATAGGCATTCCTGCACCTTCCCAAGCGAAGTTCGCTTGAACATACAGAGATGTTTGATCTTCAGTAGTAGTACGGTCAGTTGTGAAGTTAGGATCTGCACAAAGTACAGGACCACAAGCACCTAAGTCGTCACCGTTAGCAGTAGCGATTGCAGCAATAGCATCACGCGCACCTTGGAAATCAGTTTCGTAGTAGTTTGCTTCAAAATTAGGGTTAGATGAACCCGAAAGTTGATCAAACTGAGACGAAAGATCTTTAGGTGTGAATAAACCATCATCGTAATCAGCTGGAGTAGCGTAACCGCCCCATGTACCATTATCGTGCGCTGAGTAAGCCGAACGGTTGGTTGATTCAAGAACAGAGATGCCGAAATCAACACTCTGTAAAGTAGAATCATCAAACGTGTATTGACCATCAATTTTTGCTTGTTCAATATCATGCTTCATGTAGCTATTACGGAAGCTATTACCAGAGGTTTGCATAAGCGCTGGATCAAATCCTTGACCACCGATATATTCAAAGCTAGTAACCGGTACATCTTGGCTGTAATCAACAGTAGTTGATAAACGGTTAAATTGAACACCAGCGATTTTGTTAGCGGTGCCGCGATCATCTTTAGCACCGTTTTCGGCATCAGAGTTATGATAATCAAATACTAAAGATAAGTTATCAGAAGCATTCCACTCAACGTTTAAGCCAATCGAGTTGTTTTCAGATACACGACCCCATTCGCCAGTAGCGAAAGTGATATCAGCACCAGTGCCATCAGTGTAAATAACTGGCGCAACGATTGAACCATTACCAGTACCTTGAGTGAATTCACCCGACTGAGGAACACCGTTAAACCAAGCACCCATTTCATGACGCTGAGTCTCAACATCAAGTTCTGAGTAGGTATAATCTAAAGTTGCAGTAATATCAGAAGATGGCGCCCACTGAAGTGTTAACTGCGCATTAGTACGCTCACGTTGAATTTGGTTAAATTCGTAATCAATAGTACGTGGTACTGCGTAAATGTCGCCCGCTTGTGGTGCGTTTGCGAAATCAGGTGAGTTAGCAGGAACTGAACCCCAATCACCTTGATCGCCAGGAATAGTGAACCAACCACCGCCTGTATGTGCTTTGTTATAACCACTATCACGCTCAGAAACACTGGCACTAATAGAAATACCAATAGTATCGTCAGCAAATGTCTGACTAAAAATACCTGAAAGCTCAGGTGTAGTATCAGACCCTTCATCATTTGATGAATCAGCATGTAACTTAACCGATACGCTAGCAATACCATCTGGGTTATTTAAAGGACGCGCTGTTTTAATATTAATTAACGAGCCAATGCCGCCCGTTGTTAATGACGCTTTACCTGTTTTGTAAACTTCAACACCGCTAACGCTTTCAGCAGCTAGGTTAGCAAAGTCAAAAGAACGTGATGAAGATGCAGCAGTGTCTTCAACATTCGCAGAAGGCATTTGACGACCGTTTAATGTCACCAAGTTAAAATCGGGACCAAAACCACGAACGGTTACTCGGCTACCTTCACCATTTTGGCGATCGATTGACACACCCGTAATACGCTGTAACGCTTCAGCTAAGTTAGTGTCAGGCATCTTACCGATATCTTCAGCAGAAATTCCGTCAATGACACCAGAAGCGTATCGCTTCATATCCATTGAACGTTCTAAACTGCCACGAATACCAGTAACAACCACTTCTTGAATCGCTAAAGCTTCTTGAGCCATGGCGTTCATAGACACCCCAGCCAAAGCCAGAGCAATGCTTCTAGTCAATAGTTTCTTTTTATGAACCATTAATTTACATCTCCGCAAAATATAATTGTATATAAATTGATCGCCTGATCGAAAAAATTATTATAATAATCGACGACAATTTTTGATTTTTTGTTTATAAAAATAAACACTAAAAAAAACAAACACAAACACACAAACAAACACGAATTTTAAATACATATTCGATTTCGCAACGTTAACAGGAGCTATGTCAAATAGCGTAGGTTTGAGATAGAAGCATCGGCTAGCGAGCCAAACAGGAAGACCGTTAGAGATCCATTTTGATTTAGTCAATAAAGTATATAAACCCCCTCTTCAAATTGATTTAAAAACGATCAATCGATAAGAGCAACAGCACGGCACAATCAAACGACACTAACGAATAACACTTAATGGCAAGAAAAATGAAGCCATGACGAATTAATGACTCATTAACAAGCACGAGAAATAGCAGAAAAATAAACTGATTGAGCAAGTAGATAGATAGTTAGGTACATGGGCACATAGTTAGGTACATGGGGCACATAGATAGCAACATGATGTCACTAGTGGTGAATACCACGAAGAGCTTAAAGACTGAGGGGGCTATAAGAAGAAATGATAAGAAATGAAAACTTAACCAGGAGGACGCCCATAAGCAGGAGCCCATAAAAAGCGTAAAGTAATACGTCAGTATAATAGAGCAATATCTATAGAGTCATAACCGCACTGTTTTCGTACTATTTTCGTACTATTTTTTGCGCTATCCATTACACGATTCATTACACGACTCATTACGCTATTAAGTATTCAATCGAGTAACGACTTACAGCTAGCTATGAACTATGAAGTTTTAGCCGTCTATCTTTTACCACCAAAACGGCAATGACCGCCGAACTAAACAAAAATAGAGAGGCAGGTACCGGTACTGACACATTAGCCCCTCCATACTTACTCCAAATGGCATAAGTCAGCGTATCGGCATTGGAATTACGCAGGCCAAAATCTGAAGCCCTAAAGGTTGAGCCCGAGCCGGTATGAACATCGCTTCGTTGATCGGCTTTATTAATTAAAAAGACCGCTGGAAACACCTCAAGCTGAGGCGCCACTGACCCGACAGGAGTAACAATGGAACACTGAATATGGGAGTAACAGCCATGGGTTAATTCAGGCTCACTATCAAACATACCTGAAGGCAAATCCAGTAACACTTGTTCTAATAAAGCTAAATTAGCTTCAAGACCGGATTGTGCATCCGGAAAGAAAAAATCAGTAGTTTCATCACAATCATTAAACAACAAAATACATGAGCTATCGGCAAATTGAACCTGATAAACCTCACCGTTAATTTCAATGCCTGTAGCACCGACTAACTGATCATATTGAATCTGGTGAACAACCGAGGCAAACGTAATAGAAGTATAAAAGCAGAAAACAAAAACAGATAAGCACTTTAGCAATTTCATCGAATAGTCCTTTAACTTGAATGTATTAGCCACCCATGAAAACTATATGGGCGTAGCAGGCGTGTAGCGTTAAATCAATAGAGACAAGAAAGGAAGACTAAATAGAAAAGAGAGGAGTATAAAAAAAAATTCTTTAATAACATCGAGTAACATTTACGATATTAAATTCAGATTAAAATCAAAAAACACTCAATACAGTTTGGCTATCTTTACAGTTAAACTGTTATCCATTTCACTCTAGCTTTGCTTCCATTCTTGCAACAATCATTACAAGATTTAACAACGCCAGCGTAACAATATAATATTTTTATCGGTATGGTAATTCGCTACAAAAAAGACAATTAAAAAAAATTATTAAATTATTGAAAAGCATTTTTAAGACTATCGAGCAAGATAAGCCGGTCGGCTATCTGCCATTAAAATATCTAACTTTTTCTGTGCCGCTTTAGGATTCAAAAGATCTTTCACCTCTATCATCTCGCACTCGTCTCTAACCATCTCATCAATATGAGTAGGATAATGGCGACAATCATCGGGGCGATCATGATAAATAGAACAAGCGTATTTTTCTTGCTTAGATTTTTTCGAGCGCGATAAGCTATCTATGCTTAATGCTCCTTCAGCATCATCCACCAACTGCAAAAATGGACAGCGCCTTAAACGCTCACCACTTTTAGGATCGGCCCAGATTTCACCGTCACGCACATACTGGTAAATATCAGGCCGCGACGCTTCCCACCAGTCAATTTCATCTTGGGTAGCAGAAAGGCCTCCATCACTATAATGGATACAACATTTACCGCATTGATTGCATTCTTTCATTATTATGATCGCTTATTGGAACAGTATAGACATGCGTCTAAGCCAATAAAAAAAGCTCACTTTGCCAATAATTCCAGGTGATGTCTATTAATCAACAAACCCGCAAAGCCTGATTAACGAACTCGCAAAACGAGCGCAGTTAAAAAGCTGATTGTCAGGGGCGACAAAAGGCGATTCTTAAGATTACAAAAGACGATCCTTAAATATAAGGATTCAATTAAGAAGAATAAAGAAAGGTTATTTCAGCACGCAAAAGACTAACCATCTAATAGTATTAGATGGTTAGTCTTTAAATCTAGAGCGGGGTAAGCTTTTAAGCCTTACCAAATGTGAACGGCTGTTTAGAGCCTAATAATCCACTTCATCTTCAACAGGCGAACTTTGTTCTTTTTCCTGTTGAATCCGTTGATAGATTTCTTCACGGTGGACGGCGATTTCTTTGGGTGCGTTAACACCTAATCTCACCTGGTTACCTTTTACTCCAAGAACAGTAACTGTAACGTCGTCTCCGACCATTAATGTTTCGCCTATACGACGAGTTAAAATCAGCATTACGCATCTCCCGATGTCCTGCTGGCTTTCAAGCACAAATGTGCGT
>Ga0209304_1002326_pt1 | contig 10360 bp, 10 predicted proteins | sample COGITO_mtgs_1004_4_FD_184789 | JGI IMG/M metagenome (GOLD analysis project Ga0209304, IMG submission 184789) | Pelagic marine microbial communities from North Sea - COGITO_mtgs_100423 (SPAdes) (version 2) | ecosystem: Environmental > Aquatic > Marine > Epipelagic ...
GATGCTGCACTTCAGGCTCAACTCGCCAAATAATTGCTTATGAGTGCGCCAGGCCGTTGGCAGTTAGAAAAAGCCTTATCTGCACTCAAGCATGGTGAAGTGATTGCTTATCCTACGGAAGGGGTCTGGGGCTTAGGCTGCGACCCTTTCAATGCTGATGCAGTTGATCGTCTTTTGGCATTAAAAAATCGGCCAATGGATAAAGGTCTGATTCTCGTCGCTGCCAACCTCGCTCAAATCTCACCGTTACTGTCGTTTTTGTCTAATGCACAGCTTGCGCAGTTAAAGGAATCAGTGAGTGATGACAGTGCGCATGTATCGGGTGAATCTCGACCGACAACCTGGTTAATACCTTCAAACGGACTTATTCCTTACTGGATTACCGGCACGCACGATACTGTGGCGGTGCGTATTTCGAAGCATCCAATGGTTGCCGCGCTTTGTCAGTCCTTTGGCGGCATGATCGTATCGACATCAGCTAATCCGAGTTCGCAAGCTCCCGCATTAACGCAGCTTTCAGTGCGACATTATTTTGGTAAGCAGATTCCCGTTTATTTAAGTGGTAAGGTTAATCGCAGTGGCGTTACGTCTGAAATTCGCAATTTAGTGACAGGCGATGTTTTACGTTAGAATTTGACGAGTTAATTTTAAGCGCCAATCCAATCCATACTATATTAACTATGAACCATTAGATTGAAACACTTACTCATTGGGAGCAAGCATTGAGCACCATTGATAAACAGGCCGTTCAAACCTTTTTGCTCGATTTACAAAATCGCATTTGTGAGCGCTTTGAATCGCTTGATGATGGCGCAACTTTCGTAGAAGATGCTTGGGATAGACCGCAAGGTGGCGGTGGTAAAACACGCGTACTTAAGAGCGGAACTCTTTTTGAAAAAGGCGGTGCTAATTTCTCTCATGTGTTTGGTGATCAACTTCCACCATCAGCATCTGCTAACCGCCCAGAATTAGCAGGTCGCTCATTTGAAGCCTTTGGTGTGTCGGTGGTGATGCATCCAGATAATCCTTTTATTCCTACCTCCCATGCTAATGTCCGTTTTTTTATTGCTGAAAAAGAAGGTGAAGATCCTGTCTGGTGGTTTGGCGGTGGTTTTGATTTAACACCGTATTACGGCTTTACCGAAGATTGCGTAAGCTGGCATCAACAAGCCAAGCAAGCCTGTGATCCTTTTGGTGAAGAGGTTTATGGCGAATACAAACACTGGTGTGATGAATATTTTTATTTAAAACATCGCGATGAGCCACGAGGTATTGGCGGCTTGTTTTTTGATGATTTAAATAAATGGGGTTTTGAAAAATCTTTTGAATTTATGCAGCGTGTTGGTAATGCCTATATTGAAGCTTACAGTGACATTGTGAGCCGAAGAAAGTCCATTGAATTTACAGAGTCTCATAAAGCTTTTCAGCGCTATCGACGCGGACGTTATGTTGAATTCAATTTGGTTTATGACCGTGGCACATTATTTGGACTTCAATCAGGGGGGCGTACAGAATCTATTTTGATGTCGATGCCGCCAGAAGTAAATTGGCACTATGATTATCAAGCGAAACCGGGCTCTGTAGAAGATGCTCTATATGAGCAGTTTTTAAAACCTAGAGATTGGCTTGCGACTGCTGTATAAAATAATTTTTTATAGATGCGTAACGCAATAGCAATTGAGAGCGAAGAAAATAAATAATGAACGATGTAAACAAAGATCGTTATGCTGTGTTCGGAAATCCGATTGAGCATAGTCGATCGCCGGATATTCATCAGCAGTTTGCTGAGCAATTAAAACAAACCATGACTTATCAGCGGCAGCTTGTGGCGCTGGGTGAGTTTGAAGTCAGTGCCCGCGCTTTTTTTGATAGTGAGGGTGCGGGTTTAAATATTACCGTACCGTTTAAATTAGACGCTTATCAGTTTGCCGATCAATTAAGTGAGCGAGCGCGACGCGCAGGTGCAGTGAATACCTTAATAAATAAAGACGGTAATATTGTTGGCGATAATACTGACGGCTGTGGTTTGTTGGCCGATTTACAAAGTAATTTGCAGTGGCCTATTGGGGGCGCGAATATATTAGTTTTAGGCGCAGGCGGTGCTGTACGAGGAATTCTTGAGCCGCTGTTATTGGCTAAGCCCGCATCAATCGTTATTGCTAATCGTACGCTCGAAAAAGCCGAGCAATTAAGTCGCGCTTTTCAACCATTAGCCAACGATGCTGGCTGTGAGTTAATTGCTAAACAATATGACGAACTGACAGAGCCTTTCGATATTATTATTAATGGCACTAGTGCAAGTCTTAGCGGTGATACTCTGCCATTAGCGAATGAATGTTTTAACGGTGCTTGCTGTTATGACATGATGTATGCAAAGGGACCTACGCCTTTCTTGCAACTAGCCGCTAAGCAGGGAGCAAGAAAAATTGCCGATGGCCTTGGCATGTTGGTTGAGCAAGCGGCAGAGTCTTTTCGGCTTTGGCGTAATGTTAAGCCGAGTACACGCGTAGTGATTCAATCTATTCGCAATAGTTTATAAATAGTGAATAAATTTTTTCTAGGCAGCTTATTTCTTTTATTGTTTGTTACTACAAAGTCCATGGCTTCTGTTGGGCTTTTTATCGAATTGCCAAAAGCGGGCTTAAAGCCATCTGAGTTAGCAGTTGTTTATATTAAGGGCGATAAAAAAAGCGAAACGATTGCTTACTATTATCAGCAGCATCGTAAAATTCCGTTTGAGAATATTATTGGCATTTCATTAGATGCCAATAAAACGGTTATTGGGCCAGGTGAATTTGCGGTTCAAAAAAAGTTATTGGATGCTCAATTAAGTGATAACGTTCAGGCGTTAGCGTTGGCGTGGGATAAGCCGTATCAGGTTGGCTGCATGGGTGTGACGGCGGCATTTACCTTTGGCTATAACGTCGCTTATTGTGCCACCTCATGTAAAAAAACACGTACTTCGCCTTATTATAATTCTACGAGTGTCGCGCCTTATCGTGATTTTAAAATGCGGCCTACAATGATGCTCGCAGCAGAAACACTTAAAGACGCAACGCAATTAATCGATCGTGGAATTGCGTCGGATGATACGCAGCCATTGGGGCGGGCCTTTTTATTGACGACGTCAGATAAAACACGCTCTGTCCGCAATGTTTTTTTTGACGAGGTAAGCAAAAACTTTAAAGATACATATGATTTACATATTTTAAATTCTGATGGAATAAAAAATCGCTCTGATATTTTATTCTATTTTACGGGCGCGGTAGCTGTGCCGCATTTAGAAACGCTTTCATTTTTACCGGGTGCAATGGCCGATCACTTAACCTCGGCAGGTGGTCAGTTAACTGATTCTAATCAGATGAGTGCAATGCGATGGTTAGAAGCGGGGGCGACGGGCAGTTATGGCTCAGCGATAGAGCCCTGTAACTTTGTACAAAAGTTTCCGAATCCTTTATTAGCGATGTGGCATTACGGATTGGGTGCGACGATGCTTGAGGCTTATTGGAAAAGCGTGCATATGCCAGGGCAGGGAAACTTTATTGGTGAACCTTTAGCTTCACCTTTTAATGGTTATCGGTTGTTAAGAAAGGCGGATCACATAGAGGTGCGGTCACCTATTTTACGCCAAGGTCGTTATCGGATTATCGCAAATGAAGATGGCTTGCTAGGCCTTAATACGCCGAGTTATTTACGGTCTATGAATCAGATTTCTATTCAGTCCATAACACCTTATCGCCATCATCTTGTGTTGCAGCCGCCCTACCATTCGCACTATAAAATTGAACGCTTATGATTTTTAGGGTTGCCGTTTATGGGTGACGTGGTTTTATTGCTCTTGGCGATATTGGTCTTTTAGTTTTACATAGTTTGCAGTGGTATAAAGAAAAAAGCTTTTCTCTTTTTCAGTTAATGGGCGAGCAGGTTTGCACGGCGAGCCCACATAGAGAAAGCCACTTTCGAGATGCTTGCCCGGTGGCACCAAAGCATTGGCACCAATAATAACCTCGTCTTCAATTACCGCGCCGTCCATTACAATGGCACCGTTACCAATTAATATACGATTGCCTATTGTGCAGCCATGCAGCACGGTGCGATGGCCAATAGTGACATCGTCGCCAATCGTTAACGGCCAGCCAGCTTCATTAAAACTGCTGGCATGAGTAATATGCAATATCGATCCATCTTGAATGCTGGTGCGTTGGCCAATACGAATACGATGCATGTCGCCACGAATAACGGCCTGCGGCCAAACGGAGCAATCATCGCCTAAAACCACATCACCAATAACAACGGCGCTTTCATCGACATAAACAGCATTGCCTAATTGGGGAGTTGTGTTTTGAAAGGGGCGAATATTCATAGTGTTTTACTCTGCTAACGGGCGTGAATTTAATGACGTTGCTACAAAGCGGTTGATTATATCCAATATCAGTTGCCACTGATATGATGGCTAATGTTCTGATTAAGCGCAGAGTGGCTAAGAGTAAAGCGGCTAAGAGTAAAGCGATTAAGATTAGAGCGGTTAAGAGTAAAGCGATTAAGAGAAGAATAATTAAGAGTAGAGAGGCTTGAATGCGAAACAAAAGATTTATTGCTGGCGCAGTTTGCCCAAAGTGTAAACTGGCCGATAAAATTTTTACTTATCTCAAAGATGTCGACGTTAATAATAAGGATGATCAGTGGCGAGCTTGTGCGAGCTGTGATTTCGAAGAGTCATTAGCCGCAGTAATTGCCTCGCAGCAAGAAGAGATACCTACGCGCGTGAATCAAAATCGTTTAGGAGAGCAGCCGCTTGCTCATGAGGTGGCTGTTGAGGCAGTTAAATTTATTGATCCTAAATAGATTTATATTTTTCGCAGTAAAGCGGGATAAACAGCGGCTAAGCTGAGACCGCGGGCCAGATTAAAACAAATAAATGCAAACCATAAGCCGTGATTTTGCCAGCCCTGCGTTAGCCACCAAGTAGGTAAAAATACAATAACCACCGAAAACCACATGGTGAGATGCATTTGTCGCGTCTGCCCTGCTCCAACAAAAACACCGTCGAGTAAATACGCCAGCATGCCTACTAACGGCATAAGCACCAGCCAAATCATATATTGCTTAGCGAGCAGCATGATATCGGGCATATCGCTGAGCAAGCCAATAATTGCGTCTCCTATAAGTAAGAAGCTTGCGGTGAATAATAGAGCGGTTGCGGTAAGCCATGCGGCGCAGATTTTCACGCAGTGAATAAAGGTTTTTCGCTGCCTGCTACCGGTTGCTTCACCACAAAGGACTTCGGCGGCATAACTAAAGCCATCCATAACATAGGCAGAAAAGAACACCAGCTGTAATAAAATAGCATTGGCGGCTAAAACTGAGTCACTGAAGCTAGCGCCTTGAGCAGTGAAAAAGTTAAAGGTAAAAAACAGCAGTAAAGTTCGTACAAACAAATGAGCGTTCATCGCTAATATTTGTTGATAGGCTTTGAGTGAAAGCCAGCTCCTCCACTGTCTGAGCGTGCTTAATTGCGTATTTCGGGCAACAAAGACCAAACCGAGAGCTAAACCTGAGTATTCGGCAATCACGGATGCCATAGCGGCACCTGCGCTGTTCATGTCCATGACGACTATAAACAGCGTATCCAAAACGATATTAATGAGGTTAGTGAGCAATATAAGTGCTAATGCGGCCTTGGTTTTCTTGAGGCCTATTAGCCAGCCGGAAATCGCAAAGGTCATCATGGCTGCTGGGGCCGAATAAAGACGGATACGGATATATTCGGCGGCTAGGCCTGCAATATTCTCGCTGGCGTTCATGATTATTATGATGGAATCAATTAACCAAGGAATGGTAAAGGTGAGTATTAAGCCAAATAACGCTGCTATTAATAAAGTGCGATAGATAATGTTGTCGGTGTTAGCGCCCTTAGCAGCTATATCTGCGCTATTTCGGGCCCGGCCGACACTTTGTGAGACAAGGCTGGTGGTGCCCATTCTTAAAAAGCTAAAGCTTAGGTACAAAATAGCGATAACATGCGCGCCGATGGCTACGGCAGCTAGAAAGCGCGGGTTATCTAAATGGCCCAATAAGGCGGTATCGACTAATCCCAGCATGGGAATAGATATGCCGCTTAATATCATTGGCCAGGCAATAGCCCAGACTTTAGCGGTGCTAACGTCATTGTTGGGATTATTGTCTATATTGTTGGAAATCATCATTAATTGTGAACGAGAAGGCCTGGTGTTGCGTATATTTAAGCGTATCAAAAGCTCGTCGAGGACAAGACTAATGATTGACTGAGCTAATAAAAGAACAAAATAACGGATTTTGGTCGTTTTTGTCAGTTTATTTAAAAACAAAGAGTTAGCTTCACTCATTATTGCTAAAAGATAATGGTATTTCTGCGGACATCCGTAGGTGATGATTAATATATTGTTCGCTAGATAGTGCGATATTTGTTTCCTTTGTTATAATCGCGGCGTTTTGTCGCACACGATTAGTTGTGCATCAGCTTATTCCAGCATGGCGCTAGATAATGGCGCAGTCTTAAGTAAGACGTACCGAACTGAGACAAAAAATATCGCTATCGGTAGAACAGCCGGTCGATATTAACTTGTCTTAGAAATTAGGTGTCTGTGCTGAGCTGGATGAAAAGAGGTTTTATGAGTGTTGGCCGCCGTTTTTAGGCGTGCTGGTACTGGATTGGCATAGCGTCAGTCGATATTTATTAGTTATATATGTGTGTTTTAGGAGATTGTGGATTATGCGTTTAATAGGCAAACAGCTTGCAAGTAAGCTTTTGTGGGTGTTGGGTCAGGTATTATTACTGCCAACCCTGCTAATGACTAGCGTTCAAGCTTTTGGCGCCAGCGATGCAGTGGTTGATGAAGCCCAGCGTTGGGGTCTAAATATGACTGAGGGCGTTACTGCCGTAAGCCATGAGATATATGATCTTCATATGCTGATCTTCTGGATCTGTGTCTGGATCGGCGTAGTCGTTTTTGGAGTGATGTTTTACTCCATGATTATGCACCGTAAATCTTCGGGTGCAGTGCCTGCTAAGTTCCATGAAAGCACAGCCGTTGAGCTAGCTTGGACACTTATCCCTGCGCTTATCTTAGTGTTTATGGCGATTCCAGCGACATCTTCGCTCATCAAAATCTATGATTCTTCAGAAGCTGAAATCAACATTAAAATTGTTGGCTACCAGTGGAAGTGGCAATACGAGTATCTTGGTGAAGATGTAAGCTTCTTCAGTAACCTTACTACGCCACAAGATGAAATTTATGGTCTTGCGCCAAAAGGTGAGCATTATCTCCTTGAAGTCGATGAGCCTTTAGTTATTCCTATTAATAAGAAGGTCCGTTTCTTAATTACTGCGAATGATGTTTTACACGCTTGGTGGGTTCCTGCCTTAGCGGTTAAGCGTGATGCGATTCCAGGTTTCGTTAATGACGCATGGACCATTATTGATGAGCCGGGTATTTACCGCGGTCAGTGTGCTGAGCTTTGTGGTAAATCGCATGGCTTTATGCCGATTGTGGTTCACGCCATGGAAGAAGCCGATTACGAAAATTGGTTAGCAGGTAAAAAAGATGAAGCCGAAGAGTTAAAAGCGGCGATGTCGCAAACGTTCACAATGGATGAACTGTATGCTCGCGGCGAAAAAGTTTACCAGGCTAATTGCGTAGCTTGTCATGGCGCTAACGGCGGCGGTGGTCTTGGGCCATCTCTTGTTGGCACCGGTATTACTACTGGCCCGATTAACGCGCATATCAATGTGATGGTCAACGGTGTTGCTGGTAATGCAGTAATGCCAGTCTTTGGCAATCAACTGAATAATATCGACTTAGCATCTGTTATTACTTTTAAGCGTAATGCTTGGGGTAACAACATGGGCGATCAGCTCCAGCCAGTCGACATTTTAACTTTCAAGAAAAATCAATAAGGAGCACCGAAGATGGGTGATCACGGTCCGGCAAAAGGTTTTGGGCGTTGGTTGTTTACTACTAACCACAAAGATATTGGCTCAATGTACTTATGGTTCAGTTTTGCCATGTTTCTTATGGGCGGCGTATTTGCGCTAGTCATTCGAGCTGAGTTATTTCAGCCAGGTTTACAATTAGTTGAGCCTGAGTTTTTCAATCAAATGACAACCATGCACGGTCTCGTGATGGTGTTTGGTGCTGTTATGCCAGCGTTTGTTGGCTTAGCGAACTGGATGATTCCAATGATGGTTGGCGCGCCAGATATGGCCTTGCCACGCATGAACAACTGGAGCTTCTGGATTTTACCGTTTGCCTTCACATTGTTGGCATCAACGTTATTAATGGAAGGTGGCGGTCCTAACTTCGGTTGGACATTCTACGCACCGTTATCAACAACTTATGCACCGCCAAGCGTAACTTACTTTATCTTTGCCGTTCACATTATGGGTGCGTCATCGATTATGGGTTCAATCAATATCATTGCAACGATATTGAATATGCGCGCGCCAGGTATGACGTTAATGAAAATGCCATTATTCGTTTGGACTTGGTTAATCACGGCTTACTTATTAATTGCGGTAATGCCAGTATTAGCCGGTTGCGTAACAATGATGTTAATGGACATTCATTTTGGCACGAGTTTCTTTAGTGCTGCAGGTGGTGGTGATCCGGTATTGTTCCAGCACGTGTTCTGGTTCTTCGGTCATCCTGAAGTGTATATTATGATCTTGCCAGCGTTCGGTATCGTTTCGGCGATTATCCCAACGTTTGCGCGTAAGCCGTTATTTGGTTATGCCTCTATGGTGTATGCAACGGCGTCGATTGCTTTCTTATCGTTTATTGTATGGGCTCACCATATGTTTACGGTCGGCATGCCAATTGCGGGCGAACTCTTCTTTATGTACGCAACCATGTTAATTGCGGTGCCAACAGGCGTTAAAGTTTTCAACTGGGTAACGACCATGTTCCGCGGTTCAATGACATTTGAAACGCCAATGCTGTTTGCCATTGCTTTTGTTATCTTGTTTACCATTGGTGGTTTCTCTGGCTTGATGCTGTCGATTGCGCCAGCCGATTTCCAATACCATGATACTTATTTCGTAGTTGCTCACTTCCACTATGTATTAGTGCCAGGTGCGGTATTCTCGATTTTCGCTGCGGTGTATTACTGGTTGCCGAAGTGGTGTGGCAACATGTATGACGAGCGATTAGGTAAAGCGCATTTTTGGTTATCGTTTGTCGGTTTAAACTTAACTTTCTTCCCAATGCACTTTGTGGGTCTAGCGGGCATGCCTCGTCGAATTCCTGACTATGCATTGCAGTTTGCTGACTTTAACCAAGTTGCTAGCATGGGCGCATTCTTATTCGGCTTTAGCCAAGTGTTCTTCTTGTTTATTGTTATCAAAACCATTCGCGGTGGCGAGAAAGCAACGGATGCGGTTTGGGATAATCCTGAAGGTTTGGAATGGACTATTCCATCGCCAGCGCCTTACCATACATTCACTACACCTCCGCCGATTAAATAATCGACGTTGGTGCAGTTGAAGGTTTAGGTTGTTAGAGATAGAGCAAGTTAAGACAGTAGTAATAGTCATTTTGATAAACACTTAGGTGTTTTATAGCAGAGGTAGGAACAGTGACAGAGCAGCTTAATACAACTCTCTCAGTACGCAAATTAGTTGCGCGCTTAGTAGTCGTAACGGTTGTGATGTTCGGATTTGGTTTTGCATTGGTGCCGCTTTACGATTTGTTCTGCGATGTCACTGGTTTAAATGGCAAAACTAATTCTGAAGCGTTTATACCTGTTGCAGAATTAATTGATACCAGTCGCAATGTAACCGTACAGTTTATTGCGACTAACAATGAAAACATGTCATGGGAATTTCGACCCGAAGTATTCAGCATGAAAGTGCATCCGGGCGAAGAAATTGAAACCACTTTTTATGCTAGAAATCCAACCTCAGGTGAGATGACAGCACAGGCAATACCGAGTGTATCGCCAGGAAGAGCGGCAACGTATTTTCATAAGACAGAATGTTTTTGTTTTAATCAGCAATTGTTAAGTGGTGGTACGGCTGTTGATATGCCGCTCCGATTTATTGTTGATAGAGATTTACCGGATGATGTAAATACCATTACTTTGTCTTACACATTATTTGATGTAACTGAAACGGGCGTTATTCAAACTACAAGTTTGACGGCGCTATAAACCATTATTTTTTAAATAGTAATGCAGAAATTTTTGCGAGATTCAGCAAGCACTCCTGCAAAAACTACTGTTAGAACGGAGAGACAAAATGTCAACAGACACCAATAGCAGCGTCGAAGGCTATGAACATTATTATGTGCCGGAGCAGTCTGCATTTCCGATATTGGCATCCATA
>Ga0209304_1002334_pt1 | contig 10342 bp, 6 predicted proteins | sample COGITO_mtgs_1004_4_FD_184789 | JGI IMG/M metagenome (GOLD analysis project Ga0209304, IMG submission 184789) | Pelagic marine microbial communities from North Sea - COGITO_mtgs_100423 (SPAdes) (version 2) | ecosystem: Environmental > Aquatic > Marine > Epipelagic ...
TTTCATTAAATCTCCCTTAGATTAAATATATAAAACACTACAGTATGAAGAATAGTATTAAAGGTCAATTAATATAAATTAATTAAAAATTCCTTTATTTTATCCAATAATAGCACCAACATTAAATATTGGGGCATACATGGCTAACATTAGACCACCGATAGTAATTCCCATAAATACGATCATTATGGGTTCAATTAAGCTTGCAAGGTTAGCAACTGCAACATCAAACTCTTCTTCATAATAAATTGCAATAGAGGTAAACATTTCATCTAAGCTCCCTGTTTGCTCACCAACCGAAATTAATTGACTAAATGTTGGGGGAAATATTTTTTCTTTATTAAACAAGTCTGTTAAACTTTCACCTGAAAAAACTCCTTTCTTAATATTTTCTAAAGCTTCAACAACAATTACATTATCAGTTACTGATTTTGCAATATCTATACTCTCAATTAAATCAACACCTGCTTGGTTAAGATTTCCTAAAACTAGAGATACTTTTGCTAAAATAGATTTTTGAATTAAATTTCCAAAAATTGGCAGTTTTAATGTAACACGGTGCCAATTTTTTCTTACTTCATAATTTTTTTTAATTAAAAATTTAAAACCAACTACAAAAGAAATTATAAAAACAAGAAGAAAAAACCCACCTGATGAACGAACAAATTCACTCATGGACATAATAACTGCTGTAGGTGTTGGTAGATCATCTGCCATCCCCATACCTTCGTACATATTTACAAAAGTTGGCACAACATTCATTAACATAAAAACTGTAACTAGTACTGCAACTGAAAATAAAACACCTGGATAAAATAAAGCACTTTTAATTTGAGATTTAATTTTTTCTCTTTTCTCTAAATTGATTACAATTTTTTGCAAAAAAGTATCAAGCTTACCACTGGCCTCACCTGCTTTAATTAAATTAACAACTACTGTATCAAAAATTTTTGTATGTTTTTCAAAACATTTTGATAGTGCATTTCCTGATTCTAAATCTTTTTTAATAGTTGCAATAACTTTTTTCATAGGAGGTCTTGATGTTTGACCCTCTAACATCTCTAAAGTATTCAATACTGGCAGTCCTGCCCTAAGCATAGTTGCAAACTGCTTACAGAAAATTAAAATTTCTTGTGGTTTTATTCCTGTACCAAAACTAATTGGTGTTTTTTCTTTTTTACTAACAACTTTCTTTTTTTTAGCTTCCTTTAATTTTGTGATAATAACTTTTTTTTCTTTAAGTTTGTGAGCAGCTTCGGCATTATTTAACGCTTCAATTTCACCCTCAACATATTTACCAAGAGATATTCCTTTATATTCAAAATTTAACATTAGTTAGATTGTAAAACTCTTTCATACTCAGCAAATGATAGGTCACCACTTAACAACATTTCTTGCCCCATATCTTGCATGGTCCTAAAGCCATTTTTTTTTGCTATAGCATTTAATTCGTTTTGTTGAAGATTTGATAAAATTCCAGCCTTTAACTCACTCTCAATTTCTAAAATTTCATAAATTCCCATTCTTCCCTTATAACCTGAGCCACTACATTCATCACAGCCACCCCCTTTATAGATTTTAGCTCTTGCAGATTTTTCGGGTAAAAATCCAATAGAATTTAAGAGTTTTGGAGTAATATTTTCATCAATAACACGACAATCTAAGCAGGTTTTTCGTGCTAAACGTTGTGCCATAATTAGTGTTAATGCTGCAGATATTAAGTAATTTGGTGTGCCCATATTTAATAAACGAGTTATTGAACTTGGGGCATCATTGGTGTGAAGTGTACTGAATACTAAGTGACCTGTTAAAGCAGCTTTTAAGGCAATATCTACTGTTGCTTTATCCCTAATCTCTCCAACTAAAATTACCTCAGGGTCTTGACGCAAGAAAGATCTTAAAGCTTCCTCAAAAGTATAACCTATCGATTCTTTAATTTGAACTTGGCCAATCCCTTCCATTTCATATTCAACAGGGTCTTCTGCTGTTAAAATGTTCATGCCCGGCCTATTAATATGTTTTAAAACACTGTAAAGAGTTGTTGTTTTACCACTTCCAGTTGGACCAGTAACAAGTACCATTCCTTGGGGTGATGTAATTGCTTTAGTTAATTTCTCTAAATCTTTAGCTTCAAAGCCAAGATCACTTAAAGCTTTATCTCCCGCATCTTTATTTAATATACGCATTACAACACGTTCTCGATTTTTTGTTGGTAAAATTGAAACCCTCAAATCAATTTCTTTTGTATCAGATATAAAAGTTGAGGCGCCATCTTGTGGCTTTCTTCTTTCAGCAATATCAAGTTTACTAATTATCTTTATTCTTGCAATAACCGCATCATAGTTTTCATGTAAAAACTTAGAATACTTATCCATTACTTTTAAAATACCATCCACTCTAAATCTTGTTTGTGCACTATCTCTAAAAGATTCGATATGAATATCACTCGCTCCTAAATTAATAGCTTCTGTAATTAATTTATTTCCAAAAACAATTACTTCTGTTCCAACTTCAACAAGCTCTTCATTAGTTCTTTCAGCTTTTTCAACTTTGACATTTGTAGCTGATATTTTTTTAGTTTCATTTCTTGTAAATCTTTCAATAAAAGAATTTATGTTGCTTATAGATGCAGCATATAATTCTGGTTCCATCTTTGTCATTGTTTTCAAATTTTTCATTAAACTTAATTTTGATGCATCTGCTATTGCAATTTTTAAAACTCCATTACTCATTTCAAATGGAACAAGTGAATTATCTTCAATGTATCTATTATCAATAATTTTTTTAATCTTTGGATCAATTACAGTTTTTTTTAAATCTATAATTGGTAATGAATAATTGGCTGATAAAATTTGTAATATTTTATCTTCATTAGCAAAATTTAATTCAAATGCAGTTTCTAATTTTGTTTTTCCAATTTCAGCACTTGTGTTATTAATCTTGGTCATTTGCTCATTTGAAATGGATGAGCTTTCCATTAACATATTTAAAATATTTTGTTCACTAGTGGTATCTAGTTTTATTTTACTCATCTTACTCAATTACCCGTGGAGCAATAAATATTAATAACTCCACTAACTCATCACTATTATTTTTACTTTTAAACAAATTGCCAATAACTGGTACTTTGCTAACCCCTGGAGTTTTGCTATTCACGTTACTTGTTGTATTTTTTTTAATTCCACCAATAACAACGATATCTCCATCACTCACTAGAAGTTTTGTGACAATTGAATTAGTTTTAATTCCTGGTTCATCTGAGCCAGGAACCTCAACTGGGGAATCATTGTTTACCTGAATATCTAACAGTACATTTCCATCTCCTATTATGCTTGGAGTAACAGTTAACGACAGCGCTGCTTCTTTAAATGCAGTAGTTGTAGTCCCATCAGCTGTCGTTTGATAAGCAATTTGAGTTCCTTGAGTAATGGTTGCTTCCTGGTTATTAAGTGTAAATACACTTGGTTGAGAAAGTGTTTTACTTAAACCTAACGACTCTAATGCTTCAATTTCAACTTTAAGAGCACGCGCTCCAATCTGTCTAAGTATCCCTATTCCACTGGTACCTGAAATTCCTTGATTGGAAATAGTTCCTGCTGCTGCACCTAAAGTTATGCCAGCAGATGTTGTTGCCGCATTTCCACCAGATGTTATTCCTGAAATAGTGGTAGTTCCCTTAGCACCTCTTTCACTTACACTCATCGCGCCAACTCTAGCCCCTAAAGCTTTTGCAAAAGTTGATGATGCATCAATTATAAATGCTTCAATTAAAACTTGTTTAGTTTTTATGTCTATCTCTCTAATGACTGCATCAATGGTATCAAGGTCTGGTTCGTGCCCTCTAACGATTATTGATCTAGTAGTATCTTCAACAGTAATTGAAAGGTTAGACATAGTGCTTGCACCTTCTGCACCTTGTGTTGCAAACAAAGCCTCCAACGTGGTTTTTGCTTGAGTAGGACTAATATAATATAGTCTAAATATTTCAGCTAAAATTGGTTCAACTGATTCTTCTAGTTCAATTTTTTTCTTTAACACTTCTGCTCTGGCAGATTTTGCTGTTTCTTGTGCAGTTAATTTTTCCGGAGTATGAACTCTTATAATTCCATTAGTAACATCAACATCAGCAACTAATGTTTTCATATCTAATAAAGTTTGAAACGCAACATCCCAACCTACATTATTAATTTTAGCATTTACTGTACCACTTACTTCGTCACCTACTAAAATATTTATATCTGCAATATCAGCCATCAATGACATTACATATTTAAAATCTAGGCCTTGGAAATTAATATCAACCATTTGTTTAAGGTTGGTATATTCATCTGAAATAGTTACATAGTTTTTAACGTTCTCTGTAGTTATTGTTTTACGCTTATCCACTCTTGGTATACTTGTGTCGTATGGTTTAGGACCATCTAAAACTTTCTTGTCCATGTCTGCTCGACCTTCAACAATAATTTTAGCTGTATCGATTAAAGGCTTGTCACCATGAACTGATTGTGGTTTTTTATCTAGTGTTGCACAAGATTGTAATAATACAATAAATGATAATGATAAAATAATTTTAAGATATTTTTTCATTTTATCCTTCACTCGGTTTAATTATATTGTTCATATAAACTTCAAATAAATTATTCTCTCCATCTTGGACAATCACTACATCTGAATAAATATCTCTTATCGTTGTCGTGTCTGTGATAGCTTGATTTTCCTCATACTTATAAGCTCCGCCATCAGCAGCAGAAAATACTGCTATTTTGTTGTTTGCACCAATAATTGTGCCAACTAATCTCATATTATTTAAAAGACCATTGTTTGAGTTTACCTGATTATCTGTTTCAATTACCTGATTAGTAGATCCAACACCTCCAGAAAAAGGATCAATTGCTGGCAACTCCTCATCATCTATAGAAGAATGTTCATCTGCTTTTAGGTTTATTGTTTGAAATTGACATAGCATAATAGTCATTAAAAAAATTAATATTTTTTTATTATTTATATTCATCTGGCAGCCCCACTATTGATATTGTACCTTTTGATAAAATCTGTCCTTGAATTTCTGCTATTGTAGTAATTTCTTCTTTATCAAAATTAATAACTTTTTGAGATTTAGATAGTGCTCTTCTAAACTTAAGGTAGCTTAAAAAATTTCCTTGAATTTCATACTCAACAGGAATTGTATAATACATTATATTTTGTCCTTGTTGATTTTCTGTTGTAGTTGTGTTCTCTGCTGTTTGTTCTGTACTTTGACCTTGTACTCCGGCAACACCTTTTGGTTCGCCTTTTTTAAGATTAGTTATTGATAAACCATTGATCAATGCAAATTTACTTATGTTTTGATAAAGATCTTCCACTTCTTTTTTGCTGTGAAAAAGTTTACTGTTTTTAGCATAGTCAGGCTCTAATTTTTTAACACTAGCTGTTAAAGTTACAATATTATTTTTAAATTCATCTATTTTTATTTTATTTTCATTCATTATGAAAATCTGTTCTTCTTGTTGTTTTACTATTGGAGACACAAAAACATAATAACCTATCAAAAAGATTAGTATAGCACCAAAACCAACACCAAATTTAATTAGAGTTTTTTTATCTGCTAAACCACCACTTTTCAGTTTTGCAAAAATATCCTTTAAATCTAAATCTTTTAAACTCGCTAAATCCATTATATCAATTTCAATTTACAATTGATTGTAAATCCCTTTTTATTATTATTGCCTGATGCCTGATCTCCAGTTTGATTTTTCATTGCAGCTAGTGATGCTTGTTCAATTAATGATTTTGCATTTAAGTTTGAAATAAAATTTAAAATATCTTGATCAGAAAAAGCAACACCTTCTATAATTAAACTGTCATTGCCATCAAAAGTCATTTTAGTAAATTGTACTCTTTGGGGGACACTTCTAGTTACTTGAGCTAATGATCTATAAGACCTTGCTTGATTTGAATTGACTAATTTTCCAAGATCTAATGCTCGCTGCATTTCTCTTCTTTTCTTTGCTAATTTTGAAAATTGAATATTATTTTTATCAAATTCTAATTGCACTTGATCAAATTCTAATAATTTCTCTTTATTATTGCTAATTTGAAAGAATGAAAAAACTGTTAATATTAAGTAAATACCTGCAATTGCACCTACCGCACCTTTAAAAGCAAAGCCAGATAAGAACTTTAATTTATTTTGCTGACGGACGGCATCTCTATTGGGTAATAAGTTAATATTTTTAACAGCAGTTACAAACTTGTAATAACCAAACACATCAAGTTTTCTATAAGCTAAGCCAAGTACTGATGATAATGGTGAATTATTATCACCAGAAATTTTTTCACTGTTATATGAAGGTATACTTACACTTTGTATTGGATCAAAATTAACAAAACCTGTTGTTGGTAAATTCTTTTTAAATACTGGGAGTATAAATGAAATATTTTTTAAGCTTGAGACTACTTGAATAGATGTGATTTTATTTTCATATTTACTTTCATAATCAGTAATTGCTTGTTTAATCTGCATTGCATATCTTCTAATAACCGCTTCTGCTTCTGATGAAATTTGTTCACTTTTAATGTTAATTAAATATTCTTTTTCTTGAGGTCTTAAAAATATATCGGTGATTACTGGAATATTATTATGAATAATCATCATATAATTTTCATCTATTCCAAGTTCTAAAATAGCAGAATTTCCTTTATCTGTAATGGATTTAAATTTTGTATTATCATGTGCGTTTTTTAAAGTGAAACACCTAACGTCCATAATTACTGGATTGAGACCTGCTTTTTTTACAATAGATGAGTAAGCATTTACGTCAGCAAGTTTTGATGCAACAAACAAAATCTCCATTGTGTTATTTTTTGAATTTCTATTTATGATTTGATGAAAAATTGAATAATCATTTAAATTGTCAGTTAACTGAACTAAATTTTCCCAAAGTGAATCTGTTTCTATTGCTTTTTGTAGTTCATCATCAGTCATCAAAGGGCTTGTGACTACTCTTATGATCGCACTGGTGACTGGAATTGATAATGCAATATTTTTTGAAGTTATTTTTGCATTAGACATCGCTAATTCAATTTCTTCAGCTAAATAATCTTTATGTTCTAAAATATTTTCACTAATTTTTTCTTGATCCAGTAGACGATAAGAAAATTTATCTAATATCCATTTTTCATCTTTGTCTTGAGAGACTTGAGCAACCCTAATTGCTTCTCTAGTCATGTCTAAGCCAGCTATTTCTTCACCAGCAACACTTAATTTACTAACTTTAGATTGAAAAAAATTTTGAAAAACTTTTTTTATTTTATTTTCTTTAATTTTTGGATCTGCATTATCATTAACTTCCTCTTTATTGATTGAACTATCAGCTTTTGATTTTGAAAATTTGAAATTTTTTAGCTTCTCCAGCATTCCAATTGTTACGCCTTTTGTTGGTACTTTCATAGCTTCTTCAGATACTTGAGATGAAGAAGGAGGGCTAGTGATATTGGTATTTTCTTGAATTGGCACAGTAGTTATGTCTTTTTCCAGACTTACATCATCATTTTGACCTGTAGCTGCTTCATTAGATGAAATATTTTCATTTTTTTCTAACTGAAGGTCATCAAACCATTTTTCTAAAATTGGAATAGCTTCCTCAAGGTTAGTTGTCCCCGAAGATAACACTTTTTGCTTACCATTTATATATGTCCTACCGACAAAATTGTGAGATTTTAACTCACCTTTATATTTATCCTGACGGACATATATATGTAACCTTCCATTTTTTTTATGAATGGTTTCCATATAAATTTTCTCCCAAATTAGCTAAACTCTAACACAATTATAATTTATCGTCAATTTTATTATGTGTTAGAGTAAATATTTTTGTGTTACAGTTTTTTATTAATCCAATATTTTAATTAGAATACCATATTCAATAAAATAAGTCTTATTTTATTTGGGTATTTCAATATTTTCATAAAAATACCTCTAATTATTATAATATTAGTATTTTTTGTGTTAGAGTAATATCTTCTTGTGTTAGAGTTAATCTACTTGAGCTAAATAACATGAAATATCAGAAAAAACCACATAAATCATCACTTTTATATAATATCAAAAATTTGTGTTAGAGTTTGTATATTTTGTGTTAGAGTTTTATAACTTTAATAGTTTTCCTTCCAACTCTCTATCTGCACTGCTCCCGATGACGCTTTTGCTTTAGATTTACCAGTAATTAGGTTATCTTTAGAAGTAAACCCTGCAATATTCTTATTAGCCTCTCCAGCTAGGCCAATATATAGATTATCTCCTTGTTTTACAACTTTTGAGAGCACTCCTTTACCCATATTAACATTTAGAACTGAATTTCCACATTTGGTATCAAATGCCATTAATATAGCACTTCCGATACCACATTTGTTATTGGCTGGACTTGGCTCATATATAGGGAAATATACTCTATCTTTATCAACTGTAGGTTCTGCTGTCAGTTTTTGGGCCTTTTGAAGGTCTACATACCATCCAAGATCAGATCCACCTGGACAATTTGGAGCTGTTTTACACATTGAGACATTACCTGTTGGGTTTACCTTTACAAAATTTGGAAAATTAACATCCTTTATTCCATAAAGTCTATTTTGTACCTGACTTGACTGTTCTTGAAGCTTTTGAGTGTTTCCAGTTCCAAAATATAACCACAAATTGTTATCATTGTTAATTGTAACTTCTGGTCTTGTATAAATATACCTTCCGTTGGCTGAAGTAGCTTCAGCAGTAAATAAGGTTGTTTGTTGTATATCTTTATCTGATGCAACAGGACGTATAATTGAATTGTAACTTGGGCTATTTGTGTCTGTATCTGTAATAAAATTTTCTGTTAAATTAATTTTAGTAACTTTACCCTCTAAATCTGTAGCATAAATTAAAGCACCATTATAATTTGCTTTATTAGTACCATCAGCTGTTATTACACTTAAGTCTGCAGGTACAGAGTTGGCAATATCAACTTTCATTTTAGTAATTATGATATATCCACCTCCCCAAGTTGGAAAAGATGCTTTTGTAACAGTTTTTACATCTCCTGTACCTGAAAATGATAATATAGGTTGAAGCTGATTATTTGTTTCAACTTTTACAGACTCTCCCTTACTTACATCAAATGTAAGATTTGGAAACAATCTACTTATGTCCAATTCTGTTCTATTATTTAATAAAAGACTGTGAGATGACCCTATAAAAGTTCTCCAAGTATTTATTATTTGACTTGCTTGAGTTTTAATATTTATTGCTTTTAAAACTTTTCCTTCATCTTCCAAGTCTATTACAAATACAGCTGAACCAATATTTGGGTTTACTGCACCATTGTATCCTCCACCAAATACTGCGACCCATTTATCTTTACCATCAACTTTAATTCTTATTATTTTTGGAGTTGACCAAGTCTCCCCAAGCTTTCTATAATCATATTTGGGATCAATGCTTCCACTTGCATAACCAAATTCATTTTTTTGTCTATTAGAATTCCAATGTTGAACAACTTTATTAGTTTCGTCATTATTGACTGCAAATAAATGAGTTGGACTACTTGGATTTGTAACATCGAGTGCAAATAAGCCTTTCCCACCGCCACCAAGTCCACTTAAAAGTATTGTTCGCCATCTTGGGTTCGTTGTTCCATCATTAGGAGTATCGTCAAAGTAAATATCTTTAACAACAGGTGAGCCATCTATACCATAAATCGCATTTGTTGAATTAGCCTTACTTGACGGGACTTTTTCGAAGTTCCCTAAAACATTTGGTGGTATATATCCCCACAACTCTTCACCATTTGATGCTTCAAAGGCATGAAGAATACCATTATTTGCTCCAGCATAAACAATTTCTTTTCTGTTTATACAAGGTCCACCACAAGTTGTTCCATTTTTGAAATTATTATAGTTATTTTGCAATCTATAATATGAATCTTTCTTTTGTGAATGAGCACTACCATCATCTGTGGCTGGTGCTTCTGGTTTTCCAACTATTATTAAATCAGAGTGATAAATATCTGCAAGTTTATGTATAGATTCTGTCTTATTGTTATCTCCATCTTGATCATAAGTATCAACACCCCTGATAAAGTTAATTAAATTTTCAACCTCAGCATCAGTTGGAGATTGGCTAGGAAACATCCTTGATTTTAGAGCATCCCTATTAGAAGTAGTGAAATTATTGATCGCTGTACTGATCTCTGGTGTCCAAATATTTCTAGACGATGCACTTTTAGCATTTAATTTGTCTGCAGCATCCCATTGAACTGCACCAAAACTACCATCAGAATTTAATTTATACTTTTTTAAACTACCTTTCCAT
>Ga0209304_1002346_pt1 | contig 10295 bp, 7 predicted proteins | sample COGITO_mtgs_1004_4_FD_184789 | JGI IMG/M metagenome (GOLD analysis project Ga0209304, IMG submission 184789) | Pelagic marine microbial communities from North Sea - COGITO_mtgs_100423 (SPAdes) (version 2) | ecosystem: Environmental > Aquatic > Marine > Epipelagic ...
AATGATGTCAGTTTCTGTGGTCTTAAAGATCGTTTTGCGGTCACCACCCAGTGGTTTAGTCTCTATCTGCCCGGTCGTGAATTAAACCCTGACCAGTTGTTGCACGATGATTTTGAAATACTTGCTATGGCTCGCCACAATAAAAAACTCCGTCGTGGTATGCATAGCGGCAATCAGTTTCGGCTTATCCTCAGGGAATTTTCCGCGCTTAAAGATCAGTTTTCAGAGATTGAAGCTCGCCTCGAAACTATAGCCGATAAGGGCGTGCCCAATTATTTTGGTGAGCAGCGCTTTGGTCATGGCGGTGGCAATCTGGTTCAGGCGCAGACATTAATTGAGCGCGACCAACTCAAGGGCAATCGTCGCGGCACCGGGATGATTTTGTCCGCGGCGCGCTCCTGGTTATTTAATCTGGTGTTGGCTGAGCGTATTCGACGGGATAACTGGTCTGCACCGATGGAATTTGAAACTCAGCCCTGCGCGCCACTCTGGGGCCGTGGACGAACTGCCGCTGGGGGCGATCTGGCCCAGTTGGAGCAGGGCATATTGGCGGATTGGCAGGACTGGTGTTATGCCCTTGAGCATGCGGGGCTTAAACAGGAGCGTCGCGCCACGGTATTGGTTCCAGAGGGTTTAGCCTGGAAACTGTTGGCAGAAGATCAATTGGAGCTATGTTTCGGTCTTACTGGAGGCGGCTATGCGACTGTTGTATTGCGCGAAATCGCTGAATTATTCCGCCCTCAGATTCAAGCCCTATGATATATTGATAGGCTTGTATTACGTGCTTCAGCACAGCTGGCTTTTGATAAGGTAGCCGTGTATTAAAAGAATAATATTAAACTGCATCGGCCAGTGCATATCAGGGCTTGTTTATGCAGACTTATGAATAGAGGATATTGAGTGAACTCAAGTGAATTAGCTGGCATAGGCATGACATCGCAGCGTACGCGAGAGCGGCTGATTCAGCGTTTAAAAGATCAGGGCATCAGCAACCAGCGAATCCTTGATGTATTTAGAGTTACGCCACGACATATTTTCCTTGATGAAGCGCTCTCTCATCGCGCCTATGAAGATACCGCGTTGCCAATTGGCTTTTCCCAGACCCTTTCACAGCCCTATATAGTCGCCAGAATGACCGAGATTTTATTGGCTGAGGGGCCGCTCGATAAGGTTCTCGAAATCGGTACTGGATCTGGTTTTCAGGCAACCATATTGGCTCAGTTGGTTAATCGAGTTTATTCCGTAGAACGTATTGAGCCACTTTTAGTTAAGGCCAAAGAGCGTTTTCGCAAGCTGGGTCTGCGTAATATTACCGCTGAACTCTCGGATGGCAGTTTTGGCTGGCAGAAGCACGCGCCCTACAATGGCATTATCACCACCGCAGCACCGCAGGCGATTCCAGACGAATTGCTTCATCAGTTGGCACCCAATGGCATTCTGGTGATTCCGGTGGGTGTTGGCGATATTCAGGATCTTCGTGTGTTGCGCAGAGTCGGTGATTCTTCGGAGTTTGAAGAAGAAGTAGTCGAGCGGGTTAAATTTGTGCCACTGCTAGGCGGACTGTCACGCTAGTATCAAAGACCTCAAAGATTAGACAAAAGCGAAAATTTCCGGAGTTACCATGCGCAGCCTTAGCCAGAATTTACTACTTTTCTTAAAGGGCATCGCCATGGGCGCGGCAGATGTAGTGCCCGGTGTATCCGGCGGCACTATTGCCTTTGTCAGCGGTATCTATATCGAGCTTATCGACACGATTAAATCCCTTAATATAGCTGCTTTAAAGGTCTTGAAGTCTCAGGGGCTGGCAGCGGCCTGGCGTCATATCAACGGTAACTTCCTCGCCGTACTTCTCAGTGGAATTCTCACCAGCCTATTTTCCCTGGCGGTGGTAATGCAGTTTTTACTCGCCGAACATCCACTGCCACTCTGGTCTTTTTTCGTCGGGCTTATTGCCGGTTCGGTGATTTATCTATTGCGTCAGCATCCCATTACCCAGTGGCGAGATGCTCTGCTATTTGCGTTGGGAGTAGCCGCTGCCTGGGGTATCTCTGTGGCACCGGCTGTGCAGTTAGAGGGGTCCCATACGACGATGTTTTTTGCCGGTAGTATTGCCCTTTGCGCAATGATTTTACCCGGCATATCCGGTTCATTTATTTTAGTTCTATTAGGTCTATACCCTGTATTTATAGGGGCAATTGCCGGTTTTCAGATTGATATTCTAGTGGTCTTCGGGCTCGGTGGAATCCTTGGGTTGATGTTTTTCAGTCGCCTGCTGTCCTGGTTATTGGCCCATTATGAGGCCACGGTGATTGCTACTATGTGCGGCTTTCTGGTTGGCAGCCTAAATATTATCTGGCCCTGGAAACAGGTTCTCGATTCGATGATTAGCCATTCGGGTAAGACTATTGTGCTGGCGTCGCAAAATCTCTGGCCCAGTGAATATCTGCAACTGGTAGGCAGTGATCCGCAAATTTTACTGGGTGTGTCAGCCATGCTGTTTGGCTTTATTTTGGTGCTCGGTTTAGAATATGTTGGCTCTCGCTATCAGGATAAACCTCTGTAGGTGGACTAATTTGCTGCGACTCGCTTCCTCGAAACTTTTACCTATATTGATGATTTTGGTCATCACCGGCTGTAGCTCGTATACCAATAATCATCCAGCGCCGGTTAGCAGTCGTGCCCAACCTCCCTCAAAACGCATTATGGTGCATCAGGTTGAGCGCGGTGAGACGCTCTATTCAATCGCCTGGCGCTATGATCTGGACTTTCGTAAATTAGCCCGTGCCAATGGTATCAGGGCGCCGTTTACCATCAGTCGCGGGCAGCTGCTGTCACTGGATACCAGTAAAATCAGCAAGAGCTCAGCCAAAGCTGTCGATAGAGCTGCCACAAAGCCTAAAACTACTGTTGCGGCTAATCGCCAGACGACTGTTCAACAAACGAAAAAGACTGTACAACCCACTTCAGTAGGCAAGTCTCCCTCGGTGAATTTTTCTAGTAATTGGCAGTGGCAATGGCCGGTTAAAGGCAAGGTAGTGGAGTCTTACAACCCCAAAGATCTGCGCAAAGGGATTAAAATAAAAGCGGTTAGCCGCTCTGCGGTGCGCTCAGCTGGACCCGGTGTGGTGGTCTACTCGGGAGAGGGATTACGCGGCTATGGCAAGCTGGTTATTATCAAGCACAGTGATATTTTGTTAAGTGCCTACGCGCATAACCAGCAAATTATGGTCAAAGAGGGCCAGACGGTTAAGCAAATGGAGATTATTTCCCGTTTGGGGGCCAATGGAACGCTCTATTTTGAGATACGCAAAGATGGTTATCCGGTTAACCCAGCAGCTTATTTGAAATAAATGCGAATAAAAATTATATAAATTTGATTAATCGGTGTAGTATTGGTGCCAAGTTGTAGAAGTAGATGTAAAAAAGGAAGAGGTACTGTTCCAGAATAGGTCACTAGATTGGTGATTTGGAACATGGAGAAACATGCAAAGGGGATGCAAACGTGAGGGATCAAGCGTTAGCTGCTGAGCAGCAAATAGGAACAACCGACAGTCAACCTGACACGTCGGAAATAAGCCATCAAGTTATTGATGCAACCAGTTTATATCTCAAAGAAATTGGTTACGCGCCGTTACTGACGGCCAAAGAAGAAGTCTTCTATGCCCGGAAATTTCTCAAGGGCGACGAATCAGCAAGAAAGCGAATGATTGAAAGCAACCTGCGATTAGTGGTTAAAATCGCCCGTCGCTATGTCAATCGTGGGCTCGAATTGCTCGATTTAATTGAAGAGGGCAATATCGGATTAATGCGCGCCGTAGAGAAATTTGACCCGGAACTGGGCTATCGTTTCTCGACTTACGCCACCTGGTGGATTCGGCAGACCATTGAGCGGGCGCTGATGAACCAAACCCGCACTATTCGATTGCCAGTCCACGTGGTCAAGGAACTCAATGTCTATGTGCGAGCCTCGCGAAAATTGGCTCAGCGTCTCGACCACACACCCACACCTGAAGAAATTGCCGAGGAAGTCGACAAGCCGGTTGCCGATGTCTTGAAGATTCTAAGCCTCAGTGAGCGAATCTCATCAATTGATATTCCGGTGGCAGAGAATGAGAAAAGTCTCGTCGAGACAATTTCTGCGGGTGGATCGTTTAGTCCGGAGCTGCAAATAGAGGGTGAGGATCTGTCGTCCGCGCTCAATGAGTGGCTTTCTCAGCTTCCTGAAAAGCAGCGCGAAGTGTTAGTCAGACGCTTTGGTCTGTTGCATCATCAGGAAGAGACCCTTGAGCAAGTGGGGCTAGAGATCGGCTTAACCCGCGAGCGGGTGCGGCAGATTCAGGTCGATGCTCTGCGACGTCTGCGTGATGTATTGCGTAAACACGGCTTAAATGGCGATGTGTTATTCAAAGAGCTCGAAGAGGCATAGCTGTTTATATGAACCGTTAATATAAAGCCCGTTTATAGTCAGCAATAAAAAAACCCAGCCTTAGCTGGGTTTTTTTATCTTTACTACCAACTGGATATTACTCAGCCAGATAGCGCTCGCGAGATGAGATAACTTCAGCGCGTGCAGATTCAGCATCTTCCCAACCGTCAACTTTTACCCACTTACCTGGCTCAAGCGCCTTGTAGTTTTCAAAGTAGTGAACGATCTGGTTGAGCAGCAATTCAGGCAGATCAGAGATCTCTTGAACGTGGTCATAGATTTTAGTCAGCTTTGTGTGAGGAACAGCGAGAAGCTTGGCATCGATACCTGACTCATCGCTCATCTTCAGTACGCCAACAACACGGCTGCGGATAACTGCGCCCGGTACTACTGGGTAAGGTGATACTACCAGTACGTCCAGTGGGTCGCCGTCTTCTGACAGAGTCTGGGGTACATAGCCGTAGTTGGCTGGGTAGAACATTGGCGTAGCAACAAAACGGTCTACAAAAATAGCATCGCTATCTTTATCGACTTCGTATTTGATGGGGTCGTGATTTGCTGGAATTTCGATAATCACATTAATATCGTTGGGCAGGTCTTTACCGGCCGGAATGTCGTTGTAGCTCATGATTTTAATCCGTCAGAGTTTATTGTGAATTTGCTGCAAGAGAGTGCATCGTAAATTTGTGGCCGGGATTATAGCGACTTGATGAAAAATTGACCAGTCTGAGGGCTATTAAAAATTTAGTCGCTGATGATTATGTTGCGATCGCGGTGCAGTCTGGGCTGCACCGCGGTGCTTTTATTACTTTAGTCGGAAGGTGATGGGAATACTTAATTCAAAGAATTCAGCGCTTATCTGCTCTGGCAATTCGGGGAATGGTGCGGCTTTTTCAACAGCCTTTAGCGCTGCTCTGTTAAGGCTACTGTATTTCGATTCCTGAGTTGTCTGAGTACTTTTCAGCTCTCCCGATCTGCCAATCTGTATCGCAACACGCACAGTTCCCTGCTGGTTTTTCGAGACTGCGCGACTGGGGTAGGAGATATTTTGATAGATTTTCTGAACTACCAAGGGTGTGTAGTCGCGCTGTGCCAGAGCTTCAGCAACATTAAAATCAACCTCTTCTTCAGTTTTATCAACGCTTTGCTCTTCGACGGCTGCAGGTGCTTCCGCTGTTGTGTTTTCACTGATCGCTAGCTCTTCGCTGGCTGTTTCTTCAGAAGCCACTTCTTTAGGCGCATCTGTAGAGGGGTTCTCAGCCTTAGCAATTTTAACCTCGGCCACTGGTTTCGCAGCAGGCTCGGCTATTGGCGTTGGCGCTGCTACCTTTGGTGCTATTGCAGCGGCCTGCTTCGGCTCTTGTTTCGGCTGGGGAATCATCCATGATGCGGCTAGAGCCACTCTCTCTTTATCTGGGCTAAGGCTCTCCAACATATCTCGCGCTTCCCTATTGCTCTGGTTGCCTAGAAGCTGTTCTTTAAAGCTAGTGCTGGGTGGAATAGCGCCAATCCAGGTGCGCAACAGCAGGCCAAACACGTCTCCGGAGAGATCAGAAATTAATTCGGTGCCATTAAAGCGCATGGACGTACCCTGCTGCGGAGAAAATATATATTCCAGAACATCGCCTTTTTTAGGGGCTGACTTGGGAGTCTGCATTAAGGCGATTAGCTCTTCTGCTGAGTCAGAGAAGTTTTCGCGGCTGTTGTTGATTGAAATACTTTGCATCCATAGATTGACCCAGCGACGCTTGGAGTAGTTGTTGAGCATTCGCACTTCCATGCGCTTGTTGCTGTCCATAGTCTGGATGACTTGCGGGTTGTTATGGGCGGTTTCGATATACAGGGCTGCAACAAATTGATCCTTGCCCAGATCGGAGTAGATGGTGCTGCCATTGAGAATTAATTCGGCATTTACGCTAGAGGACAATACCGCGACCATCGCGATTGTCAGACGGGTAAAAAATAATCGCCCCCTATGTGAAGGGTGCTTATCCGAATTTTGTTTAAACACTGTTTTTAACACTGTTCCTAATTTTGGCCCTAACTTTGTCCCTAACATCGTCCCTAGTCCTTTTATCCGATCTGACAGGCTTTGTGTCACCCCATTGTCATCATGGCAATTACCAGTTCAAGCTGAGTGCTATAAAATGCCAAACAGTGCACCTTTTACTGCTATATTTTGCCACTGGCATCACAGTTGAGTATCGGAAATCTCTAGTACTTCCAGAGAATATAAGTTCTGTTTCAGCTGAAAAACTTAACCAAGTGCACTACTTTTAAGTCTGTGAAAGGCGGTTTTCGGCTTGCAGAAAGATTTTCGGCTCTAACATTAAATGGTTAGCGCGAGTAAACTAAGCGGCCTAACAAATCGTATTAAATCAGTTGTAAATGCATAAAAAACGGGTGGTACCTTTGAATAGAAATGTGCGTGTTTCACTAATACTGGCTGCGGCTATTTTTCTGTGGTTATTTAGCGGTTTATTTCTCTCCCCGACAACGGATGGCAATGCCAGTCAATCCGTTGATTCGACACTTACTGCTATTGAAGCGACCTGGGTCGAGGTTGAGAAATTCAGTCCGCAGCTATCTCTGCGAGCCAAGACTGAGGCGAGCCGAGTGGTTGATGTAAAAGCCCAAGTGGGGGGGCGAATTATTGCTGTCCCTGTCGAAGAGGGCGCGCAGGTTGTGGCCGGTGATACGCTGTGCAAAATTGATGCGGAAGATCGCGCCCAAAGAATTCAGCATGCCACAGCAGCTCTCGCCCAAGCCAAGATCGAATATAACGGTGCGCTGAGACTCAAGCAGAATGGCTATCAGTCTGAACTGGCGATCGCTCAGGCTAAAACTAGGCTTGAAGCGGCGCGAGTGACTGTCGAGCGCAGCGCTCTGGATGTTGAGAATTTATCGATAAAAGCGCCGTTTGATGGGATTATTGAACGCCGTCCGGTTGAGATAGGGGACTTTGTGCAGCCCGGTCAGCTCTGTGCTCAAATAGTCGAACTGAACCCATTGAAAATATCTGCAGTGATCACCGAGAGTGAAATCAGTAAAATTTCTCTCGGCAGTGATGCTCGGGTGACACTGGTCAATGGTGATCGGTTAAAGGGGAAAATTACCTACCTCTCCCATCAGGCAGATCCTGTGACCCGCAGTTATCGGGTCGAGGCGACCGTGCAAAATCCGCAACTGAAGTTTCTTGCCGGTATGTCTGGTCGCTTGCAGGTAGAGGGTCAACTGGTCAATGCCCATCTGATATCGGCGAGTCTTATGCTGCTAGATGATCAGGGTCGACTGGTGGTTCGCGCGGTCGATAAGCAGGGTCTGGTTAGTACGCTGAGTATTACCAGTGTCGGTGAGAGCAGTGATGGTGTCTGGGTAGCCGGTCTTCCGGATTTAGTGGCGCTGGTAACTCTGGGGCAAAACTATGTGGCTGAGGGCGAGCAGGTGAAAGTTTCGTTTAGTAACAGCCCTGAGCTGATAGATAGCCCTGAGCTGATAAACAGCCTTGAGCTTATAGACAGCCCTGAAAATCAATAACGGGAATAATTAGTTAAATGAATTTTCTCAACCGAATTATCGATCACTCCAGAGCCACTCTATCAGTTATGTTGTTGATTCTCTTCGCCGGCACCATGGCCCGAGTGTCCATGCCGGTGGAAGTGAACCCCAATGTCACACTGCCAGTAGTGCTGATTATGGTCAGGCACGATGGTATATCGCCAGAAGATGGTGCCCGTCTATTAGTTCGCCCAATTGAAAAAGAGTTAAAGACCCTGGATGGTCTCGACGAGATCAATGCCACCGCCAGAGAGGGTGCGGTCTATATTCTGGCCGAATTTGATATCAGTGAAGATATAGGCGCTGTGGTTGCCGAGGTTCGCGAGGCTGTCGATCGCGCCAAAGCGGAATTCCCCCAGGAGACCAAAGAGCCGATAGTTAATGAGCTGAGCCCTAGCCCAGAACCTACGGTGGTAGTGACTTTTTCCGGCGATAATATTTCCGAGCGCGAGCTCTACACCACGGCAAAATACTTCCAGCGCCAGCTCGAAATACTCCCCGATGTTCTCGAAGCGGAAATGTCTGGCCATCGCGACGAGGTGGTCGAGGCGATACTGGATCCCTACAGACTTGAACAATACAACATTACCGCCGATGAACTTCTGGGATCGGTAAGGGCAAATAACCTGCTGATTCCGGCCGGTGAGATGGATGCAGCTCAGGGCCGTTTTGGTATCAAGATCCCGGCACTAATTGAAAGTACCGAAGATATTCGCAATTTACCCCTGCGCTTCACTGCCGACGGGGTTATCACCCTGGGCGATGTAGCAGAGGTTAGACGCACCTTTAAAGATCCCCTTGGCTTTAGCACGCTCAATGGCAAAAAGACCATCGCCATTGATGTTCGCAAGCGCCTTAAGGCCAATTCCATTGAAACTGTAACAGCTGTGCGCAGTGCCATTGCCAATGCCGAGGGACAGTTTTCGCAACAGATAAAAATTGATTATATCTTTGATAGCTCCGAGCAGGCCCAGTCGATGGTCAGCGAGCTGCAGGGAAATATTCTCACCGCCATGAGCCTGGTGCTGGTATTGGTGGTCGCCACGCTGGGTGTGCGCTCGGGATTGTTGGTCGGCTTTGGTATTCCCTTCTGCCTGCTGGGTTCGATGATTGTCGTCAATATGCTCGGTTTCAGCTTTAACTTTATGGTCATGTTTGGCCTGTTGCTGTCGCTGGGTATGCTGATTGATGGTGCCATTGTGGTTGTTGAATTTGCCAATACCAAGGCATCGGAGGGACTTTCGACACGCGAGGCCTATATTGAGGCAGTGCGGCGTATGGCGGTTCCGGTTATCGCCTCAACCGGCACAACATTGGCGGCGTTTTTGCCGCTGCTGTTCTGGCCCGGGGTCGCCGGTGAATTTATGTCCTACCTGCCGATAACGGTGTTCTCGGTATTGGCCTGGTCGCTTACCTATGCATTAGTTTTTGCGCCGACACTGGGAATCGTTATTTCCCGCCGCCGCGGCGCCAGCAAGCGTCTCCCCGAGAGTCATGAGTCAGAAGATTCGGCAAAGACCCTGTTTGAACCGCTGCTGAATTTCTATTTAAGACTGCTGACGCCGATTATTGCCAGGCCAGTCGTCTCCTCCTGTCTGGCGGTGATTTTCCTGATCGGTATCTTTTTCAGCTATGGAAAGTTCGGTGCTGGGCAGGCATTTTTTGCCGATATTGAAAATCGTTATGGCATGGTAAATGTTCGCGCCCTGGGTAATCTCTCGGTGGAAGAGCGCCGGAAAATCACCGCAGAGGTAGAGCAGAAAATCAGCTCTATTGAAGGTATTCAGCAGCTCTATGGATTTAGTGGCAACAACTCACTGGTTCTCGAAAGGGGCGCCAGCCGTGACAAGATCAGCTCATTTTTGGTCGAACTCTATCCCCGCGCCGAGAGAGAGCGAGGCAGTCTGGAGATATTTGCCGAGATACGTCAGCGCACTAAGGATATGCCAGGAATTTATGTAACCGGTAAGGAAGTTGAAGGCGGTCCTCCGGTGGGCAAGGATATTCAAATTCAGATTTCCTCTACAGATCGTGAGGGAATGTATCAAAAGACCGCTGAGATTCGCCAGTGGATTGCAGGCAATGTTGAAGGTTTGCGCGATATTGAAGATACCTTGCCACTCGCTGGTATCCAGTGGGAGATGGCGGTGGATCGATCCCAGGCGGCAATGCTTGGGGTCAATGTCGGCAGCATAGGTCAGATGGTGCAGATGGTCACCAATGGGGTGATGATCGGTGAGTACCGCCCGGATGATGCCGATGATGAGCTGGAGATTCGCCTCAGATATCCCCAGCAAAATCGCCAGTTGGC